>Ga0114957_1001821_pt1 | contig 21975 bp, 34 predicted proteins | sample BantaG_FD_87175 | JGI IMG/M metagenome (GOLD analysis project Ga0114957, IMG submission 87175) | Marine algal microbial communities from Bantry Bay, Ireland - BantryBay_4 metaG | ecosystem: Host-associated > Algae > Red algae > Unclassified | place: Bantry Bay, Ireland | collected 2014-11-21 | reverse complement strand
TCGTTGGGATATCGAGATTTTCTGGGAGATACGCAGAAAAGTGCAGAAAAACGAAGGCGTCGATTGTGCGATTGGGGGCCGTACGGGCACATTCTGTAAAGATCGGGCCGGACATGCACTGCTCTCGGACTGCTCGACCAATGAGAGATCTGCATTCATTGCCGTTCCACTACCGTTCCGGGGCGATGAGGACAGAATTGGGGGATCAGCAATACCCTGGTATGTGGCACATGCGCCTAACATGCTGTGGTGGTTCAGCGTACGAGGGTTGTGGGATCGTTTACTAGACAGCAATGGCTCTGGTTCAGCTGCACAGGCACTGTCACCCAGGCTCCTGCCGCACCCATTCTCATTGGCTGGAGTCATGCCCGATACTTAGTGCACGTCTATTGGATTAGGATTTACGGGACCCAGGGCTCTTATCTCGTGGCCGCTTGATGTCACACCTCTCACCCAGGTGACCCTCAGATCATTCACGCTCTGAAGGAACAGCGATACACCGAAGCCCTTGTATCGGGCGCGAAGAGTGGCGGTGCTCTCGCGCATCCTTCTTTTGATAACAGCAGTCGGTAGCATCATCTCCCGTTTTGGCGGCACCTGTTCTCGGAGCCCGTCGCGCTTGATGGCAGGGACCGGCTCTGCACTGCCCGCGAGGGACTCGCTGACTATAGTTGGGTATTGCGCGAAAGTATGAACCCGCACCCGGACCTTCACCCAAACCTTTTGCTAGGGCGCTAGAGATGGCTCAGGTCGAATATCAGGTGGTACTATTCGAAACACGTGTGCACCAAACGCTCGGATCGACGCTCCCTGCGATCGAATCAAATTTTGTAGTCCGAGTTCATGTGCGGTACTTCAGCAGTTAATAGGAATTGGGTGAAAGCTCAGGGCCATGTGCGCGGCAGCCTCTTGAAGCAGCCCTCCAAGCCCGCGCAGGTAAGTTGGAGTTACCGCGGACTCTCTGGGTAATTGCATGAGTACTTATGCGTTCATCGGCTTGTTTGGCTGTGCTATTGTCATGCATTGCTGTATATGTGTGATGTAATTACTTGCACTTGTATATTAAGGGCAGCTTCTTTTGGAGCTGAGCTCGGCGAGATTCTCGTGGGGTCATCGAGGGGCCTCGCGATTAGTGCGGTGGTGAGAGCTTCTACCCTTCAAGGGAGGGAGCACTGCGCTGGCGGGGGAGTGCGCCGGCAGAACGTGGCGAGAGAGGCACACGGAGGATTTTAAGAGCCTGCTGGCTTCCCGCCTCAGACAACTCTCGAGTAAAGCAACGCATCCACCTAACTACCGCTCACTTCACAGGTCATGGGCTCAGCTGTCGCTGGTGGTTACCGTCGGTTTCCCTGCGGTCGCTGGCAAGACGCCGGTCGTCGGTCAACAACCGGCTCCGTCTTCACCTGCAATCGCGGGGCGATTGCGTGGGCAAGTAAGCGCCAGTCGACCGTGGCCACCTCGAAGGCCTAGGCCGAGTACGTGGCCGCCGCAATGGCGATCAAGGAGGCGCTGTGGCTACGCAAGCTGCTGTCGGCTAGCGGCGTCGACGGTGGAGCCGTGGCGATGGGCGAGGAAAACCAGTCCTGCCTGGCACTGGTCAACAAACCCGAAGCGACGGGGCGGACGAAGCATGTCGACGTCGCCTACCACATGGTTCGCGACTGCCAGGCGCGCGGGGATGTGGCGTTCTACTTCCTATTTAGCGCCGACATGCCGGCGGATGGGCTCAGCAAGCCGCTGCCGTGGCCGGCGTTCACGGCTTTCCGGGCTGCCATCGGGGTTGGCAAAGACCTGGGCGCGGCTGAGCGGGGCGCCGGGCCTGGCGACCCCCTGTTGGGGGAATGCTGAGGCGCCATGGCGCCACTGGAGGCGTCCAGTGGCTCGGCCCCGGATTTGCGGCAGCGATCTCCGCCGACCTTGCCGCGGGCCGGTGCCAGTCGTGGACGGTTGCGCTGCCATCCACTTGTTTGAAGCCGGCAATGTGGCGTTGCTGCCTTGTGGGGACGGCCGGTTGGGACCGTCCTGGGGCGCTGTGGCGCCACTGGGGGCGACCAGTGGCGCAGCCGCGGTTTCCCGGCGATCGCCCTACTCGATTTGGCTTAAGTCAATTTTGGGCCGTTTGGCCGGGAGCAGTAGGCATTGCTCCCGACGGGCACGAATTGACTTTGGTGCAAGTCGATTTTGGTCGAATTCGGCCGAAAGTAGTAGGCCTACTGCTCCCGACAGGCCCGAATCGATTTTGGTGCAATTCTAATTTGGTCGATTTTGGCCGGAAGTAGTGGGCCCCGATTTTGGCCGGGAGCAGTAGGCCTGCTGCTCCCAGCGAGCAGATTTTGACGGGCCGCCGATGCGCCCGATTGTCTCCATTCGAGACGCACCCGGGTGCGCTGTAGTCACCTCGACGTCTGCTTCACGTCGATGGTGATTTTGGCGATTTCGGCGGAGGTCGATTTTACTGGGCCGAAATCGGCTCGACTTCCCGGGAGCTGTAGGCCTACTGCTCCCAGCAAGTCAAGCCGACTTCTGCAAAGTCGATAAGATCGACTTTGCCGTTTTCTCGATCGCGGATGTTGGCGGAAGATCTCGCACTGTGGCCGTGACGGAGCGTCCATGGCGCGGACTGTGGGGCGCTGGGGGAGTGGTGAGGCAGCCCCCCAAGCCCGCGCAGGTAAGTTGGAGTTACCGCAGACTGCCTGGCTATTTCCAGGAGTACTTATGCGGTCATCGGCTTGTTTGGCTGTGCCATTGTCATGCATTGCTGTATGTGTGTGATGTCATTACTTGTACTTGTATATTGACGGCAGCTCCTTTTGGAGCTGAGCTCGGGGAGATTCTCGTGGGGTCATCGAGGGGCCTCGCGATTAGTGGGGTGGTGAGAGCTTGTACCCTCCAAGGGAAGGAGCACTGCGCTGGCGGGGGCGTGCGCCGGCAGAACGTGGCGAGAGAGGCACACGGAGAGTTTTAAGGGCCTGCTGGCTTCGCGCCTCAGACCGCTCTCGAATAAAGCAAAACATCCACCCAGCTACGGCTCACTTCACACAGCCCCCGTATCCGCGACAGGGTCCCCGTGTTGCAAGCGTTTCGGTTCCTGACGGGCGCCATCCGCTTGTGGAGCGACTGTTCTGGCACAAGCGGGTAGCTGGTCAGATAGTACGTTATTAATGCACCCTCGACCATCCCCGCTCGGGCGTCGCTATGAGCGCTGCACGCTATGGCGTTCGTGTCCTGCGGTGGTGCCCATGCTTCGAGTACCAGCGCGAGTGTCAGAGAGCGCTCCGGCCGCGGCTGTAGCAGCGCGATCAATGAGGTAAAAAACTTGGCGAATGCCGTGCCCCACATTGGCACGAACAAAACCCCTGCCATCAGAGTGAGGCTGACCCCCTCCCACGCCAGCTTGGCGCAAAACTCGGGCACCATTATCACTACGACTGTCCTCACTTGTGACACCGTCTGCATCTCGACGAGCACCATCAGACCGACAAAGGGCGCGGCCCCCGTGATCATCTTGTGCACCACGCCCGCGGCCTGTACCACGACGCGCATCACATGTACCTCCACCTTGACCGGCACGGCCATTATCTTGGCTATCTTCAGACCGACCCCCACCACGGCATGCTTGATCATCATCAGCGCCACTCTGCCCACCGCCAACACTGCCACGGCCAGGCCGGTCTTCGTCTTGAGCACCTTGACCGCCGCATGCACCACGACGCCCACCACCTGCATCTCCACCATGACCGACACGACCACCATCGCGGCAAACATCAGACCGACTACGACCACCGCGTGCTTGTTTATCTTGACCTTAGCTCTTCCCGCCGCCAACTCGGCCACCACCGCATGGATGTTCACGTCGACCGAGTTGCCCGCCGTCACCGACAGGACCAAGGCCGCATGCCCCTGCACCTTGGCCGTCATGTACACCAGACTGCCGATTACAACGCTGGACGCCATTGTCATTCGCAACTCGGGCACCATCGTCACCGCAGCTGTTCTCACTTGAGCCAATGTCTGCATCTCGACGAGCACCATCAAACCGACGAAGGGCGCGGCCCCAGTCATCCTCTCGTGCACCACGCCCACCGACTGTACAACGACGCGCATCACATGTACCTCCACCTTGACCAGCACGGCCACCATCCCGGTCATCGTCAGACGGACCACCACGACGAGCGTAACAACATGTCCACGTCTCGCGCATACATCATTCCCTACAACATGCGCTGCGCGGTGCGCTGCGCCGAACGCCGCGCTCTATCAGCTTGTGTGCCGGGCAATCTTCGCCCGCACTCACCTCATACATATCCGGGAGACGACGGATCTCATGTGAGACCACCGCCAGCTGTAATGCCCAGCCACATACTGTCGCCCTGGAAAAAGTACGATCATTAGAGACAAATGGTGCATTCAGAGTTCGGCACAGTCCTGCAGATTGATACCGCGCCTAGATATACGGTCAGACTGCTCACGGCAGCACCAGAGGATACCAGACACTGGCCTCCACTTCTCGCGCCTGGGCGTTATGCGTACTCGAAGTACCTGATGTAGTTCCTCACAAGAATGGCAAGTTGCTGATTTGGAATTCCATTCGGAGATATCGCGTTATCCAGTTGCTTGATGGTGGCGGACTAGTGAGCTCGATATGGTGACCGCCGCCCTCCACGCCCCGGCCGAACCTCGCGGCGCCACGCTCTTGAGAGGTCGGCGCTGAGGAGCGTTGCACGGAGGGGCCGCCAGTGCCACACGGGTGTGGAGGGCCGCGCCAGTTCTGTGTGCGTGCGGGCAGCAGGGGCTAGGTTTGGACGAGGCAATCGTCGAGTCGTGTGCGCGCGGCGCCCAATGCATGCCCTCGTGTCGTCGACGCCGCATGCCCCTCCTCGTCTTCATCACTCCTTTCTCGACCACCCACCCTCCCACGCGCTGGTCTGTCATTCATTTCCGTTGACGCACCCCGATCCGCATCCGCGTGCCCCCCCCCCCACCACGTCCACAAAGAGAGGCTGACACTTAAGAAAGCTTCCCTGCTTTCCATCGCGTGATATTCACTTACCCCCCGTGCGGTACGGACCTATCTCATACGTCGGCCACCTTCGGGGAGGCCGGCTGGATCGCGGCCCGCCCCTTTGCTGGGCAGGTCCGACTATCCACGCCGTCGGCGTGGGCACCTCTATTATGAGGGCGCCCGCCGGCTGCGCGAGAGGGCCGCCTCTTTGGTAAGGTGGCCCCAGGACACTGTTTGGGCCGCCTCTGGACAGGCGCCCCCGGTGCAAATCTGAGTCGGCCACCTTCAGGGGGTGCCGGCTGGATCGCGGCCCACCCCTTTGCACTGCCTGCTCGATCGACGCTCAAGCATGACGGCCACAGCCCGCCGTGTGATAAAATCGCTTGCGGAGACGGTGAGGGCGCTCCCGGTATGTCAAAGCGCGGTAGTCCGCCGAGTCCCAACGGCAACGACGTCCCAATGAGCGGATCTGACGAGGTTTCGGGGTGTGGTGTGAACTATGCGCGCGGTCAGCGGCGCCGCTGCGGTCGGGCCCAAGCTCACGCGGCACGACTGGCGCCTGAGGCGCTGCGGATCGCCCAAGCCGCGGCAGCGGCGGCCGGCGCCTTGCGAGGCTCACGGCTGGATGGAGCCCTGCAACCGGATCGGCGTGGCGACTATGGGCCCCGCGTGTGATTGCGGCGCGGCTCGGACGGCGGTTGGTCACTCCCGAACGATCTTCAACGTCCCCCTGCTGCCGTCGCGGCGTCTGGCGGGCAGATGGCAGCCGTTTCGGCGTCTGGCGGGCAGCCGGCGGGTGTGCGGCCCGCTTAGCAACCTGGGCCACTGCTGTCGGAACTGGTGTCGGCACAGACTCAGCACGCTATTGGATCGGGCCCCGTTGAACCGGCGGTTCACTTTGTGTTTGTGTCCGTCATCCAAGGGGCTCGCGGCACGCTCATTGGCTTCGTTGGCGGGCTGTCATTTGGGCAGCTGAATATGGCGCTAGCTGCGCTTGAATTCGCTGGCCCGGGCTTCTTGCCTGACACTAAGCGCCTTGAGATTATGCGGGGCTGCTCATCGGGATGTGGAAACGTGGCGGGCCTCGATTCGACGATGTTGGGAGCTGTAAGCATTCTGCAAGGAGGTGGCACATTCACGCAGGCGGCCCGATTTCTGCGCCGAGGCCTCTCGTCGCACGCGTGCGACAGAGCGTGCCGCCAGGCGCACCGTCCGTCGTCTCGACTGGTGGACACGCCATCTGAGCGACCCGCTCTGCCACCATTTCGCCGTCCCCGCCCCCACCTACGAGGCGCTTCGCGGTCATTGTCTTCGGGACAGCCGAAAAAGTGGCAACGCGGGGCAACCTACCCCCGGACACGGCTCGCGGTCGACGCGGAGGGTGCTGCAGCCAGAGATTCCGACGCTGGCGCGCACGAAAACTCCAAAACGGAGTACGGTGAGCTGCCTTGGCTCTTTCTCCGCAATGCCGAGCGCCGGGTGGAGCTGTACCGTGGTGACGCGCAGTCGATCAGGGGCAGGAGTGCTTAGACGCAGAGGATTGTGGATGGAGTCTTTTTCTGGTTCCTCTCGCGGTCGGTCACCTTCCGGTCTCATGGAGGCATCCGAGTGTTCTCTTGAATGGCAGCAGACGCCCTCGTTGGCGCGGCGGCCGGTCTGTCGTGTGGAGTCCGCCGCGGGGGCAAGACGATCAAGGACGGCATACTACTAAGCGGTGGTGTGGCCGTGATGCCGATGCGCACTGGCCGTGTGTGCTGGGGTGTGGTCGTTCGAGACCTCCACGAAGTGTTACCGGTAAAGGTCAAGAACATGAGGTGTGAGACAGACTCCCCGCGTGTGCCGGCGTCGTCCGAGGGAAACTTGATCGTCATTGACACATCGGGTGTCGGTAAGGGCGACGGCGGCTGGAACGACCGCGTGCTGAATGGCCTGTTCAAGATGCTTGCCTCCACTGTAGCGGACACGTACTCTATCAAGAAGAACGAGCTTGGTCACATCGAGAACAACTTGAAGATGATTCTGCCAGTCAGTGTCGTGGCACCCAGGCGGAACGTTTTCGTACGAGACTGCCGACAACCTCCTCGCTTTCGTAGCTGCTCTGGTTTGGGCGCCCGATGACGCCGCCTAAAGGGCGCTGCTGGACGCCAACTCCTCGGACTGGCGGAAAGCTGTTTCCCGGACAAGCTTTGCCACCTATTGCAGCGCCTGCTCGTGGCGCACCACTTCTCACATAAAGAGCTCAAGGAAGAGCAGGAAGCAGAAGCGCTTATGAACGGATCTGGCGTGGATGCAGGCAGCAGTGCCGACTGTGGTGAAAGCATTGGTAGCGACCAGCAAATGAGCGACCGCGGTGACAGCGAAGACGACGACGACCAAGGACCAAGAACGGCGCGTGCCGCAAAGACAAGCAGTTGATCCGACAGCTCTGGGAGCCGTGGCCGTAGCCGTTCGAGTGGCGGCAGTGCCGCGAGAGCCGCTAGCAGCCGCACAGACGGCGCGGGTGGTGGGCGTCGTGGTGCACGCGGTGTTCAAGGTGCTCAAGACGAAGCCAGGCCTGGTGGTGCCGTATTGGCGATGAGCAGAGTGGCGGTCATGTCGAACGAGGACGCGATGATCGAGGTCGGTCTGACGCTGGCTTCGATTGTGTCCGTGTTGGCCCACGGGGTGGTGCAGGTCGTCGGCGTCGTGGTGCAGGCGGTATTCAAGCAAATCAAAAAGAACACGCTTGTGGTGATGGAAGTGTCGCTGGTGGGCAGGGTGCCGGTCAACATGGACACGCACCCGGTGGTCGCCGTAGGTCTGGCGTTGACGACGATTGTGGTCGTGTCGGTCAAGCTGGAGTTGCAGGTGGCGGGCGTCGTGGTTCACGCGGCGGTCGAGGTCCTCAAGACGAAGACCCGCCAGGTTGTGGCAGTTTTGGCGGTGGTCAGAATCGAGGTCAAGACGAACAAGCACACGGTCGTGGTGGCAGGTATCGTGATGGCCGCGATGGCGGCCGTAACGGTCAAGGTTGAAGTTCGGGTGGTGGGCGTCGTGGTGCACGCGCCCGTAAAGGTGCTCAAGACGAAGACGCGCCCGCTGGTGGCCGTATTGGCGATGAGCAGAGTGGCAGTCATGACGAACAAGGACGCGGTGATCGAGGTCGGTCTGACGCTGGCTGAGATGGTGGCCGTGTCGGTCGAGGAAGAGGTGCAGGTGGTGGGCGTCGTGGTGCAGGAGGTGTTCAAGCAATTCAAAAACAAGACGCTTGTGGTGGTGGAGGTGTCGGCGGTGGGCAGGGTGGCGGTCACCAGGACACGCACCAGGTGGTCGCCGTAGGTCTGATGTTGGCGACGATCGTGGTCGTGTCGGTCAAGCTGGAGATGCAGGTGGCGGGCGTCGTGGTTCACGCGGCGGTCGATACCCTCGAGACGAAGACCCGCCTGGTGGTGGCAGTGTTCGCGGTGGTCAGAGTGGAGGTTAAGATGAGCAAGCACACGGTCGTTTTGGTAGGTATCGTGATGGCCGTGATGGCGGCCGTGGCGGTCAAGGTGGAGGTGCGAATGGTAGGCGTCGTGGTGCACGCGGCGGGCAACGTCGTTAAGACGGTGTCCCGCTTCGTCGTGGCCGTGTTGATGATGGCCAAAATTGCAGTCGGTCTGAAGAACGATCAGCCTGGCTGAGTCTGTCACCTGTGCCTGCTTTCGACTGATGTCAGATCGCAGTCATCTTCTTGGGTGCAGGCGCTGCGATGGCTTAAAGTGACGCTGAAGACCAAAACGGCGCCCCGCAGGGCTCACAGGGTCCGAACTCGCCTGCCGTCGACGCCGCCCTGTTTATACGTGTGTGGAGCGCTCACGGGGTACGTGCTACTGTGATGTTGAAAACGAGCGTGGTGTTCGTGTGTACTCTGCTCTGGTGCGGCCTTTTTCTACCTCTTATAGTTCTACGCCCACACACGACCCAACATCAATGCTTGACGATGGCCGCTCGTGCGTATCTCCGTACGTCCGCCCCGCCCCGTGTACGCTTGTTTTAACAAATGGATATCACTTCCTGCAGGATGGAGTGAGCAGCCTGTTTTCCAGGTATGGCCAAGCCATTCTCAAGAAGATACGCAATGGATCCGTGAACCCTGGTACGAATGGCAGCGCAGCGGACTCGCCTGAACATGACTGCCTGTCATGGTTGGCGCCCACTGGGCAGCTGGAAGGCCCAAATCAAGACTGCACTAGCCCCCTCCGTGCTGTTGTGAACAAGGCGGCTGAGAATTGTGTCGGAAATATTGATTACGGAGCGAGTGGATCGTCCCAGAAACGGCATTAAGTGAAAGCTGCGTTGAGGAAGGTCCTACGTACTCGATGCAATCGACGACGCGCATCAGCAAGACTGTTGGCCTTTCGTATCCTGGGGGTTTATTTGGACGCTGATGTTAAAGAGGCCACATTGGAATGTGTTGTTCTCGCCGGCAGTGTGAATTACACTGCTCAAGCAGCCGTGCCGGCGGATCTCGGTAGCGCAAGCAGCATTGGGTACTGCCTGAAACCTCAGGACGGTGACCAGGAATTGGAGCGACCTCTGGACTTGAATGGAGCAGCCGCGTCCATCGTAGGAAAGCTCCTTTTGTGGAACCCGAGCGAGGTGTGGACCTCCGTTCGTGAAGTCGCCGCGGCTTGCTTGAAGAAGTATGTCGATGATGCGGAGTATCCCAAGTTCTTACGCCCGGAGTGCGCTGAGGCACGCAAGAGCGTCGTCCGATGCATGCGCGACGAGCTCAAAGACCTGAAAGGCCGGTGACATCAAGCATGTGCAGCTGCAACGAAAGCGCACAAGATTGTTTATGGGCCTGGTTTGCACAAAAGGCGGCGTGCTCTTCGCATAACTATCCTCCGGACGCACATGCCGAAAAATAGCGAGGAACATGACCGTGAAAGACCGGGAGACAGTGTTGCGCAATAGGCAGAGGAACGTTCGCGTGAGCATCCCGCATGTGCAGCTGTAGCGGAAGAACACAAGATTGTGTATGGGCTTGACCTGCACAAAATACGACGTGCTCTTCAGAAAACTATCCTCCGGATGCGCATGCGAGCTTCTTCTTGCATCGTTCCCCGTGCAGCTCCCAAATAGGGATGAAATCAGGACGCTGGTTTCTTTCGCTACAATGTCCCCAAAAGTTTCATGGAGCAACGCTACTGTAGTCTTGTCCACCAGTTGACGCCAGTCCGCGCACCTTTTCGGAGGTGCAGTCCTGCAAATGAACTGGTGGATGTTTCAGGACTCTATCTCACCAACTATCGTGGGGACCGTTCCAGGACGGTTCCCAGGACGATCCTGGAAGAAGGATCAGGATGGTCCAAGAGTCTGACCAGGATAATTTCAGGTCCTGTCTCCGAAACTTTCTTTCCACGACGAGAAAGAAAAACATCAAAGATATGTCAAAACCTTTCTCCAAGATTTTCCTGCGAACAGTACCCCATCCAGGTCAAAAATTGCTTCCTTATTCATATTCGAATACTTTTTACGAGAAAGAAGCTGGCACTTCATACCAACACAAAGTGCGTCCAGTTCTGAGAGGTACCATATTCCATCCGTGAGTAACTGTAGAAACAAAAATATGATAAATCCGGTAATCTGAGGACAATATGAAGTGCGACATGTCACTCATTTAACCCCGTGAAACTGCGATGGACCAATCTGAGCACAAGACCCGTTGGCCCCAGTGCCAACGAACTGCCAAAGAAGGCTCCGTCGGCAACTCGTTGGCCCCGAGGCCAACGGCTCCGACCCCGAATCGGACGCAAGTACATTTGCTTTTTATTGCTGTCTTCCCAATTTTGGCCGATGCCGTCGATGTCAAGAGGGGTGATCAACTGTGCGAAACAGTTTCTCAGCCATCCATTCAGCTGGATAAAGTCGTTCGACCAATGGGCAGTTGACCGAGACCCTGTCTTGACTTCGACCAGTTCGGCCAAAATTGGGAAGACAGCAATAACTCGGTTGACCTCCGTTGGCAACGCCGCGTGCACGTTTGACATTGTTACCCGCTCCGAGAACTGGCCAACGGCGAATTTCAGACACGTTACTGCAACGTGTCCCCAATATGGCGTTGGCCCGACATTGGTGGGAACGCTCTCAGCTCTTGCATCACGCGCTCGCGAGAGGGCATTCCGACACCAAAAAAAACCACCAAACATTGCTCGCTGTGGCCTGCAAGTAACAACAAGGTTGAAACAGGCTGTCCTCAACGTGCCAGCAAAATTGAGGGCCCCGGGACCCAGCGAACAGCAAGCTCGAGTTCATACCTTCTAACGTGGACGCTGCGGCGAGCAAAGTGTGGTGATTCAATGTGCGTGGGTTCTCAAATCGCCGACGAGGCGGGTACGCATCGGCAGAAGCAGCACACGCAGTGTCACCGCGACTCCTACTGCACCCATCCTTGTTGTCAGGTGACCAAAGACTCCCTGGGCCTCCACTTCACCACCGCCACCATGTTAGGGTCCCTCTTGAGCGATAACACCAAGCGCAACGCCACCACGAGAGCGGGTGCATCAATGGCTGCGTGATCCAGTTCGGGTACCTCCGCTGCGCAAATACCATTCTTGTTGTGAATAGTTTGGGCAACCAAACTATCGGCAACTTTAGCACGAGCACGTTCATCAAAGCTTGCACCACCACGTCTCCGTGCATCCAGTGTCTCACGTCCCCGATTTCCACAATCATCTTGAGCAACCACACCAACTGGTGCACCGGCACGAGCCCGTGCATGAAGGGCTGCACCTTGAAGTCTGGGTTCATCCACTGCATGACCACCACCATGATCGGGTCAATCTGGTGACGAAAGACCAACATCAACACGAACGTGAGCACCTGTTTCAATGGATGCACCTCCAGGCCCTAGTACCGCCACTGCACCATTGCCACCATCGTCGCGGCTGTCTGGAGCAGCAACATCATCGGCAATGCGACCACGAGCGAGTGCATCAATTTGTGCATCACAAAGTGCACGTACCGCCACTCCACCCTTACCACCATCGTCGCGTCCATCTTGAGCAGCCACACCAATGACAGCACTCGAGCAAGAGCGTGCATGAATGCGTGCTCCTCCCAGTACGCGTAGCACCGCTGCAGCATCGCCACCATCTTCGAAATCATCTTGAGCGACAACACCAACGGGAGCACCAGCACGAGCGCGTGCATCAACCCGTGCACCACCAAGTCCGCGTACTGCCGCTGCGTCATCGCCACCATAGTTGCGTCTATCTTCAGCAACCATATCATCAGCACCACGACCCTCGAGCGCGTGCATCGATGTGTGCGCTTAAAAGTTCGCGTACCACCACTCCACCACCATCACCATCGTCGTGTTCATCTGAGGCACCAAGACCAACCGCGACACCAGCGCGAGCACCTGTATGAATGGCTACACCTCCAGGTCTGCAAACCGCCGCTGCACCATCGCCACCATCGTCGGATCCATCTGGAGCAACCACACCAACTGGAGCCCCAGCACGCGCGCTTGCATCAACTCGTGCACCTCCGAGTCCGCGTACGACCGCTGCACCACTACCACCATCGTCGCGTCCATCTTGAGCCACCACACCAACAATAGCACCTGCACGAGCGCGCGCATCACTGCGTGCACCTCCAAGTCCGAGAGACGCCGCTGCTCCATTGCCAGCATCCCTGGGTCCATCTGGAGCAGCCACACCAACGAGAGCATCAGGACGAGCGCGTGCAGCGACGCGTGCACCTCCAGGTCCGCGTAGTGCCGGTGCACCATTGCCACCATAGTAGCGTCCCTCTCGTGAAGCTACACCAGCTCCAGCGCCGACACGAGCGCGGGCATCAACGTCTGCACCGACGAGGCTCTGTGCCTCACCTGCATCACCGCCGCCATTGTCGCGTCCATCTTGAGCAACCACACCATCCGCAGCAGCACGAGCGCGGGAATCAACGCCTGCACAGCCAAGCGGTGCCTTCTCTTCCCTGTGGCGCCTGTATTCACCATGGTTGCGTCGATCATGGTCGTGCACACGCACCACAGCGCTTCTCAGAGCGTGCGTCGTAGCATTACCGCTACCAGGACCCCGTGAGTCGCCGATGCCCGCACGATGGACGTTTCTCGAACGCCCCTCAGGGTAACCTCCGAGCATGAGATGCGCATCATTCCGACACCCGTGTTCGACGCTGTCAGCTTGGCCTCGTCCGTTGCGATTCTCGATACCATCACCTCCATCGCCGACCCTCTCACCATCGTATCTGCTTTTCATTCCTCCACTGCTGTCGCCCTAGCGACTTCCGTAATGCACACTGTTGTCACCGAAACCGTCTTCGTCATCTGTCAAGTCATGAAGCACCGCTTCGCCGCCGACGGCCTCGCCCTCCGAGAGGTCTGAGCCGTTCAACAGCTCCTCGCAGGGCTCCTGCTCAAGAAAATTCTCTCCAGCGGGTCGGTGGGCGTCCATGATGCGTCGTTAAAGGCCACGCAAGCGCCGAAAGGCATGGGCCTTCTGCCATTAGGGCCCATTGTCACGACGTAGCAGGTGAGCTGCTGCTTGTGGTTGTGCTGAATGCAGCAAAGACACGTTCATCAGCAGGTGGTCCGCCGTGTGAGCAACCTCTCCTCCAGGAAACGCCACACGGCGCAGTGGCACACGCATCCGCAGGCACTCGTTTGTGACGGCCGGAAAAATGGCGCTCACTTTCGAAAAACCAGATCCCTCCCAGTCACGAGATGACACGTGGGTTCGCGTCAAGCGTGTTCGGATTCGGTCCGTCCGAAAAAGCAGCTGGCTCTCACAAAGAACATATGTCCCACTGACACATGTTTCGAATCGTTCCGTTGGCAATCCACTTGCAGTCACCCCGAGGCTTATCAAACATAACGACGATCTAGAGCCTTCCCTAGGACAAGTCACTTCCCAGGCAGGCCCCTGGTTAAGGGCCTAATTTTGTGTATACCCGACTTTGACTCTTGGCCAGCATTTCACGGCGCTCCTGACCCCGGGGCGCCGGGAGCGTGTCACGTAGCACCCCTCCTCCGCCTCTACGCAAGGCGGTTTGCGAAGCTTCGGCCGTCCTCCGCTGAGACTGGCCCCATAGGCCAGGAGGGGAGGGTTCTCTCAGGGTCCTTTGAGGGTGTCTGAGGGGGATTTTCGGAGGGTCTGAGGGGGACGGGCGGGATAAGAGGGCGAGGCGTGCGTGTTGCCTTGAGGCATTTGACGCGGACAAGTCAACTTCCGGTCATAGAAACCGTGTTCGTCGCTCCAGGCGTCTTCCCCCGGTCGACGCCGTGCGTGTGTGCTCTTTGGGGTTGCCTCCTGAGGTGGGTATTCCCCAACAGGACTACCCGGCGACAAGGTCTGGCCCGCCGCCGCCCCGACTGGGTGGGGTTGGCTGGGCGTATTGTCACATTTGGTGGGGCAGCAGGGCAGGCAGGCGACCCAACCTTCCTCGAGGTGGTGGCGGTGCGCCAGCCCGCCTCGGGGGTACCTAGTTGGTCCTTCCCTTCTTGGTGCCGAGCGCTGCGGGCGCGGCCCCGCATCGCCAGGTTATACTGAGTCCGGCCTGTTCGATAGCCGATGGTGGGTTGGATGAAGCCAGTTCTGGTGTCGAGGTGCCTGGTGTCGAGCGGGCACGGGTTTCCCCGCCCGGAGGCGGATCGTCGGTGGACAATGGCCACACCAGTGCGGGCACGACGGATGCGTATGCCCGCGGGCAGCGGACCTTGTTCCAGCCCTTGCCCCTGGGCCTCAATCCGACTGGAAGCCGCCTTCCGGAGGAGGCTTTCTCGGGTAGTCATCACCCCGAGACATCCCTGTTTTGTTCTGGCACTCATTTATGCGTGGGAGGGTCGCCTGACATTACCACGCGGGGTGGTGGGTCTCTGTCACCATCGGCACGGGAACCTGTGGGTGGGAGCTCTAGTCGTTCTCCCCAAGGTTCGCGGTGTGCCATGGGTGCCTCGCTGCACGAGCACTGCGCCAAAGCCCACGGTATCGGCCCCCCGGCCCTCGGGCTCGGTGGGAGATCCCCTCTTGGTGATCGGGAGGGGGGTGCGATGCCAGTTTCGGCACGGGAACCAGCTGGTTAAAACTATATTCGTGCAATCTCAGGCTCACGGGGTGCCAGGGATGGCCAGGGTCTCAAATGGCGAAACGCCGTGGCCAAGGTCATTCGCTCTGGAGTTACCCAATCGCTAGTTGCAATCTACAGGGTCTCTACGCCCAGGCCCGCTGAGAGCCGGGACAGAGCCCGACACTCTTCCCGTCGGCGCCGTCGCGACGACTCGTCGTCGTCGTCAACCTCAGACATCTCCCGCTCGGGAAACGAGTCAGCCATTGCGGCCGGGCCCTACCATGGGTATTGATTATGGTCGTGAATACTTTCCCACCGATTATCTTGAGACTGGGTATTTTCGCATTTTCCGAATCGCGACGCGCGTGTGGGTATATGAAATATCAAAGTGTGTGGGTACTTGATACCCGCTCATCATATATAATCTTCATGCGAGGATACTTTGTGAAATGGGGGACCATCTTTTCTTGATATTTGACCGGGGCGATTTCTACTGTGGTGGAAATTATCGCCGACGCTCGGCAACCGCGGGGGTGGTTCGTGTTGAAAGTCTTGAATGACAACATGGTACCACGAAGCATTTGTGACGTGGTCCATTCACTTTTGCCTTGACCATGTCAATGCAGTTAGTCCCTGTGCAAGGGTTGCTGTTGCGCCAGACCAATGCAGAGGGTGGGGGTTTGCGTCAAGCGTGCGCCGCAGCGTCCAAGGAAAAATCTCGCAGCGCGTGCAGGGAGGAGGCATTCTCTATCAAAGGTCGTCGGGAGTGGGTAGCGCGACCTGCCGACGTCGGCACGTGAGTTCTGTCGCGTTTTCGACAGCCGCGCACTATGCATCTCTTATACTGGGCCGCGGATCGGGCACGCCGTCTCCCAGCAGCTGCTTGGTGGGTGGAATCGGCGCGGCGTGAGCTTTTCCCAATTGTTTTTTCGTGGGCCCATCGCACAGCACACGGTGAGGGGCGTGTGGGGCCGCTTTCTCTGAGCTTCGTCTCGGCCGGGAAGAAGCCGAAGGAAAGGTTAGCCCTCTGTTCCACGAGTTGGTGGGGGGGTCGACCGCTCCGAAGACAGTGGTCAGGGCAGCTGTCCAGGCGGGGCAGGCAGAGGCCACGAAGACGGGAAACACTATGAAATAGACGGGAGAGAAACGGAACTACACGCAGTTACGGGAAGAGGCCACAGCGGAGGCACGATGGAAAAAGGGGTGGGCGACAACGCGCACTGTGAACCCTCTTCCCCTTCTGCTCGCAGCGCGCGCCAGGCCGCAAGTGTGGGCGGCGCCTCACTATGTTGGCGAGCGGCCGGGTTTTTGTGTGCGGCCGCAGCAACGGTGGAGGCGGGTGAGGAGGGATCGGCGCGGTGAAGGGCGGCAGCAGCAGGGGGGCCGGCGCGGCGATCGGCAAAGCGACGCGAGGCTTCTACCGCGCGTGACTTGGAGACGACGGCGTGGGCGGCGACGGGGACGACAAGCGCCAGCAGGTCGGCGCGATGGGCGGCGGCCGGGGCCGGCAGCGGGGGCGGGATGGCGGCGGCCGACGGCGGCAGCGGCGGCAGCGGAGCCAAGGCGGGGTTGGTGGCCACGTCGACTGGCGGAGCCGTGTCCAGGCCATCCGATCCCGCCCACACGACCGGGGCTCGCGCAGAGGCGGGAGCTGGATAGCAAGGCGGGCGGGGCGCTACCGTAGCGTGTAGGCTCAGCGGCGGCGAGGTCGGCAGCGCCCTGGTGGCGGCAACGGGTGGCCGCCGCGATCAGCGCGGAGCCGGTGGCGACGGCGACCGCGCCGCGGAGACTTCAGCCGCAGGATGGCCGATCGGGGTCAAGAAGTTGCGGGAAGGTGGGGGTTGCAAGGGTGCTGACGTGGCGGCAGGCCGGCGCGAAGGCTGCAAAGACCGCGGCGGGTGTAACGGCAGGCCGTCGCCGAAACGCAGCGGCGACGACCAGCGGCCTGTGCAGTGGCGGGCGCGGAACCGACGGCGCTGCCGGCACAGCAGTGGTCGAGTGGCTTGTCGGAAGCCGGGGCGGCGGCAGCCTGCCGGTGCAGGCGCCTGCGTCCCACGCCCAGTATGTCCTGCTCTTCTAGGTCTGAGCTGTACACGAGACGTTCGAAAATATTTTCTTCAACGTGCAAAAATCTCAATGGTCGAGAGGGCGTGATCCCTCTCGCAGAGGCCGTCAGAGAAGAATTGGCGGAGCGTCGCCAATTGTGCCTCTACGGCGTCTGTGAGAGGGGTCGCCGGAACAGGGGACGCGACCCAAACCGGGCTCTCCGGCCTATCTGAGAGGGATCTGTAACAGAGGAAGAGCCGGGGACGGCGTGTGACTTGATCGGCCGGATCAAATCTTGCCCGCGCGCTGCTGCGCCTTGCGCCTGCAGGTTATTTAGAAGCCCCTTCGTACTCCCTGTGCCGTTGCCGTATTCCTGCAGTGGTTCTCAAAATGATGGACAAATATGACGGTCGGACGTGAGTTCTGTTGTTGTGTAACGTTCTCTCTTGATCACAGCGCAAGCACACCAACGGAGGGTCAACGGGGCTGGCGCGGTTCGATACATTCATACTGGGCTGAACGGGCGCAAGACGGACGCGTTGAGCATGCAGAAGGAACGTACGCTCACCTTTTCCTCCTGTACATGGCTTCAATTTCTTGCTTGTCAGCGTGCCACCTGTCCTTTTTGCTGCATCTTGAAGCTACACTGTGAAGAGGGCAACCGCAGCAGACAGTGGCGTTGCGTACAAAGGCACAGTGTGGGCATGTCAATGCGTCGACTGCATGCTGTTGAGCAGCGCTTGGGAGTTTTATTGCAGCTTTACCTACAGGCGGGCTCTTGGTGACTCAAGCTCGTGTACTCGTTGGATTTTCATTGTTGTATGACTTGTACGTGTTTGTACTTCTTTGAACTTGATTTCCGTATCTCTTGGTGAGCTCCCCTCTTCTTGTGGAGAGGTCGGGGGAGATTGTGCGTGGCGTGGTGACTGGATTGTGCGGCGGTGGGCGGCTTAGCACAGGGGAGGCGCACGCTCCGCTTTGGGAGGTGCGCCGCAGGCCCTGCACATGCGCAGAGTGGAAGTGCGTGGGGAAGCACCGAGAGGGAGTTTTCCCAGCGACTGGCAGAGGAGTCGCCTGGGGTATATCAGGCGGTCCTGGTGGGCCCAAGACCGCCATCCAAGTAGACCAACGCATTCACCTATCCACCTCCCGCTTCACAGGTTATGGGCCCAGCTGTCGCTGGCGGTCACCGTCGTCTTCCCTGCAGTCGCTGGTCGGACGACGTTGCTCGGGTAGCGGTGTGTTCCGGCGTCGCGCGGGTGGATACCGCCATCGAAGTCGTCAGTGCGGCGCTTTTTCGCGCCGCTGTCGTTAATATGTCGGACTACGGCCGCTTTAGCGGCCCGCGGTTCGCCCAGCTGGACGACGATTACAAGGTCCCAGTTGGACGACGATTACAAGGTTTGGGCGGCGTACCAGCGTGCGCAGCTCAAGAAAGAGAAGCTGTGGACGGCCGCCGTGTCGCACCGCCCTGCTTCTGGTTCGGACGACAAGAAGTCCAACCCTGTGGTCGAAGCGTGAGACGCCATGAACGAGGCGGCGCTGGCGACGATCCAGATGTCGATCAAGCCCGTGCATCTCAACACGGTCACGTCGTTTGACACGGCAAAAGAGGCGTGGGACGCGCTCAAGGTCACGTTCGAGGCACGTGACAACGCGCAGCTGCTACGGCTTATGGACGAGCTGAGCAGCCTAAACAAGGGCGCCGACGAGAACATCATCAATTTTGCGTCGCGCACAAAGATGATCCGGGACGAGCTTGCCATGCTCGGCAACCCGGTGGACGACAGCACGCTCGCACTGCGTGTCTTGTCGGGGCACCCGTCAGAGTACGGGATGCTTAGGATGGTGTTGGAGAACAAGGACACCAAGCTCGTCATGTCGGACGTGACGGCTGAGCTGCTGCAAATGGAGCAGAGCAGCACTACTGTCGCCGCGTCCAAGCCTTCTGGCAGTGTCAAGTCACAAGCTTGTGCGACTGCGGCGCACAAGAAGTCGTTTGAAAAGAGGTCGGTCGTGTGTTTCTACTGCAACAAGAAAGGGCACATGCAGCGCGACTGCTACAAGAAGAATGCGGACGGGGCCAAGGGCAAGGGCAAGCCCGGTTGTGGTGGTCGTGAAGGCGGCCACGGCGGCGGGCCCCACGCGGGTGCCGCTCTGGCCTACACTGCTTCCACCTGCAATGCCGGGAGCAGCAAGACTCACGGGAGCACACGCGGGTGATCAACCTGGGTGCTTGACTCTGGCGCAACCAACCTCATGGCCACCGGGGATAAGGGCTGCACCATCCGGAGGGCGGGAAGCGGGGCCGAGGTCACCTTAGCCAACGGCGACAAGGTGCCCATCAAGGGGCACGGCCACGTCTTCATGTGTGACGGTCCGTCACATGGCCCCCACACTCGGGGAACCAGATTCCCAGGAAAAATGCCCAACTACCCCAGGTTTCAATATTTTCCGTTGGCGACCCACTTGTAATCATCTCGTGGCTCACCAACCACAGCCGCAATCCCAATACTTCCCTGGGATTCGTAACCCCGCCGGACGGGCCCCTACTGAAGGGCCTAATTTTGCTTCAACCCGACTGGGACTGTCGACTTATTTCACTCCGCGCCCCTGACCCCGAGGGCGCCACGAGGGTGTCACGTAGCACCCTTTCCCCGCCTCTACTCAAGGCGGTATTCGAAGCTTCGGCCGTCCTATGCTGAAACTGGCCCCGTGGGCCCGGAGGGAAGGGTTTTCCCAGGGTCCTTTGAGGGTGTCTGAATTGGGTTTTCCGAGGGTCCTTTGAGGGTGTCTGAGGAGGTCTTCCGAGGGTCCTTTGAGGGTGTCTGAGGAGGGGTTTTGGAGGGTCCGAGGGGAAAGGACGGGATGAGAGGGCGAGGCGTGAGTGTTACTTCGAGGAATTCGACGCGGGAAAGTAAAATTCCGGTCACACAACTCGTGTTTGTCGCTGGGGGCGCCTTCCCCCGGTCGACGCCATGCGTGTGTGCTCTTTGGGGTTTCCTTCTGGGGCCGGTATTACCCGACAGGACTACCCGGCGGCACGGTCTGGCTTGCCCTCCCCCCAACTTGGTGGGGTGGGCCGGGCGTGTTGTCACATTTGGTGGAGCAGCAGGGGAGAAAGGCAACCTAACCTTCCGCGGGGTGGTGGCGGCGCGCCAACCCGCCTCGGGGGAAACCTGGTTGGTCCTCGCCCCCTTGGTGCGTAGCGCTGCGGGCGGCGCCCCGCAACGCCAGGCTTGGCTGAGTCCGGCCGGGTCGATGGCCGATAAAGGGGGAGATTCAGACCCCCCTGGTGTCGAGGTGCCCGGTGCCGGGGCGGATGAGCCTTCCCCCCCCGAAGGCGGATCGTAGGTTGACAATCTCCACATCAAGGCAGGCACCACGGATGTGGGTGCCCGCGGGCAGCGGACTTTGTTCCAGCCCTTGCCCCCGGGCCTCAATCCGACTGGGACTCGCTCCCCGGAAGGCGCCCCCTCGGGTTGTACTGACCCCGAGGCGGCTGTGTCGGGTGCTGGCGCTCATTTCGGCGTAGGACAGCTGCCCGACGTTACCACGTGGGGTGGTGCGTCTGCGCCATCACCGGCAAGGGAATCTGCGGGTGAAAGCTCCAGGCGTGCTCCAACAGGTTCACGGAGTGCCAAGGGTTCCCCAGCGCTTGAGCACATCGCTGGAGCCCACGTTATCGGTCCCCCGGCCCACGGGCCGGGTGGGAGATCCCCTCTCGGTGCTTGAAAGGGGGGGGCGATGCCAGGATCGGCACGAGAGCCAGCAGGCGGGAGCTCTAGTCGTGCTTCCTCAGGCTATCGGGGTGCCAGAGATGGCCAGGGTTTCGAGTGACGAGACGCCGTGGCCGAGGTCGTTCCGTCTGAAGCTACCCGATCGCTAGTTACGATGTTGAAGGGCTCTATGCCCAGGCCCGCTGAGCGGCGGAGCCGAGCCGGCCGCTCTGCTAGGTGGCGCCGACGCGACACCATGTCGTCGTCGTCGACCACTGACGTCTCCCGCTCGGGGGACGAGTCAGCTGTTGCGGCCCTACTTGGTGCGTTCCGCGCTACTTCCACGCCGTCGACGGTGAGGAAGGGCACTCGGGGTGTTGACCCGAGAGCCCAACCGTCTCCTGACTCGGCGGAGGGTCAGCAAGGCGGGAAAGCGGCGCGACAGCTACCCCGGGGTATTGACCCGAAGTTTCCGACGCAACAGTCGTCTGCGACCGGTCCGGAGGCAGAGGGGTGTCCGACTCAAACCACCTCGACACCGCTCACTCGGGTGGTGCTGCCCAAGAGTATGGTGAACCACCCGAACTACTGGGTGATGTTCGATTGTGAGACCCACGCGCTAGACAACAAGTCGGTTGTCTACACGCGGCGCCAGGCCCGTAACTTGGGCCGGCGCAAAAAGAAGGTGGCTCAGTCTTTCGCGGTACACGACACGTGGGACGGTTCCCCCCCGGCCGAGGTCTTTCAGTTCTTGCGCAAGTTCGCCAAGGCCTGTGGCGACAACGACATGTTGGAACGCAGTGGGGATAGGGGTTGGGGGACCAGGGTGAAGTGGTTGAGTGGCTTGAGCTTGTGTGTGTGCGTGCGAACGTGCTTTGTTGGTTGTCCTAAGGTTCGCCCGCCTCTCCCAGCCGAGAGCACTTCTCAAATAGTCCCCACCGGCCCAAGTGCTCCCTCCTCTCGCGCTCACACCGACGCCCACGCCCTCGCACCAAATCGAATCACTCAAAAAAATCAAAAGCCACTGGAGCAAAGCGAAGATTAAATCCAAAACATGCCAAAATTAACGCCCCAAGATGACCCAACACGAATGTGTGCAACTTGACCACGTCTTGCAAATGTACAATGTGGGGTACCATACGGGTCACCGAC
>Ga0114957_1001819_pt1 | contig 21991 bp, 14 predicted proteins | sample BantaG_FD_87175 | JGI IMG/M metagenome (GOLD analysis project Ga0114957, IMG submission 87175) | Marine algal microbial communities from Bantry Bay, Ireland - BantryBay_4 metaG | ecosystem: Host-associated > Algae > Red algae > Unclassified | place: Bantry Bay, Ireland | collected 2014-11-21 | reverse complement strand
TAATCTGCATCATTTTTTAAAGCATAATTGGTTCCTTGAAAACCGTAATCACCGATTAAATTTAACTCAGGTAACCGGTTGGCTTTTTCTTTTTTCAGGTGCTGTTCCGCCATTGATTTCGCCAATTCAATTTGTTGAAATTCTAACCTGTTTTGCCTTGCCGCTAGGATGGCTTCTTCCAAGGGAATCGTTTTAATAGTTGTGGATAAATCTTCTTCGGAAATTTGAATCGGAGCCGAATAAGGGCTTTCCAAGAGTCCATTAAAATAAGCTTTTGCCAATTGCTCTTTTTGATTGGCTACTGCAATTTGAGTTTCTATGGAACGCAATTCAATGGTAGCCGTATGCACTTGGTCGGCGGTCATTTGATGATGCTTTATGAGACTTTTGACCGTTCTAATATTTTCTTCTGCAAGTTGTTTGGAGTCAGAAAAAATATCTTGTAACACCTTGATTTTCACGTAGTTATAGTAAGATTTTTTGACTTTGTAAAGGATTTCTTTTTCAGACAAACTAAGTTTTTTATTGCCCATTTTGACCTGATGGTTTTGTAAAATTTTAGTTTGATTTAAGGTAGGATTAAAAATAGGCATCACCACTCGGAGGTACGTTTCCTGTTCTCTATTTCTCAAAAAATTGACTTCATTATTTCCTATTGCTCCAAAAGCAGCTGACATTGGGAGCGATGGATTAAGCTCACTCAATTCAGTATTTAGTTGGTTAAGATTTTGGAAAACAGGGTTGAGTAAATCGCCCGTAGGAATTTCAAAAGTACGTCCACCGAATGCTCTAGAGTATCGAGTATGAAAACTTAAGGAGGGAAGATATTTTCCTTTAATCTCTCTAAGTTTTAAAAGATTTTTCCCTTGCCCCAATTCCTGAATTTTCAAACTTGAATTATTTTCTAATGCCCTTTTTACATATTGATTCAAAACGGTTGATTGGCTTTGAACCAAGAGGTAAAAAAGGATGAAGAAAGTAGTGAGTGTTATTTTTTGTTCCATTGGTTTTGAAAAATTATGAGTTATTAAAAAGGTAATTATTTAGTATTGGCTTACGCCAATGAATTTTTCAACGCAGAGTCGGGGAGGCGCAGAGTTTTTAAATTTTTCTTCGAAAAATCCTCTGCGGAAAATCCTCTGCGTCTCCCCGCCTCTGCGTTGAAAAATATTTAATAAAAACAAGACATTTACAATAATCCCATACAGAGCAAGGTGAAGGTTCCGATGATGATATGTGAAACACTTACGCCTAATAATGATTGTTGGCGAGCATACATGACCCCCCAAAAGATTCCTGCTAATACCGTCAATACTGCAAATTTCAAATCGTAATGAATATGAAAAGCACCAAACAATAAATTGGATAGAAAAATGGATGACACCACCTTATTTTTTCCAGTCAAAAACAATTCTAAACTTCCTTGTATTACTCCCCTGGCTACAAATTCTTGAATAGGAACCAAGAGGATATAAGCGATATAAACCAATATCACATTTCCTGTACTAAATCGATTCAGGTCGTTAAAATCAAAGATGGGTTTGCCATGATAGTAGGGAACAAACTGTACGAGACAAAATTTGAAGAAGATTAATCCAGCTATAAAATACATGGTCCATAACAACGATTCTATCAAATTATTTTTCCAATTATTTAAATTTAATCCATAACTAGATGGGGGATAAACGCAAGAATATATCTTATAAATAGAACTGACTCCTAACAAAACCATCATCGTTGGATTGAGAACATCGAGGAATTCTTTATTTTTAAAAATGGGTTGGTACTCAATAAATAATCCTAATAAAAATTGGTAAGCTACTAGCCAAAGTACCATAGTAATCAGAAAATCTTTGGCTCTATCACCTCTCTGAGTATCTGTTAGAATATCATCTTCTGATGATGCTGTAATTGTAACTTTTCGAGTTAAGTCATTGAGTGGATAGTCATTTTTAAACTGGTCAACTTTACTATTTATCATTGATTGTATATCAATGACTTTAAAGTTCTTGATGGGTCTGAATGGTTCTCTTTCTATATTTTCTCTTTGGTTTTCCATGTTATGTATGTTTGTCTGATGTTGTATTTGGTTAATCATAGGATCTATAAGGGGTGGCTTATTAATATAGAAGAGGAGTTCTTTACTAATAATTACATTACAAAGATAGCGGGGTTCTTTTCGACGTGTTATAACAAAACCGCCAAATGTTATAAAATTTCCGACAGGACTATAACAAAACCGACAAAACTGATAATGGTGGATAAAAAAAGGCTAAGTGCCTGATAATCAACATATTGAATGTTTTAATATGTTAACTGGATGCGGGATGTGGGACTTGAGATTTGAGGAGAGTGTTCAAAAAAGTATTTCATCGACTTTGTATTCCTTAGCCGTCGGATGTAAATCCGACTTTCTCAGTCGAATTACTTTAGAATCTAAACCTTTGATTTTCAATATTTTCGAATCCATTTATTTTCGATTGAGAGAGTCGGATTTACACAAGACGGCTGAGGAATACAAGGTCGATGACACACCTCCTGAAAATCTCACCTCTCACCTCTCATATCTCATGTCTCACCTCTCATGTCTCACCTCTCACCTCTAGTAAAACAAAAAGCGGTGACAGATTACATATGCTCTCGAAGTAAATCTGTTGGAGCCATTCCGAATTCTTTTTTAAAGCACTTCGTAAAATAAGAAAGACTACTAAATCCAATATCGAAAGCAGCTTCAGATACTCCTCTCTTTCGTTCGATTAATAATTCTTTAGCTCGATGTAATCGAACGGAACGGATCATTTGATTAGGAGTCTTATTAGCAATCGATTTTAATTTACGTTGGAGTTGACGTTCACTCACGCCCACTTCTTGGCAAAGTGTGTCTATACCATAATTTTCATCACTTAGATGAGTTTCAATGCTTTGTAAAACATTTTCTAAAAAAGAATGGTTTTGAGCATGTGTTGCAGTTTTGCTATTGGGAGAATCACTCGAAGCGGTAGGTTGAATATGCTCTTGTAAAGTGAGGAGGGTGATTGGATTAGAAATTCCTTTAAATTGTGTAGGCCCTAAATTAGCAAATTTTAAGCCTGTACCTGACAGGAGATTTTTGACCGTTTGAGTTAATAAAATTTCATTGCCACCTGCTTGCTCTAGCACTCTTGATGCAATATGAACCGCAAGTCCTGCTACGTCTTTATCTTTTGTAACAATATATTCACCGGTATGTATGCCTTGTTTGATTTCAATATTCAAAACTTGTATGGCATCTCTAATCGCTACTGCACAATGAACGGCTTTACTCGGGCCATCAAAGGTAGCTAGGAATCCATCGCCTGTATTTTTTATCACTTCCCCTCTGAACTGCTGAATGGTTTTCTTAAGAATCTGATTGTGCTCGCTTAAAATTTTATACCATTCTGTATCGCCTAATTGAGTTAGGTGATAGGTTGACGCAGCAATATCTGTAAATAAAATAGTGGATAATTTTCTTTCAATTTTTTCAATAGGTCGAGTTCCTGTCAGAAATTCTGTAATCTCATTTAATACTTCATCTGTTTTTCCCACCCAAAATAAATGGTCATCTCCTTCAAATTCTACAAATTTAGACCCCTTGATTCGTTCTGCAATAAATCTTCCTTCTTCTATTTTTACATCAATATCATTGGTGCGGTATAACAATAGCGTGGGGACATCTATCGTATCCAAAATATCTATGATGTCGACTTGGGTATTCATTTTGGTTAAAACCATGGCTGCACTTGGACTTGCACCTGAACGAAAATAACTAGCTAACCAATCCATAAAAACTTTATCATCAGCTGCTGAAGGTGCCAATGATGCTAAATTCATATCACCACTTCCCCAGCTATTTTCTATCATATCATATACCTCTTGTCGTTCTTCATCAGTAGGTGCCCAAGGATAATCTTCCGAATATCTTCGCTTAGCAAATACGCCAAAAGTAATCAAGGCATGGGTACGCATCGGATAAGTTGCTGCAAATAATGCGGAGACGGAACCCCCTTCAGAGTGTCCAAAAAGTACGGCACGTTTTGAGTCAACAGCATCCATTACTGCACGGATGTCATCCATCCTTTCTTCCAATGTGGATAAGTCTGTAACTCGATCAGATAAGCCAGTTCCTCTTTTATCAAAGAGAATAACTCGGGCAAATTTGGCAAGACCTTTTAGGAATTTGACTAGGCGGGGACTTTGCCACATCAAGTCAATATTGGAAACCCAACCGGGAACATAGACAATGTCAATAGGACCATCTCCAATAACTTGATATGCAATATTGATACGACCGCTTTTCGTATATTTTGTATTTGGTTTCATAGTAGTTAATAAAGTTATTTATGTATAACTATTAGGGGTATTCATTTGAGAGGATAAAAATAAGTAAAAATATTGCACTTAACAACCGCATAAAGATGTGGCTCTATGACTTGAATTGAGATGGTGTGTCTGTGTGAAATAGTAGCAAATTTCGAGATACCTTCCAATTGTTCTGTTTTAGTCCAGCGTTTTTTAGAATTTTTAAAAGCAATATTCAAATACATATCATTGGCAACGGCAAAATCAAAAAGTCCACTTGTATGATTGAAGCAATGTTTAATTAAAATTTTATTAGGATCATATCCTCCTATTGATAAAATATTAAAATGGGATTCTGAAATATGTTTGCTTGTCGGATCGTCGATAGATAGCGTTCCATTTTCATGAAGTAGATACAAAATTTCTCCTGATAGTTTTTAAAGAAGCCAAATTTAAGTCGTCTAAATAAAACGATATGAAAGTTGTTCCAATTATTATTTTACTAATCTTACAGAGTAGTATTTTGTCTTGCCAGAATATTTCTAACAATACAAATACGTCAATGCCACCATTATTTGAATTTAAAGGAGATTTCCATACTCGAATTATTTTAAAAGAATTTGCCCGATTGGATAATCCAACTTTGGGTGTTCACCAAACCTCTAAAAAAAAGGCTTCCAACTAATCAAAGTTGGAAGCCTTTTTTCCTAAAAACTATTTCCTCAAAAACCTATCTCACATACAATCTTTGGAAAGGAACAATTACCTCATTTCTATCCATGTCATTTAATGATCTAAGTTGAGCAACAGACGTTCTATATTTTTGAGCGATGCTATGCATTGTATCTTCATCTTGAACGATGTGAATTAGTCGTTGCGTACCATCCACATTCATTTCAATTAACTCGTTTCCTTTTCCAGTTACCAAAGGTTGACCTTGAGCCGTTCTATTTCCAGCCAAAGCAGGATTGATATAAACATACTCTTGAGGAACTGCTTTTTGTTGAGCAGGAACTTGAATTACTTGAGTTCCAGCAACTGTATTTGAAATCAATAATACTTGTCCAGGCTGAATCAAATCAGAACCTAAACCATTGATTCTTTTTAAGTCAGCTACTCTCATACCATATACCGCAGCGATTCTAAATAAAGTTTCTCGCTTAGCAACCGTGTGGTATCTTGCTCCTTTTGCTCCAACATATGCATATGATTGAGGTTGAGTAGCAGGAGTCACCGTTGCAGGTGCAGTTTGTGGTCGAATGTAGTAAGCAGTAGGAGCAGCAGCTGGTGCTTGACGAATGATTTGATAGTCAGAAGGCGGTTGAATCATCAATCGAGTACAAGGGTAAATCGCATCTCTTCGCAATCCGTTCCATGCTTTGATTTGATTAACTGTTACTCCATAAGTAGCAGCGATACTGTAAAGTGTTTCTCTTTTTTGTACCACATGAGTATTATAAGTTGGTTGCTCTAAACAATTCGCAGTACCCGCACCTTTAGCAGGTCTTTCAACTGGTGCAACAATTGATAATCTCATACATGGGTAAATTCGATTATTAGGCCCAATTTTATTCCATGCTTTCATCTGCTTTATATCCAATCCATATGATCTAGCAATAGTATAAAGTGTTTCTTTTTTCTGAACAATATGAGTATCGTTAGTCGAAACTTCCAAACATCCTGAATCATCATTTACAGTCGTCGTCGTTGTAGGAACATAAGGAATGTTTGTTGATGGAAGAGTTGTAGTTGTCGTTGTTGTCGTAGTGGTGTTACCTGAATTCTGATTGATCATATATCCATTTCGGTAAATGTTACCACCAAATTCTCCTTCTGCTCTTAGACCAGTATTAGAATCTACATAATAACCTTTATCTAAATCTAGATAAATTCTTCCTGCACCTGGGTAAACAGTAGAAGTATATCCAGAATTATAAATTGCAGTTGTTGTAGAACCGCCAGAAAGAAGACCACCATTAGTACTACCACCAGTTACATTTACACCTCCGCTTGGAGTCGTAAGGATAGGAGTCGTATTGATATTTGGATTCAAAACTACATCTGTAGTATTAGTTGATAAATCTCCAGAGTTGTTAGTCGTTGTCGTCGTTGTTGTACCTGGAGTAGTTTTAGGTTGACCGCCATAGAATTTACAAATCAAACCTAAGTAATCAACAATACTATAATTATTGATTTTTCTTAGTTCCAATTTCTCTCCAACTGCCAAAGGAGGCATGGGATCAGATTTTTTATATAAAATACCAATCTCAGGAAGAATGGTCAAATCCGCCATGCTATTTCTAGAAGGATCAGTTTTAATACGGAATTTGTAGCGAGACAAACAATCATTGTCATCTTTTGCGCTAAAATAGACATCCGCTTTTGAACCTTTAGTCGCAAGGTTTCCTGTAGCAGCTTGATTATAGTAATAAGAAAAAGAATAATTATCAGAACGAGTACCAAAAGCGATATTCGTATTATAATAATATTCTGCTTTTTTGACTTTATAAATTCTAAAACCATAAGTATGCTCTTGTACCAAGAATACTTCAAGAGTTCCTTTATTTACTTCGTCAACAAATTTTTCGTCTCTTTCCAACTCCGCACAAGTTGCTGTACCTGCTGGTTTGTACTGACGAGGCGTGTAATCTTCGCCTGCCTCCAAAATGATTTTTTCATTATCGCTTACTTTCAGGTGAAAAAATAGGTAGGGTGTTTCTTCATTACCGTCTTTGGCATATTCGTAACTATCCATACAATCCTTACTAGCATTGTAGTCAATATAAATACTGTTACCAAATGAATTGAATGCGGCAAATAAGAATAGTAATAAAACATTTACTTGTTTCATAGTGCTGTTTTTTAGCAAAAAAATTAATAAGTGAAACACGAGTAGCGTGTTAACAATAACTTCTTTAAAGGTAATGTAAAATAAGTCAAATCTGAGATTCCAGATAAGATGGCTTTGAGCCAGATTAGATGCTTTTAAGGGAAGATTAGTTTGAATCCATAAAATTAGAATAATTGTAGGGACTTTGCAAGAAAAAAGGTAGGAAAATGGGGGTTTTTAGAAAAAAATGCTTTGGCAAAAAAAGAGCCAAATTCAATGGTTTTTGAATTTGGCTCCTTTTTTTACTTAAAAACGCTTTATTTCTTTAGAATCGTGCAGTTATTCCACCCAAAACATTAATTCCATAAGTTGGATAATTCGCCCATCGTTGCCGTTTATTTCCAGCGACATTATTGAGATTTAGAAAAATTCCAAAGTTTTTTGCCAATTGATAATCTGCTCCAAAACTTAGATCAAATAAGCCATTAAGATTATCTGCTTCTCCCTTGTCATTCAAATATGGAACGCCATTCTCGACATACAACTCCGCTTTTAACCTCAGTTTATCTTCCAATGTTAAGTAAGTAGCTGTAATATTTACATCCGTATTAGGTAAGTGCCATGCTTTATCTTGATTTTTTGGACTATAAATATTTTGGGTAATTGCAGCAGTCAATTCAAAGTTTTTGAATGGACGAGCAGTAATGACTCCCTCGATATTAAAAATATCAACTGTATCATAAACCGTAATAAATCGTCTTCTTAAGTCTGTTGTATCTGTTTGGAATAGTGCTAAATCCCTTGCCTTTTTATAAGCTATTTGACCATTATATTCGATGATTCCAAGGCTTCCTCGAACTCCTCCATAGTACTGATTATAAACGGTATTCCGTAAATCCAATTTCTCATAAGTAGAAATATATGGATTATAATCAGAAAGTGATTGCATATCGTTTTTAACATAATCTCCTTTCCAACCTCCAAAAACGGCTAACCTTGCACCTAATAATGCATAGGATGCTTCCAAGTCCGGCAACAAATCAAAATCATCATTGAAGGAAACTAAGTTGGCACCTAATTTTACTCTGAACTTGTCTCCATGAAAAGTGAAATTCGGTTGGAGGTAAAAGTTGTTTAATTTTTGTTTGGCGGTATCTTCATAAGTGGTAAAATCTGTGCGGACGGTTAAGGTCAATGGATTTTTTTCATTGAACCATTTTGTTCCACTTAGATTCATATTGAAGCCTAACTCATCTGCCGCAAAATTATCCTTCATCGTGTAAAAATCCACTCCAGCATTATAACTGATGTCCATGTCATTTCTTTCTCCATTAAATAAGTTAATCCCCACAGCTAAAGTATTAAATTGTTGTTTGATTTGCTCTCGATCCAACATAGTATCTCCAACTATTCCTCCCGCAGGATCATAGCCAAAGTAGTGAACCTGATCAACGGTATAACCAATTTTTCCACCAACAGCCATTCCGCCTTCTTCCAAATAATAAGCACCTTTTAATAAGGCATCCGTCAAAGCATATCTTTGATTATCAAAATCACTATTGAAATTAGCAGAGTTATGCAATAGATGTACTCCAAGGTTATAGTTCTTTTTTTCGCCTCCAAAATTATAACCAAATTCTCCATATGGTGAACTAGGAAATCCATATCCAGCTTTTAAAAATCCTCGAAATCCTTTGTCCACTTTGTTCTTTCTCATGGCAATTGGTCGCAAGGTAGGATCTGGATAATCAATCGGAACAGTCTTCAAGGGAATGTTGTAATTCAATCTTCGAGAAGTGGTATCTAAAGGTGGAAGTCCTGGTAATACTTTTAATTTCTCCGTATCTAATAATCGAGCATCAAACTCTTTGATTACTTCTACTTCGCCCGCTTCTAGTCCACCGCCTCCAGGTTGAGCCAAGGCGACTTGGCAACTCAAGGCAACAATAATTAGGACAAATATATTTTTTATAAAATTCATTTCTTTTAGGTTTTAGATTTTGAAAAAGTAACTCTGAATGTTGTTTATTTGGTTATTAGTTGTTGAGCTAATAAGTTATTTTTCGAAAAACTAAAAGCGATAAAATAACTATCGAAATAACTCATAACCAAATAACTTAAAATCCTCCAGTTTCATCCAACTCTAGGATATCACTATTCGGATTCGTCAAACTATTGTTTCTATTTTCTTTTGCATTTAAAGCAGCTAGTTTTTGCTTAGCTTCATTGACTTGCTCTTTCACTTCCGCTTCGTTTTCGTAGCTAGAAATCATTCCTTCTAACAATGCTCTTGCATCGAAATAATTACTTTGTTCCACATAAATATCAGCTAACAATAACCCACTTTTCGCTACCCAAACTTGGTAACTTGAATTCTCTCGAATGGCATTCATCGCTGCACTTTCAGCTTGATCCAGGTTTCGTTTAACGTAATGAACATAAGCGATAGAGTAGCGAGCCTCGGCTGTATTTTCATTGTTAGAATTAGTCAATACTTTATTAAATGAAGCCATCGCTCGGTCGTAATCTTTTTTATCAAATGCCATTTTTCCTAAGTAAAAATTAGCTGCGGCAATCTGATCTTGTGATGCTCTTGGGTTACTCGAAACTTTATTAGCCATCGTGTACACAGCATCCGTTCGACCAGTCCGATAAGCACTTCTAAGTGTTCCTAATTGTGCTTCAAATTTGGCTTCATCAGAACTCGCTACTTCTGCCCATTTGCTATAATAACTATAAGCTTTTTCAAAATCTTTTTCATGATTATAACTAATGATGGAAGCTTTTCGCAATCCTTTTTCATAATATCTACTTTGCCCTTTGTTGATCACATAGTCATAATCTTTAAGTGCTGCAGAGTATTTTTTCAGAGCAGTATTCGATTCTCCTCGGTGGAAATAAGCTGGTATAATATGTCTTCCTTTAGGAAATTTTGCGATGTAATCATTGTACTTAGTAATTGCTTTGTCGTAGTTTCCAAGGTCAAACTGAGACTCCGCCGCTTTGAAATTAATCGAGTCACGAGCAGCAGTCGATACATCATATCCACCTAGACTTTCTCGGAAACGAAGATAGTTATCAGGTTGCCCTAAGTCATCCACATAGATTTCTTCCAATGCAGCTAGAGCACCTTCTGCTTCTTTTGGGTCAGGGTTGTTTTTAAATACATCTTTGTAGTTTTTGATGGCACCTTGCAAGTCACCTGAGTTGTAGGCAATCAATCCTAACTTCAGTAAAGCTTGATTCACTAAACTCGATTTTCCTTTAAAGTTTCTAACCAATTTATTGAAAGCCGCAGTCGCCTGATTGGTTCGTCCAATATCTTGGTAAGCATTTCCCAAAGATAGTAATGCATCATCAGTAAACTCAGATTTTGGATATTGTTCTGTCAATCTTTCTAGTGCTAAAATCTGATCAGTTGGATTTCCTCGCAAACCTTCAATGATGGCTTTTTGATATAAAGCATATACATAACCCGAATATTTTCTATTGATCGCTTCATCATAATATTTGATCGCACTATCGTAATTATTTGTTTTAAACAAAGCATCACCTGCACGCAAAGTTGCATCAGCCAAAACTTGTTTTTTTACATATTCATCTTGAATGTAAGGAGCATCTCGTTTAATTCCAGCAACAGCATCTTGGAAATACCCCAAAGCAGATTTGTAATTTTTTTCCTTCAAAAAATTATACCCAACGGTGTAGTTAGCAGTATTGACAGAAGCGCCATCTGGCAAATTATTAATTGATTTTGCTGCCTGTAAAAACTTAGTCAAGTGCTGATTACTTTCTCGATATTTTTTTTGTTGATGAGCAATTTCACCCAGACCATAATAAGCTAATGCTGAAGTTCGAGCATCATAATCATTGTCTAAACTTTTATAAAACAATTGTTTTGCTCCATCCATATCACCATCACCTGCCAACTGAACACCTCGGTAGTAAGCCACTTTTTGATAAGTCTGTTTGATCTTAGTGGTCTTAGTAGGCATGCGTTCGATGATCTGCATGGCTTTCACATAGTCACGAGTATTTAGGAAAATATCTCCCAACAATCCTTGCGCTTCTGCATAATTTGGACTTCGTGGATTGACCTTTTGCAAAGCATCACTTGCATCTCTATCGAATCTCATCTCGTAAGAAAGTTTGGCATAATTCCACAAAGATTCTTCTTGGATTTTTGCATCATAATTCAATCGACTTGCATTCGCAAAAGCATTTCGAGCTTGACGTTTGTCGCCAGATTTCAAATTACAATCCGCTAAATAATACATAGCGAGTTGTCCCATTTTATTTTTTTCTCGGTTGAGTTTTTTGAAACTCTTTTCTGCTTTTTTATACTCTTTAGATTGATATTGCACAAATCCCAATTGGTAATAATCTGAAGCATCCATCTTTTTCACTCGTTTCGCAGCGTACTCCAAATATTTTTTCGCCATCGAAAATTCACCTTCTTCAAAGTAGGCTCGACCCACCAAACGATTAATGTCCGCTTGGTTTTTTACGCCTTTACTTTCTGCTTTCGAAACGCCATAATTGATCACTTTGGAAAAATCACGCTCCGCAAAATAAATGGAAGTAATATAATAAGGTACATATGGTTTGTATCGTTTAGAACCACTCGCTTTTTGGAAACTCGTAATGGCCTCCGCATATTTTTTTGTGAAAAAATTACACATGCCGTAGTAATAATTAGCAGGGTAGTAATATTCATTCTGAACATCTTTGATTGATCTGAATTGCGACTTTGCCAGAGAGAATTTCTTTTTGATAAAATTCAAATAAGCAATTTTAAAAACTGTTTCTGATCTTTGGTTGGAAGGCAATGCATAAGTATCAATCGAAGAATACAATGCCATCGCTTTGTCGAATTTTTTATCATTAAAATAAAAATTAGCGATGTCCAAAAGTGCTTCATTGGCAATCGGATCAGGTTGATTTTTTCGAGCAAATTCGATGATGAGATTTTCTCCCTCAGGCTGACCAAGGTTAACAGCACATTTAGCAAAATTTAATTCCGCTTTTTGCTTGAGTAACTTTGCTTCCGATTCGTTGACGGGAAGTAGAAGTTCAATGGTTTTGCGAAATTCATTTTGAGCTAATCCATAGACTTTTCCATCGAAGAACTCCATACCTTTTTTGAAGGCCAATTGGGCTTCGGAGAGGGTAGTCGTTTTTTGTGCGGAAAGAGAAAGAGAAGCGAACAGAAAACTTAGCACGAGGGCTAAACTTGAAATTTTAAAGGTCATAAGGTTACTTTTTTTAAACCTGCAAATGGCTGATCGTCAGGCGCTTAAAAAATGTTTTTATAATAAAAACTAAGTTAGGAAATTCGGTTTGAGATAATATCAAGCCTGTAAAATGATTTAACATTTCCAAACATTGCAATATTGCGGTGAATTTATAAAATTTTTAACATATGATGGGGAAAAAGAAAGAGAATTGGTAGAAGAATAAAAAATTATAAAATGATTTTTTTTAAATACAAATTGAAGTGTTTACGAAAAAAGTAAATATTTTTAACTATATTTGACATGAAGCATACTGTCAAATGAAACTAATAAAAACCAAAGATGGAAGTACCATCGAAGCTACGATTGTCCCGATTAGAAAAGTAGATTACTTTACAATTAGAACTAGCGATCAATTCGATTTTGATTGGAACATCGAAAGAGAAAATATGGTTTTCGTCTTAAAGTCAGTCGAAAACCAATTAGTCTTAGGAGTAATGTCTCTGATAAAATTTCCAAAAGAAAACCGAGTTCATCTAAATTTAATTGAGGTGACAAAAATGCAACAAGGAAAGAATAAAGAGATAAAAAACATAGCAGGATGTTTGATTGCTTTCGCTTGTTCCATTTCTTTTTCTTTGAATTATTTTGGCTTTGTTTCCCTTGAATCTAAAACAAATTTGATAGATTATTATATTTTGGAGTATGGTTTTAAGAGGTATGGAAAATTCTTAGCCGTCGATTCACTCGACGCAATTTTATTGATTAATAAATATTTGAATCATGAATAAGAATGAAAAATTATATGAAAAACTGAGAAAAGAATATACCGCTCAAGAACTTGTTGAAAGTTATGTTTTTCCATCAGAAATGACCGACGAGGAAATGAAATCCGCCGTTGCAGAAATGCAAGAAATCCGTTTTCAGAAATTAAAAAATCGAACAGATGAGGAACGAATCATGGCAGATTTGATGCGACTAAGATTTGTCATTCAAGAATATGTGGAGAAAAGTGAGTTTGATGAAAATCATAATTTTGGAACTTTTCTAACTGAATATGTGCAGATTTTTAGAAAAACGAAGAAAGCGATGGCGGAAGATTTGAATGTGCATTACACCAAATTTAGTCGATTGCTCAACGATAGAGATCATCCAAATGTGGAGTTAACTTATCGTTTAGAAAAACATTCAGATGAAATAATTCCTGCAATTTTGTGGTGGAAATTATCTATGAAAAAGCAAGAGTATTTGATTTTAAAAGATAAAAAGAAAAAGAAAATTGAAGGGGCAAAGGTGAAAAATGGATTGAAGTCTCGGGCGTAGTATCATCGACTGGCTTCGAGGCAGCCAATGATTTTTCTCCAGTCAGTCGATGATACTACAATAATTCCTTCACCTTCTTATATAATATCCTCGCATTACATTCATGCCCATATCGATTCGGATGCCAATCGACATCTGAAATTTTATAAGGTTTATTATTAAATTCCTCTTTGCAATCCCACCAACTTTCTCGCACATCGAGATAAGAAATATTGGACGTACTAGCAAAATCAGTAACTGATTTTGGTCGTGGTTTATAAAGACTATTCGACAAAAGAATTATTTGAAAACCATGTTCTTCACTTAATTGCTTTAATCTTTTCATCGCAACTAAATAGCTTTTTTCACCCACCATTTCTTTATAAATATCAGGAACATCTTCGGGATCCTTTTCGTAATATCCTGAAGTGTCAAAAGGAGATTCATGCAATCGAGCATCAATTCCTTTCCATCCATCTAGGCTTTCAGGGAAGAGTTGCTTGCGAATAAATGATTGTTTAAAATTATCATAAGGCGGTTTTTTTCGAATAAAATTAGGCAAGTCAAAATCGTTTTCAATAAAATTAATGATGACTAAATCGACTTGGGTTAAGTCTATTTTATTTTCGAGAACAGCTACTTCCATCGCCGTATTGTAACCAGGAACGCCAGTATTAATGACTTCATAATTGGTCGAATCATTTTTATTGTTGTTCAACATATTTTCCAATTGACTCAGATAACACTCTTCCTCTTCGACACCCCAACCAAACATAATCGAATCACCCAGACCAATGATTCGTTTGGTCTTTTTTGGTTTTTTTGCTGGATATTCTTTGTCTCGAAATCCTCGTGAATTAGTTTTGACGACAATATTTTGGAAACTGTAAGTTGAATTCGGAATCAATTCGTAAATGATTTTATTGTTAGTAGAAAGTTGAATGATTTCTCCTAACGTCTTTTCAGTTTGTGGGTCATTGACCGGTTCTCTTTTATCGACTCCGATTTCATCAAGACTATAATAGTTGGTGTAAGAAATATATCGTAACCCTAATTCGATAATGAGTAGAGTGATAAAAATTCCGAAGCCAATGGAGATAAGTTTGAATATAGTTTCTTTTTTCATGTTGGGCCGATAAAATTTTGCCAAAAATAAAGAATAATACTGATATCTAAATTACCCTTTCATTTTCTTTCATAAAAAAAAAGGTTCTTAGACAAATCCTGTGAAAGCCCCGAAGAGGGCGTAACAACTCAACCTACGGTGAAGCCGAAGGTATTTTGCGCACCTTCGGCGCTGGTCATAGTATTTATTTTTTCACCTGCGGCTTCACCGCAGGCTAAGATATTCCGCCCGTTTCGGGGCTTTCACAGGATTTGTCTAAGAACCAAAAAAAATAGAAAAGTGAAACTGTTAAAAATTTTGATCTCTAAAATTTCAGATAGTATTTACGTTTTAAAATCATTTATTTCTAATCAACAAAAAAATAAATTTATGAAAAATGTAATAACATTGTTATGTCTTTTGTTTATTGTTTCTTCCCAGCTCGTTTTTGCTCAAGGATTTGGAATAAAAGCAGGCGTTCTATACAATGATTTGGAGTTAAAAAATTCAACTCCAAATACCTTCTTTACTAATAAGACGGAACAGCTCGTAGGATTTACTTTTGGAGCAATGTATCAAAAGCGATTTAATAAAATTTTATCTTTAAAAACAGAGTTAGGTTATTCGCGAAAAGGAGCAAAGTTTATTATTCCTTCTGATCAAACAATTCCTTCCTTTAAAATAAAATTAGATTATTTAGATCTTGCAGTATTTGGAATCTTTAGTGTCTATGATGAAATTTCGATAGAATTGGGTGCAGAAACATCATTTTTAATTAAAAATGATGAGCTTCTTATTGGTGTAACTTCTAATTCTAAATCTAATTTTGATATTGGTTTAATAGGTGGAGTCACCTATTTGTTGAATGATAAAATAGAAATTTCTACTAGATATTATTATGGACTACGAAATGTTTTTCAATTCAATTTTGAAGACAATCGTCAAGGTATTGATGATGGCAGTTTTGATTTTCTTAACCGTAATTTAGAAGTATCGATTGGGTATTTTTTTAGAAAAAATAAGATTGGCAAAAGTTAGATTTTGAGTCACGTTTACTAACTTTTTAAAGTTTAGTAAACGTGACTCAAGGTTTAATTTTAATAAATCATAACATTATGTTTACAACTAAATTTTTTCCCAATATCTAACTTCACAATTCCTTCTTTCTCTCGAAAATCCCAACTCGCATCAACTTCATCCGCCACGCCAAACCAAGGTTCAATACATATAAAAGGCGATTCCTCATTCTTTGACCAAATCCCCAAATATGGAAATCCTTCAAAAGTAAAAGTCCAAATTTTTTCCCCTTCCGAATTTTTTAAATGCAAAAAATTAGATTCCAAATTTTTAAAAATCAAAGCATCTTTTTCGAATAAATCATCAGCAATCTGAATCGTATTTTTTCCATCAAAAATAGCACGAGAATTTCCATCCAAATAACCATTAGTTATTTCCAAAGTTTTTACCTTTTCGGCTTTTTCAAACTCTAAAATATAGTCAGACCGTTTCTCATTTTTTTTCAAAGGAACATTAAATGCAGGATGCGCACCGAGCGAAAAATAAATCGCTTGGTCATCCAAATTTTCCACTTCGTAAATGATATGCAATTGATTTTTTTCCAAAACATATTTTACCAATAGTGAAAATTGATAAGGATACTCATCCAAAATTTTCTCATCATGTTTTAATTGGAAAGTTGCTTTTTCTTTTTCCAATAGAATTTTCTCAAAAAGCATATTTCTGGCAAAACCATGTTGTTTGCCATGATAAGTTTTTTCTCCAATTCGAAATTTGTCTTCCCAAACTTTACCGATGTATGGAAATAAAATACAAGAATGTCTTCCCCAATATTTAGGATCTGCTTGCCATAAATATTCTGTTCCGTCCGCTACAGATTGAAGGCTGGCGAACTCGGCACCAACTTGATTGATACCCACTTTGAGAAAACTATTTTCAATGAAAAATTGAGACATAAATATTTAGAATTAAGGTTGGAGAATAATTTTAAGCTCTTATTTTTTGATTTTACAAAATTAGGATAACCTCCTTATATTTTGGTAATTTTAGTTGCTTTAAAATGGTAAATAAAAAAGGAGAAAGATTTTGTATTATTTTTTTATTGAAAAACACATTTTTTGCTTTGTTTTTTATTGGAAATAAAAACTATTATTCGTTGATTTTATTAGGTTTTTGATGAATTTATGTTTGTAAAATATTGGAAAAAACGTTTTAATGTTTTTGTTCAAATTGATTTAGAAACTTATCTTTATAAAAACAAACAAGCTTAGTTAAAAACTATATACTTACAATATACTCCTATACTATACACATGAGACAACCTCTAAACTCAAAGCAAGGATCAACTTCTCAGCATCGGTTTACCTACCAAATGCTTCTCCTATTTTTATTTTTTTCCACTTCAATTTTTGCCCAAGGTTGGGAGCGAACTTACCCGATTACGGATTATGAAAATGTCCGAACGGAGTATATGACTCTGACTGCTGATGGCGGATATTGCTTGACTGCGACAGTTGATATTCCATCTGCTCAAGACATTGCTGTTTTGAAATTAGATGCTGACGGAAATCAACAATGGATAAAATATTTTGGTGGAGATTTAGAAGATCGTTCGACTCGAATATTTCAGTTAACTGATGGAGGTTACATTATAGGTGGGTTGACTTTCAATAATACGATTGGATCAGGTGATTATTATTTGTTGCGATTAGATGAATTTGGAAATGAGGTTTGGTCTCAAAGTTATGGGTCAACTTCTTATGATGAATTTAATGCACTCCTTCCAACTACTGATGGAGGTTTTTTGATGATGGGGGAAAATGCACCTGATTATAATAAAATTTTATTGATAAAAACGGATGCTCAAGGAATACAACAATGGGCAAAATTAGTGGGGCCAGGTATTGGGAAAACAGAAGGTCGAGACATTAAAAATACTACAGATGGAGGCTATATTATCACAGGATACACCCGTCCTTTGGGAAGTAGTGATGATGAGGATTTTTATCTCGTAAAATTAGATGAAACTGGAGAGGAAGTTTGGGATTTTACAACAGGTGGGTCATTTGATGAATTTGGAGAAGATGTCATTCAAACTTCTGATGGAGGGTATGTGAGTACAGGTTATCAGAATTTAGGTACTGGAAATGAAGTTGATTTATATTTGATAAAAATAAGCGAAACTGGAGATTTCCTTTGGTCTAATTTGTTTGGATCGGCTGGATCTCAAGAGAGATCTTATTCCATCACCGAGGCATCGAATGGAGATTTAGTTACGGTTGGCAATTCTGTTTTGAATATTAATAATGAAGGTTTTGGTTTGATTGTCAGAACAGATTCGGAGGGCAACGAGATTCTGACGAAATATTTGACAGAGAGTAATGCTGTGGGGTATCCTGCTAAAATTTTAAATACACCAGATGATGGATTTGTGATTGCGGGGACAGGTGATTCAATTATGGCAGTTATCAAAACGGATGGAAATATTAATAGTTTTACCACGAATGTACAAGGAAAAATTTTCCATGATAAAGATGATGATTGCTCTTTGGATAACTCAGAAATGTCATTAGAAGGATGGACGGTTTTGGTGGATGGCAATGAAAATTATTTTTCGATAACTGATGCGCAAGGAAATTATTCGATTTTATGCGATACAGGAGATTATATTTTACGAGTCATCCCACCCAATGAACTTTGGGCAACTTGTCCTACTTACGATGAATTTCCATTGACTTTAAATGACTTTTTTGATACAGCATTTTATGAGATTCCCATTCAGTCAATAGAGGATTGTCCAAACATGACAGTTGATATATCGGCACCTCAATTGCGGAGGTGTTTTGAAAATACTTATTATATAAAATACTGTAACAAAGGAACTATCGACGAGACTAATGCTCTCGTCGAGGTTCAATTTGATGAGTATTTGAATGTGAACTCTTCCAGTTTTCCATTTACAGATTTGGGAGATAATTTGCTCTCATTTGATATTGGAAATGTTGGAGTAGGAGAGTGTGGGACTTTTACGGTGGATGTTTTGGTGGATTGTGATAGTACGGTTTTGGGGCAGACGCATTGTGTGGAAGCGCATATTTTTCCTGATAGTTTTTGTTTGATTCCGAGTACTGTTTGGGATAGTTCGAGTCTTCAGGTGACGGGGAGTTGTGTGGGAGATTCTGTGGTTTTTAAGATTGAAAATGTGGGGACTCAGCCGATGAGTGAACCGAGAACTTTAATAGTGCAAGATGTTATTATTTTATTTGTGGAACCAATTCCTGAACTTTCTCCAAATCAAATTTTTACAAAATCTTACATTGCTCAAGGAGAAACTTACCGTGCAGAAGTTCAACAATCAGAAGGACATCCCGGGAATAGTATGCCGATTGCTGTGGTCGAAGATTGTGGAGTTGGTAATTTAAGCCTTGGATTTATTACCCAATTTCCGATGGATGATGGCAACCATTTTATAGATATGGATTGTCAAGAAAATATTGGAGCTTATGATCCAAATACCAAAGCAGCTTATCCAAGAGGTTATTCTAATGAACATTTTATTTCCAATTCAGATGAAATTGAATACCACATTCGATTTCAAAATACAGGAACTGATACTGCATTTACAGTAGTTTTAAAAGATACATTGTCTCCATTTTTGGATGCAACGACTATTCAATTAGGAACGAGTAGTCATCATTATGAATCTGAAATATTGGAAAATGGCATTTTAAAATTCACTTTTGAAAATATCATGTTGCCAGATAGCAATGTGAATTTGGTAGCTTCCAATGGATTCGTCAAATTTAAAATAGGGTTAAAAGAAGATTTACTTCCAGGAACAATTATCAATAATTCAGCTGGTATTTATTTTGATTTTAATGCACCCGTAATTACTGAAACAATTTTTCATACCATCGAAATTCCAACAGAATATTTAATTGCAGAGGAAGAAATTTGTCGAGGAGAAATTTTTCAAGGAATGGAAATTCAAAGCGATACTTTATTGGTTGACACTATCGAATTAAGCAACCTAATTAGTGTGCAGATGACGATGGTTCATGTACTTGAACATAGTTATTCTGATAGTACAATTTATCTTGATAGCGGAACAGAAATCAATGGTGAAATAATTGAAAATGATACAGTTATGATCTTACAACTCATGGCTGCCAATGGTTGTGACAGTTTGCAAACGGTGGAAATTCGAGTAAGTGATGAAAATTTATTAGGGGAGAAATCCTTTTTTGAAATCTATCCAAATCCTGTAAATGAATTGTTTTTTCTTGAATATTATTTAGAGAAAAAAGAAAATGTCAAAATTGAACTTTATAATTCATTGGGGCAAAAAATTGGCGTTCTAGTGGATAATGAAAATCAACATTCAGGAAAACATTTTTATAAAATAGAAACAAAAGGGATGAATGAAAGTATGATTTTTATTCATTGGCAAGCAGGTGAGCAATCGAAAATTCAAAAGGTAATTTTTATGAAAAAATAAAAAAGACTCCTTCTCATCTTAGGGTGAAAACTGTGGGGTCAAAGTACTTTGGCTAACACCACTCTTCTCCTCATAAGATAACTTCTAAGAAATATTCAATTTCTCAATCAACCATTTTTTATCTGCCAACTCTTTAGTCGAATCAATTTCAATTTTTAGATTTTCTCTTGCAACTTTATCAAATTTTGGTGTTTGTAACAATCGTCTTACAAATTTTATAAAATTCAAATAAACTAGTTGATGATAACCTAAATCTTTAGAATGTCTAGTCAGAAAACGATGGAAACTATCCAACAAAGATTCTAATGCATTAAATTCTTCTAGGTCAAAATAAATTTTTAATAACATTTTTCTAGTAGCAATTTTTAAGAAAATATCATCAAATTCTGCTTGTTGTAACAAGTTCATCGCTTTATCATAATTTGGTAAGTTACAATACAGAACAGTTAAATTATAATTAAACCAATCTTCTCTCCATTCGATTTTTAGTTTGTCTTTATACTCATAAATGAAATTTTCGACCCAAATAAACTCTTTTAAATGAATAGCTGCTGCTACGATATTATTATAAGTGAAGCGATCTAAAAATCCATTAATTATAAAAACTTCCTGTTTCAATCCTTCTTTGTATAAGTCTAATACTTCGGTGGAAAAGTAACTCTTTCCTGCATTCAATTGTTTGATGCAATAGTTAATGGCAACTAAATACAAATAATATAATTCTGATTTTGGAAACTTGAATGCCTCTTTTTTTAGCTTTTCTTTTAAGTTGTTATAATGAGAAATATCATCAGTTTCGGATAATGTTTTATAGCTTTGGTAATAAATTTCCACAGCAGATGAATTAGGAGTTTTATTGTTCTTCAAAAAATGTAAAACCATTGTTATAAAGTCTTGTTGATAATCAGCACCAATTAATTTTTGATGACTCAACTTGTCGCAACTCTGTTTTAATTTCTGAGCAATAAAATAATTCGTCAATTCATTACTCGCTTCTTGCAAACCTTTTGGTTGCTTCCGACTCAAATTATTAGTGAATTCGTATTGCTCATTTTGCAATTGATAATTAAAAAAATGATAATCAGAATTTCGAATCGGTTGTTTTTCTAACAATACATTTGCATTTTTCCATTCACTCTCAAAATGTCGATTCAAACCTCTTTTTCTCAAACTCCGAGTCAAGTAAATTTGCGGTCGCATTTCATTATTCGTAAATTCTTCGTAGGCAATAAATTTTTTAATTTCAGCTAATAAAAAAGACTGAGCGTAACCAATTTTTTTCTCATTATATTTTTCCTTAGGAAAAATTTTGGAAAAAATATATGCTCGATGAAGACGGTCTAGTTTTTCAAATGGACGATTCTTTTCCAAATAATCAAAAAGCAAAATCACATCTTCTCGCTGATTAAAAAATGGAGACCGCACCCATTTTCTTAATTTCTTCACTTCTATTTTATTTAAACTTTTAAATAGTTCAAGTAACCTACTTTTTTGCATTTTTAAGTTTTTTATTTCAATAAATATAGATTTTTTTTTTGGAAAAAATAGAATAAAACAATTGATTTTGTTAGGTTATATTATTTTTAGTTGGTTGTTTTTTTTGGAAAAACGAATAAAATGTTTTTTATTAAACTCAATTTTAGAACTACATTTGAATATTGGTTTTGGATAAGGAAATAATAATC
>Ga0114957_1001817_pt1 | contig 21999 bp, 13 predicted proteins | sample BantaG_FD_87175 | JGI IMG/M metagenome (GOLD analysis project Ga0114957, IMG submission 87175) | Marine algal microbial communities from Bantry Bay, Ireland - BantryBay_4 metaG | ecosystem: Host-associated > Algae > Red algae > Unclassified | place: Bantry Bay, Ireland | collected 2014-11-21 | reverse complement strand
CAGGCTGTGATTAGTAGAATAGATGCTGTATGTCCAGACTGTTGTACAGATAGTACTGAAGAGTTTACGTTTCTCTTTACTGCTGGACAAGATGCTTTCGAAAAATCCTGGGAAATCAGAGATAATAGCGGATCAAGAGTTGCCTTTGTAAATGCAGGTGCCTACAGTGGTGTATTTAATGGTGGATCTACTTCGCAATCTATATTTTTAGATCCTTGTGAAGAATATACCATCACGACTTTTTCAGCTAGAAATAATGGATGGGAAGGCGGTTCTTATTCCATTCTTTCTACAAATGAACAAAGAGGAACTCCGATTTCACCAGATGTATTCTCAGTAGCGACTGGACCAGATAATTTTACAGATGAATTGTCTACCTCATTCACCTTACCTTGTAGTTTAGAGTGTCCAGCAGAAGAAACCATCTTGGCTGATGATTTGACAAATTGTATTTTAAATAGCTATACCGCACAGCTAATAGATGCGCCAGTATGTTATCCAAATAATTGCCACTTTTCCCCATTGCCTACTCTTGAGGTGTGTTATCCAACAGCTATTGGTGGATTGGTGGAAGGAGATTTAGGAACTACTTCTGCAGCATTGCCAGTAGGTAGTAATCCTGTAGTTTATAAAGCGACATACAGTGATGGACAGATTATCAGATGTACAACTCAAGTGCATGTGATCCCGGAAGTTAATCCTTCTTTATCTTGTAACGATTTTGTGATACTTCCATTGGTAGATGATGGAGACGACTGCGAGACAGTGATCACAGCAGATATGATATTAGAAGATCCAGATCCGTGTAATGCTCAGTACTTAATCACGCTTACAGATTCAAATGGCAATGAGATTGGAAATGTAATCAGCCTTGAAAATGCAGGTCAGACATTGGAATATACGATCACGCAAATAGGAACAGGACTAAGCGCCTTATGTCATGGTGAAATTTTGATCGAAGATAAAGGAGCACCGAATATTACTTGCTTTGATTATGAAATCAATTGTAACCACCCCGAGGCTTTAAATGAATTCTATTCTCAGACTGAAACTTTCGATGTGACCGCTGCAGAATTGCCTGGAAATATTGCTGGAGGTACAGTTTCAAACCCTTCAGAACTGTTTCTTCCTATTCCTGATGTGGGCTGCGGACCATTTGGAGAGATCATCCAAGATTTAGATGTAACTATTAATCTAGTGCATAATGATATCGAAGACTTGACTATAATTTTAGTAGCCCCTGATGGTACGAATATTACGCTATTGGAGCGAAGAACTTGTAATAACCAAGCCAGTCAAAATGTAAGTGTTACTTTTGATTCTGAGGCAAGTACACCAGTATTTTCAGCCTGTAATCCTGGGATTCCTGGATTGGTAGGAACCTACAGGCCCGCACAACCATTGAGTATTTTATATAATAGGGCTTACAGTGATCTTGAAGGAGATTGGGGTATCCTCGTAAGAGACGATGATGACACAGCTTTTGAAGGTATTGGAGTAGGAGAGGTGATCAGTGCGAGTATGGAACTGACAACAGGTTTTCCATTTCCATACATTGCCACTGATTGCAATCTGCAATCAGTAACTTTGATTAGTGAAATTATATTAGATACAAATTGTGATCAAACAGGAGGCAAAGGTGCTAACTTGATTCGAATCTGGCAAGCAGAAGATGAATTTGGAAATGTATCTGAGTGTACTCAGACCGTGGGTTTAGTAGCGGCTAACATCAGTGATGTTATGATTCCCGAAGATGTTGAATTGGTATGTGGCGATGTGCCAAGCGATCCAACCGCTTTGACTACAGATTTTAGTGGCACTCCATTTTTTGAATGTTTTGAACTAGATGATACGGATCAACTTAATTGTGATATTATCATCACTTTTGATGATGAGATATTTGATTCTTGTGGAGATGGCTACAAGTTATTTCGTACTTGGACGATAGTCAACATGTGCGGAGGCACCGCCGTAAATCAGGTACAGACTATTCTTGTGACAGATAAAGTTGGTCCTGAAATCACGCAAAGTAATATTACCATCAGCACTAATGAAGAAGCTTGTACTGCTAGCGTAGATCTTGAAGATTTGCAAGTTGTAGATGCTTGCTCTGGGGTGGTGGCAGTGAGTGCATCTTATATGGCTGGGAGTAATTTATTTATTGTGGACTTAGCTGGGGGTGAGCTTATTGAAGGATTGCCTTTGGGGACTACATTAGTAACCATTACTGCTACTGATGGCTGTGGCAATACTATGGAACAAGATGTTAATCTTACAGTGGTGGATGATGTAAATCCTTCTGCAATTTGCGACGATGATCTACATATTTCTCTTTCAGATGCAGGGGATGCATTTTTAACTGCATCTGATTTTGATGAAGGGAGTAATGATAATTGTAGTGATGTAAATCTTCAAATTAGAAGCCTCGGATGCGAAGGAAGTTCTTTCTCAGATCAGGCCGAATTTTCGTGTTGTGATCTAGGTATGGTTACTGTAGAATTATTAGTGATGGATGCAGGAGGAAATACTAATATTTGTTGGGCTGAAGTTCTGATTGAAGATGCTTCTGCACCAACTATTACTTGTAGCGAAGATATCACTATTACTTGTGATGAAGAATTAAATGTAACGGATTTATTTGAAGCACCTGATGCAAATGATAGTTGCAATGCCACCATTACTGAAGGGGAGGTAATCGAAGTAGAATTGCCAAATTGCGGTAAATTACTGACAAAGACTTTTACTGTGAGTGACGGATCTGATAAGTCAGACGATGCTTCGTGTATGCAAACAATAACGGTGGAGCATGTTTCTGATTTTATAGTTCAGTTCCCTTCGGATCAAGAATTCACAAACTGTGCTTTGGAAGATATTCCTGGACCAGTCATTACAGAAGATGATTGCGAGAACATAGGAATTTCCGTTGAAGATAGAATTATTGTACAAGTAGAAGACGCTTGCTATAAGATCGAAAGAACTTATACTATCATCAATCACTGCATCGTAGATGACCCTTCTGCAGCTGGATTTTCAGACCTTGGTACACCCTTACCTGTGCCGAATACATTTAGAGATGATGATGGTTACTTTCAATATACACAAATCATCAAGTTAAGCGATAGTGAGGCTCCGAATATTACCTTTACAGCTCCTGATCCATGTGATTTGTCAGACACTTGTGAGGGTGAGCTGGTGTTAATCGCTACTGCGGATGATGCATGCTCTGATGTAGCAGCGGTAGAATTAAGCTTTGAAATAGATGTATTCGCTGATGGTACTTTTGATTTAGAAGGAACAGGGTCTGATGCTACAGGTACCTACCCATACGGTGATCATATCATCAGATGGATTGCAACTGATGGTTGTGGAAATATAAAAACTGAGGAGTTTGATTTCTCAGTTATGGATTGCAAGAACCCAAGTCCAACATGTCAGGGTGTGACATCTGTTGTAATGAATAATGGAGACTGCGTAGCAGTTTGGGCTCTTGACTTACTATCTTATGCAGTGGATAACTGTACGGAAAGAACGACTGAAGAGTGGAAAGATAATGCAAGGGTTAGATTTTCAGGAGATGAAGGCGCGCTTACTACTAGCATTGATATTTGTTGTGAAGATTTATTTCTAGGTTCTATTCCAGTAGAAGTATGGATAGAAGATGAGGCTGGTAACGCGGAATTTTGCGTAGTTGATATTGTCATCCAAGACAATATGGAAAACTGTCCAGATGTTGGAACAGGCTTCGCTACATTAACTGGATCTACTTCGACGGAATCAGGTAACGCGGTCAATAAAGTAAATATAGGTATTGACGGGACAGATATGGGTCAGACAGATGATCAGGGCGAGTACGGATTGAATCTACCCATGAATGAGTCATACCGAGTAGAACCATCCAAACTAGATGGTGTAGCTGAGGGAATCAGTACTTTTGATCTGGTATTAATGGCGCAACATGTACTACAAATTAATGTACTCGATAGCCCATACAAATTACTTGCGGCAGATATTACCAGAAATGGATCGATTGATATTTTTGATATGGTTGAATTGCGTCAATTGATATTATTCCAAATCCAAGAGTTTGCAAATGTTGATTCGTGGATATTTATCCCGAGGGATTATGAATTCCAAAATCCAGTTGCTCCATTTAGTGAAGATATACCTTTCCATATGGACGTAGATATAGAGCAAGATATAGTCTCAGCAGACTTCATTGGTATAAAAATGGGAGATCTTGATGCTGACTTATCTGGATTTACTGGCTCATCAAATCTTGAGGAGAGAGGAACTCCAAGGACATTGGTCTTTGAGTTGGAGGATCAAGTCTTGAAAGCGGGAGAGAAAACTATGATGAATTTTAAAGCAAAAGATTTTGATCAGGTTTTAGGTTTTCAGTTTACTTTGAATTTTGATGCAGATCTTATTAGTGTAGGTGCTAAGCAGTCGGGTCAATTGCAAGTTAGTGATTCTAATTTTGGACATCGCTTCCTTGATCTTGGTGCGCTAACATCGTCTTATCATGAAAGCAAAGCCATTAGCCTTACAGATGGATCAACTTTATTCGCCATTGAGATAACAGCTCATGCCGATGTGCAGCTAAGCAAAGTAATAGATTTACATGACGAGTATACGATAGCAGAGGCATATATAGCAGATGGTGATAAGATAGATCTCCAAATTGATTTTGGTACTTCACCTGAAATTGTAGATGACGAGTTCGCACTCTACCAGAATAAACCAAATCCATTCAAGGGAGAAACGATCATTGAGTTTAATTTACCAGACCATACTCAAGAAACAATCCTGACTATATATGATGTGAGCGGCAAAGTGCTATATGAGGTGACTCAGAATTTTGCAGCTGGTAAAAACCAAGTGGTAATTCACAAAACAGATTTGGGTCAGTCAGGGCTTTTATATTATACGCTTCGTTCAGGTCATTATCTAGCACAGAAGAAAATGATTATTTTGGAATGATAACATTTTGTATACGTGAGGTTTATGTAGATATATCGAAATAAGATCATATTTAATACCTACCCTACCAACGAAAATGCTTTCTATCACGTCTTTACGTAGTAGAAGGCATTTTCTTATTAAAGCTGTTTTTGGTGCTGATAGCGTTAAAGTCTGTTAATTTAACAACCAAAAACTAACAATAATGGAATTTATGTCTATTTTTAGTCATATTTGAAAAACGCTAACCAAGACCCTTAATGATCAATTTTATTAAAGTTTTATACTTAGGTCTATTTTTTATAGTGTTTGCTTGTTCTGCAATGGTTGCGCAAGTACAAAATGGGTTTGAAAACTATGTTCATACACCACAATTTGGCAACTTTGACAACATTAACGAAAAAGGAGATTTAGCTATTCAAGTTGCATCTGGTGGTCTTATCAATTCTCTTTTTCCTAGTGTTAGAATTTCGATGAGCCCAATTGATAGATTTGGCGCTGGACTGAATTATTTCACTTTTACCAGTTCAAACTCAAATTCAGAAATACAGACGACAAAAGCTTATGTTGCCTCAGGAGATATATTTTATTATGGTGAGTTGTCTAACTCGGAAAAATTGAGGACTACATATCGCTTAGGTGCAGGCTATGGATTTGGAACAGTGCAAAGGTTATATTCTGAATCACGTAATTCTGGCGAAGCAAATTTAGGGATCCAAAGATTTGTTTTAGAATCGGGTCTGATGGCAAGACTTAATAAAGTAGGTTTTGGTATTGGATTGAGAGCGAAGTATTTTAATTTTAGCAATAAATTTGGCTTTGGAGACGTTTCCAGACAAGAATCTGAACGCTTAGATTATTTAGTTGCAACTGCTCCAGTCTTTCTTTTCGATGTAAATACAAGGTTTGAATTTGGTGGAGATATCGGCAGATTATTTATCAGCTGGGATCAAACCGTAAATAAAATAAAAGACGAGGATCAAATGGTTCCTGGTTATTTAAACAAAAGCTCAATCCATTTAGGGTTCTACATTTTGCTTAATAAAGCAATCAACAAAAAAAATAAAGAGAAATGAAAAGTTTAAAAAGCGTATTTTTTGTACTAATCGTAGCATTGTCTTTTAGTTCTTGCATTGATAATGATAAAGAGTTTGTGGTCAAGTACTATAACAATAGTGAATTGATGGCAAATGATTTGAATATTGATATTGAAGGACCACAAGATTATAATTTAGAGTTTCCAGCTTACTACGGAAGAACTAGTAGCTTCAGTAAAGATGATGCTACCTTGGGTAGAGTTATTTTTTACGATACAAAGCTTTCAGCTGATGGCACAGTTTCTTGTGCATCTTGCCACAAACAAGAGTTAGCGTTCTCAGATGATAAGGCCGTGAGTGATGGTATCAATAATGAGGTGACTAAGCGAAACTCTTTAGCTTTAGGTGCAGTATTCAACTTCCAAGAATATTACGGTCCTAACAGAGTTCCTTTCTTTTGGGATAATTCAGTACAGACTGTAGAAGAGCAGATTGTAAAAACTTTTGCTGCTAAGAATGAGATGGATATGAATATGTCTCAGATAGTAGAGGTAATAAATAATAATGATTACTACAAACCATTAGTTTATGCTGCTAATAATAGAAATGAGACAATTACTGAAGAAGTAGCCGTGAGAGCGTTAGCCACTTTCGTAAATTCTATCGGAAGTTTCAATTCTAAATTTGATCAAGCGCTATCAAGAGAAACTAACGGTCGTCCACTAGGTTTTGGAAATTTGCAAGAAGCGCTTATCGATTTTAAAGACTTTACAGCTAGTGAAAATAGAGGCAAGGATATTTATATGAATAACTGTGCTTCTTGCCACGGTGAATTAATGGGAGCTCCAAACGAAATGAAAGCAAATAACGGCCTGGAAATTCTAGATGGTGATTATGGTATTCCAAACTCACAAGGTGAATTTAAAGTACCTTCTCTAAGAAATTTAACACTTACATATCCTTATATGCACGATGGTAGATTTGCTACGATTGAAGAGGTAGTTGAGCATTACAGCACAGGCCTTAAAAAGACACCTTCTATTCACCCATTCCTTATGGAAAATGGGGAGGCTCGTAAGTTTAATTTTTCCGATGATAATAAGGAAGATCTAATCGCTTTCTTAAAGACTTTTGATGATGAAGATATTTTAACTGATGAAAGATTTAGTGATCCATTTATCAGATAAATTGTTTTCCATTCTTAAAAAAGGCGTGCTTCCAAAAGGAGCACGCCTTTTTTAATTTGTAAATAAGGAGTAAAATGGTGTTGAAAACACTGTATTTTAAGGTTCAAATGGTTTTAGGGCACTTCTATTAACTGCCTCTTGGATCGAAAGAATGAGTGACTGTTGCGAAGCAAATATGATCCAGCGGATCATGTTAAGCAAAGCATGCAATTTCCTAATTCAGTGCTTTCCTATTAGCATTAGCTATGCGACTGAAAAACAACATGACTGACAGTTGCGTAGCAATTTAGATTTCGTGGTACCACGGAATCAAAATTAGGAAGGAAACAATGCAATCTTGCATTGTCGAGTACGAGCTATCTAAAGATCTTCTTTTTCTGATCGACCAAGAATGTTGTTAATAGAGTGCCCATTAGTACTTTAGCATTTAAAACGAGCATAATGGAAATACTTCTGGGAATAGGAATTGCCATACTTGGATTGTTAGGGGTAGTCATGATCAGGTTGTCAACGACCTTCTTTCACGAAATGGGACATGCCATTCCTGCATTACTATTCACCAAGAAATCAGTCAAAGTATATATAGGATCTTACGGGGATATTTCGAATACAATGTCTTTTTCTATTGGCAGGCTGATTATGTATTTTAAGTGGAATATCTTTGACTGGAAGCTGGGAATGTGCCAACACGAGGGAGTCTTGGATAATACGATGAAGTCTGTATTGATAATTCTGGGCGGCCCGGTAGCTAGTCTTCTTGTTTCTTTGCCGTTAATCTGGAATATCCGCACACTAGAACAAAATGAACTCTTATTTTTTGGAAGTTTGATTTTCATTGCTGCTGCCTGCTTAGACTTAATTGTCAATTTATATCCTTTTCATAGCCCTATTCTAATGCATGATGGTAGCATTACCTTCAATGACGGTAGATCACTACTGATGGTATTAACTAGAAGTGCTAGCCCTGAACTTATCGAGTATCAAAAAATGTATGCTGACAAAGAATATGAAAAGCTAATCGAAAAAGGCAACACACAAATCGAAAAGAATCCTAAGAAAAGGATCGCTTATGATTTCGTTATCGAATCACAAATGCAGCTAAAGCAATACGATGAGGCTTTAGATTCTTTTTTATTATTAAAAGAAAACATCGGGCTCATTGATGAGGATTACTTCTCCATCGGTAAAGCCTACAAGGCACTCAATAAACACAAAGAAGCTTTGAAGTACTTCCAGCATTTTCGATATAAAAATTATCAAAACCCAGAGCTATTATTTGAGATTGCTGATCTTCATTTTGTCATGGGCAATATAGAGAAGTCCTCAGAAGACTTGAATATTCTGCTAAGTCTAGATTTAAATAATTATAAGGGACAATTTCTCCGTAGCCAGATACTAACCTCCAATAGAGAATTTGACGAAGCGCTAAAAATATTGAACATCCTTGTGGAAGTGAATCCAAAGGATCCTTTGCTTTACTTTCAATTCGGTCTAGTTTATGAGCGAAGAAATCAAGATGCGCTAGCACATGAAAACTACGTCAAGGCACAATCATTGGGCTGTGATCATTATGGATTGGAGTTTAAAATAGAGCAGACTCGGTCTTTGAGATAATGAATTATGATAAGATAGTAAAATATCATACCTTAAATTAATAGGTCTCACTACTTCCAAATTATGAGGAAAATAATCATTTATATAGTATCATTTTTCTTTCTATTCCAAGTCAATCTCACCGCTCAAAAGCATGACTATAATTGGATATATGGCTATGGAGATTTTACAAGTTCTGAACTAGATAGAAATGGTTTATGGTTGGATTTTAATGGGATTGATACCAAAGCGAGCGTTTTTATAAAAGATGAGTTTTTTTTTCTGACTAGCTTGTCTTATTCAGATGCTTCGGGCAATCTACAATTGTACTCGGATGGATGTGCTTTGTATGATGAGCACGGCACACTCCTAGAAAATGGAGATAATATAAATCAAGATTCATTTTGTGACAATACAGACGGTTTTAGATCAGGTTATTCAGCCGAGCAAGGGATGATAGCACTGCCTAGCTCAGACGAAGATATCATTTCCTTATTTTACAGTGAGGAATATCTTGCTGACGATACTTTGGGAGTAAGTGGATCTCGTGGCAGAGTGCGCTTATTACGTGCCATTATAGATTTAAAGGCAAATGTTGTGTTATCCAAAAAGGAGATTGTACTAGATACTTTGACAGGAAACATTTTGTCTGCTACTAAGCATAGCAATGGTCAGGACTGGTGGATACTCAATCAGGATTATTTTTCTAATGAATATAAATGTCTTTTGGTTAGTGAAGGTGAAGTAATAGATACCGTAAGTTCCTTCATTGGCAATCAGGTACTTTCACCTGATGCTCCACAATCTAATTTTTCACCCGATGGAAAGATATTTGCCAGATATGATGTTTTGGATGAACTAGAATTGTATGATTTTGATCGAAATACAGGTCAGTTGAGCAACTTTCGCTTGATTGATATACCAGGTACTTTAGAGTTGCCTACATCAGGAGGCTTATCTTTTTCAGGGTCCTCTAGATTTTTATACGTTAATGATGCTATTGGGATATGGCAATACGATTTGCATGCTGCTGATGTAGAGGCGTCCGTAGTTCAAGTCGCGGAGCGAGAGGTTTTCATTACGGGACAAGATATTTTTGTCAATGGCGTGTTTACCTTTTTCTACAGGATGGCATTAGCACCGGATTGTAGGATTTATATGAGTTCTAGATCTGGTGTAGATCGAATTTATGTCATTATGCATCCAGAACTAAAAGGGGTAGCCTGTGAGGTGGTGCAAAATATCAAAATTCCAGCTTGGAATGCGGGCACAACGCCTCACTTTCCAAACTACCGCTTAGACACCGCCCCCTTCTGTGATGATAGTAAGGACTTTCCGAGTAACTTGATGACAACAGTATCCGCGAGTACAGGAGAGCCTGATTTGCCGACACGTATCGAGGTATTTCCAAATCCAGCCAGCGACTATTGTAAGGTATATCTTAAAAATCTTACTCAAAGAAAAGTGCACTTTGTTTTGTATGATGTACTGGGTAGGGAAGTGCTGACAAGAGATATTTCCTTAGTAGCTGGAGCAACTATGGAGTCGATCCAATTGGAAGATATATCAGATGGGATTTATGTGTACACCTTATATGATGGTGTGCAAATACTGCGATCAGATAGATTAATCGTAAAAAAATAAAAAAAATGATAAAAATTTCTCGGGCGAAGGGTAGTAGCCAGTACCGAAAGCCTTCGGGAAGTCCAAGCCAAAGCAAAGCTAGTGTCTGGCTGGCGCAGGACCGAGTGAGTAACGAGTGGCGGATGGCCTGGTTCTGATCCCGCTTTTCAGGGAGCGGAACGACCCCACATTATTTTAATAAAGGAAATTGGATTAGTTTTCTCTCATATCCTCCACATAGATATCTGGAAAATCGGTAGTCTTGAACTCAAATTTAGAACTTGGAATATCGAGATTGGAAGTCAAGGCATTGTTGATAAATGTATAGCGAGAGCCATCCTTCGAAAAAGCTTTCACACTAACCATATCGATATTTTTAGTATCCACAGTCAGACGCATCTTAGAGAATTCACTATCTCGATCAATCGGCTTGCATTCAATAAACGCCACGGTGCGACCCTCTTGGGACACCTCATCACTGATGGCAAATACAAAGGCATCACTATCGTATAACTTCAATAAATTTTCTGGACTCATGAAGTTCTCCTCATCGGCCATAGATTCAGCATCATAAATCTGTACCTCATTATTATTCTTCAGATGAATCCAAACTTTGTCTCCATTACTGACGACAGTCTGCTGTTCAAAATCCATATAGAATTTTTTACCCTCTCTGAAAATATTTCCTTTTTGCACAATCTTGTCTTCCTCGGGAAATTCAATCTCGAGATTAAAGTCCATCTTCATATTATCAAATCCCTCATACTTAGCTTTAAGCTTGTTGAGTAAGCGAGTCGCATCAGGATCACTGTCTTCTGCAGACTGATAGGTATTTACTTGTGCCACTGCCACATGGAAAGTCAATGCGCAGACCAATGTTAAGGCAATAAATTTAAGCTCCTTCATAAAATTGTATTGTATTACACTCAATAAACGATATAATGAGCTTAAGTTCAATTACCGAATCGTTAAACATACGTTAAGGAAGGTTCTCCAATACTTAGGTCTTACGCTTTTTCTTTTTAGCCGCTGGAAAGAGTACATTGTTAAGTATCAGTCGATAGCCTGGACTATTTGGGTGCAGACTCAAGTCCGTCTCTGGGTCATTGACAAAATGACGATAATCCTCAGGATCGTGGCCACCATAAAATGTCCAAAACCCATCACCTACCGTACTGTGGATATAGCGAGCCTCATTGGCTGGCTTGTTTTCGCCCATTACCAATACATTTGACTTGATCTGATTTTTTAGATAAGCAGTAGTCTGGCCCATGAATCCCTTCACGGTGCGCGTATGGCACTGTGTCAACATCGAAGGCACTGGGTCCCACTTGGCAGAAAAATCAAACAAAGTAAAATAATCCGTAGCCGCAGTTACCTTACGAGTTTGGCTATCATCGATAGAACTGTATTCATAAAACAACGGATCTGTCACCAGTTTGAAATCTTTAAAAGCAAAAGTATTTTCAAAATTTAGCTTGGATTGTGCAGTCGGATCTTGACCATCGCCATCGTACATATGATCACAAATGTCAAGCCCCTCAGATGCCAAAGCAATATCGTAGGTATCCGTAGCAGAGCACATAGCAAACATAAAACCACCACCCACAACGTATTCTCTGATCTTTTTCACTACCGCCAATTTGAGTTGAGATACTTTTTCATAACCCAGTTCATCTGCCAGACCTTCCATCCGCTTCACAGTCTCTTTGTACCAAGTCGTGTTGTGATAATTTTTATAAAATTTACCATACTGCCCAGTAAAATCCTCGTGATGCAAGTGCAACCAATCGTACTCGGCTAACTTATCATCTAGCACCTCTCTATCATATACTACGTCATACGGTATCTCCGCATAGGTCAACACCATCGTCACCGCATCGTCCCACGGCTGAATCTTCTCTCCGCGCGCATTCACATCAGGCGTATACACCGCGATCTTAGGCGCGACTTCCAGCTTGATGACGTCTTGATTTATTTCAGGATTTGATATATCCATTTGTATTTTGGCGAACTGCGCATCGGGTATAATATCAAAACTCACACCCCGTGTCAGACATTCCTTTTCAAAAACTTTATTGTGTTTAAATGCAAAAGTCCCGCCTTCATAATTGAGCAGCCAAAATGCCTCCGCTCCAGCATTCAAGACCCAATACGTGATACCATAAGCCTTGAGATGATCTCTCTGATCTTCTCCCATTGGGAGCATGATATAGGAAGCTTGGAGTGAACCAAATGCTACAAAGAGTAGCATACAAATAGATAGAATTTTTCTGCGCATACTTTTATTTTTTCAAGGCGAGTGGTCATTTTTTTGAGCACGCCTACCAATAAGTACAAACGAATAAAAAGCCTTAAAGATTATCAATTTTTGACTTTTAACCCCTTATTAACCATGACTTGCCAAGAAAATGTGTAAAATTCCGAAAATACAGTATTTTTAGGCTTGTAGCTAAGCTTAAAGAGAGCTATGCATGACAAGCAAACTATCTAAAATCAAATACTTATGCGTTGGCAAGGAAGAGAAAAAAGTAAAAATGTAGAAGATCGGAGAGGTAGATCAGGAGCAAGTACTGCTGGTGGATTAGGCATCGGTGCCATCATCATTGTTTTGATAGCATCCTTCTTTTTTGATGTTGATCTATCCGGGCTATTTGATTCGGGTGCTGCTACGCAACAGTATCAGCAACCAGCACAAAATCGTACTGGCCAAGTCGGTGGAGAAGGGGATGAGCTAGGCGAATTTGTAGCCGTGACATTGAAGGATACCGAGGATGTTTGGACTAAGATTTTCCGAGAAGATTTAGGCCGCAATTATCGTGAACCTACGCTTGTATTATTCGAGGGCGCGGTCCAATCTGCTTGCGGTCATACCTCCTCAGCGGCGGGGCCATTTTACTGTCCTGGTGACGAGAAGCTTTATATAGATTTGGTATTCTATCGCGAACTCAAAACTAAATTCAACGCCCCAGGTGATTTCGCTATGGCCTACGTAGTGGCGCATGAAGTGGCACATCATATTCAGAGACAGTTGGGGATCACCGAGCAAGTGCAGCAGCAGAGAGGCCGTATCAGCCAAGAGAAATACAACGATCTTTCTGTTCGGATGGAGTTGCAAGCTGACTTTTTAGCGGGTGTTTGGACGCATCACGCGGAGAAGATGAAAGGGATCTTGGAAAAGGGTGATATCGAAGAAGCACTGCAAGCTGCGAATGCGATCGGCGATGACACTATCCAAAAACGCGCGCAGGGATATGTAGTTCCTGACTCATTCACGCACGGTACTTCTGAGCAGCGAGTCCGATGGTTTATGAAAGGACTAGAGACAGGAGACATTGCCCAAGGCGATACCTTCGCCGCTAGAAACTTGTAAGCGTATATTCACAATATTTTGGGGCCATCACGATCCCTCGGTTGCGCTTCGCTGCTCTCGGGACGTGACTGCGTCATACGCTGTATCCCTTTTTTCGCAAAGCGAAACAAAGGGATGCCGCTTCTACCGCTTGTCCTGCTCCCGCTGGTCGACTTGCTTTGATGCCTTCGGCATGTCGCATCAGAGAAAAAAGAATGTTTTTTACTATATTTGACCTAAAAATACTTGCTACCTCACAAGCATTTAATTTATTTCAACTATGATGAGTTCACTCTGAAAACTGATTCTCTAACCGATTTCCTCTACATAATGACCACTTATTATTAATGCTAATTGCCTTAGCATCTAAAAGATTTGTTTTCGTTATGTTGATCCTTCAAATAACGAGTCATGCAGCACAAATTTATTCTAGATCATCTCAAGCCACTTGAACCCATCATAAAAGTTATGTTTGGTAATCATGCCATTTATATTCAAGATAGAATCCATTTATCTACAAGGGTAAATATAGATGACCCTAAAGATAATGGTATCTGGATTGGAACCAGTTTTGAGCATCACGAAAGTCTAAAATCTGAATTTCCCTCCTTGACTAATCTTAAGGCTGTCAATATAAAAAAGTGGTTACTACTTCCAGATACTGCTGACGATTTTGAGTCAGTAGCTATTGAATTATGTGATATGATTAAAAAAGGGGACCCTAGGATTGGAGTGGCAATTAAGCGCTAAAACTACGTTATTTTTAATGCGCTATCACTCCCAATTTACATTCAATCTTGACTTAATACGATCTCATTTTGAGGGGATAACTCGCTACGTAGCTGCTTCAATCTCTCTTGTTTATCGACAGGCAGTTTGAGGAATTGTCTTGCTTGTTGAAAGTGGGTAAAGAACTCTTGGTATATAACTGAAAAGTATCCCAAGAATGGCAACAGAAGCACGATCATCAATACAGACCATGAAGTAAAAAAGAAGGCTAGAATCAATAAGACAAAATAATAAAAAAGTGAAAATCCGATACCACTAGCTAATTTTACAGAGGCTACAAACTCTCGCTGTTTCACTTTGTTGACACCCAGTCGATTGGCGAAATATATTGGTATGAAGCAACCGAAACGACCTATCAAAAATGGAATAAATCCTAATAAGAGAATCAACACATTCGATAAGTCACCGAATGAACTACGTCTAACTCCAAAATCCGTCACCTTATAATCTTTACAAGCTTTTTTGTAGTCGAGTACTTTTGACTTGCTCGTTTCAAACGCTTTGGGATCTGCTTGATTCAATTGTTCAGCGATATCATATTCTCTCTGAAAACGAGAATATCCTTTCTCATCATAGATAGGGAAGATGGGTTGCATGTTATCATTTCTATCCATTTCAAAAAGGTACTCGTAGACTTCTTCTTCCTCTTCATTGATATGAATGATTAGTTTTTTGAGATCAACTTGCAATCTATTAGTCAGCGATCGGATTGCTTTTGCTTCATTGGCTTCATGCTCTGCTCTAAAATCCTGAATAGGTATAGGATCACCAAAAACGACCATCACATCTGATCGGTATTCATCAGCAGCTGTATAGTTTAGACCACAAGGAACCAATTGTATATCTTGATCTTTACCATACTTTTCAAGTGCACCGAACGCCATTCGAGCGGTTCCCTTTTTCAATGGTCTTAGACGTTTTACTTGATCGGTACTCGCTTCCGCTAATATTTGGATTAATTCTCCTTCTTTAAGTAATTCATAGACATACTCAAAAGTGCCGTAGTTGTTTTTGATGTTATCATATCCATCTGATCGCCTAAAAATGGGGATCATCTTGATGTCGTTCATCAGTTTAGCATAGATTGGCTTTTTAAACAAATCACCTCTTACCATAAAGTGAACGGGTCTATCCAAATAGGAACCAAAGATGCAAGGCTCGATAAAGGCTGTAGGATGGTTGGTCACCAGCAGGACAGGTTTGTCCATAGGTAACTTATCCAAATTTGCAAGATGAATCTTTTTGAAATTTATCCCAAGAGCAATTCGGGCCAAATATTTTAAAGGTGTATAAAACATTAATACTTAGGTAGAAATTCTATTTTCTGATGATGAACGATAATTCAAACTTGTTTATTCACCTACGAATTGTTTATACCATTTGTATTTTTTGATTCAAACGGTATTAAATTTACAAATCAGTAAGATACCCTGCAAATATAATAAGCTTTTGTACATTGGTGGGATGAAGCAAGACAAGTATTTAGTGATAATTGGCGGCCCTACAGCCATAGGGAAAACAAGTACCTCTATTTTACTTGCCAAAAAGTTGAAATGCGAGATTATATCCGCAGATAGTAGACAGTTTTATCGAGAAATGAGCATTGGGACCGCTAAACCCGATCTTGAGGAATTAGCCCAAATAAAGCACCATTTTATAGATTCTTTATCTATTGAAGATGAGTACTCTGTAGGTGAATTTGAAACAGATACGCTATCTTTATTAGATTCCTTATTTGAAAAGGATGACTATTGCATAATTACAGGTGGATCTGGGCTCTACTTAAATGCAATATGTCAAGGTCTAGATAAATTTCCCGATGTGGATTCATCTTTCCGCGAAGAGCTCAATAAAGAATTTGAACGGCACGGATTGGCACCTTTGGTAGAAGAGCTAAAAGGTAAGGATCCAGTTTATTATGAGACAGTAGATTTAGCAAATCCACAACGCATCATTCGTGCCTTAGAGGTCATTAGATCCTCACAATTGGCATTCTCGTCTTTTCTGCGCCAATCACCAGTAGAGCGCCCTTTTCATATTTTACCCTTTCGGATGACTATGGACCGAACTGTATTGTATGATCGTATCAATCAACGTGTAGATATTATGGTCGAGCAAGGACTTAAAGAGGAAGTTCAGAAGCTACTTTCCTATAAGCATCTAAATGCTTTAAGGACGGTTGGCTATAAAGAATGGTTTGATCACTTTGAGGGGCATATAACCGAGGCGGAAGCGATTGAGCTCATTAAGCGGAATACTCGAAGATACGCCAAGCGCCAAATCACTTGGTTTAAAAACCAAGGAGCTTATGAGCCAATTCCACAAGAGGAGGGAGCAGTTGCAAATATCCTTAGTCAAATTTCTAAGGACGAGTAAACTAATGTTGAGTATTCAATTTTTGGTATTTACAATAGCGTCTCCCAAAGTAAATGGCATAAATTAGTTTCCAAATTGCAAGAATACTAGGGTTTATTCTTAATTTGCTTTTGACTAATCCGAAAAATAATGAAAATAAGAATACTATTCTGCAGCGTTTTTCTATTTCTTCTAGCATTCAGTTGCAAGCATCAACCCCAACCTCAACCGCACAATAAAGCTGTTACTAAAGATAAAATCTCAAAAGAGATGCCTAAGTATGCTGTTGCCATACATGGGGGAGCAGGTTATCAAACTCGAAAAAGTATTTCTGAAGAAAAGGACAAGGCTGTACGTGCTGCGCTAAACCGTGCATTAGATGGTGCAGAAAAAGTATTAAAACAAAACGGCACTGCTGGCGATGCCGTTGTAGCAGCTATAATGATTCTTGAAAATGATCCAAATTTCAATGCTGGTAAAGGTGCTGTATTTACACACGATGAAGTGAATGAGTTAGATGCTTCCTTCATGGATGGGGCGACCATGAATGCTGGAGCTGTAGGCGGAGTTACAAATATCAAAAATCCAATCACTGCTGCAAGAGCTGTCATGGAAAACTCTCCACATGTGCTTTTAGTAGGGAAAGGTGCGGAAGAATTTGCAGCATCGAATAATATAGAGCTAGTAGATCCATCTTATTTTTTAGTCCAAGAGAGACTAGAATCATTACGCAATACAAAGGCAAGAGCAAAGGAAAAGGCAAAAACCAAAACAGGTAAATTTGGAACAGTAGGTTGCGTGGCTTTGGATATGTCAGGCAATTTGGCTGCAGGGACTTCTACCGGAGGTATGACTAATAAGCGTTGGAATAGAATAGGAGATTCTCCCATCATTGGTGCAGGGACTTACGCAAATAATAATACTTGTGCAGTTTCTTCCACTGGGCATGGAGAATATTTTATTCGCTATGCAGTAGCCCACGATATTTCAGCTTTGATGGATTATAAAGGACTGAGTTTAGAAGAGGCATCCAACTTAGTCATTCAGGATAAGTTAAAGAAAGCAGGTGGAGATGGTGGCGTGATCACTGTAGATAAAGATGGAAATATTTCTACTTCATATAATACTTTAGGAATGTATAGAGGTTTTGCTACAGACAGATCTAGGGGTGTAGCGATCTATAAAGATGAAGAGATGAAGTAGGGGGATATCTGATTCCTTCCCATCAAAATAATATCCTTTACATGTTGGTTATAGTTTTTCGCGAGAGAGATAGAAAGCATACCACCGATAGGTGGGAGCCCCAGCCTGGTGGATCTGGTAGGAGTAGGGCCGAAGCGAATGCGGAGTGCTGCATAGCTCGGTATATGCATCTCCAAAGTGCTTGGCTAGGAGGCGTGTGGGTTTGGAGATGAATATACTCGCCCAAATTAAAAGCATTAAAAAAAATGGTATCATCTAATATCTGCTGAGTTTTCGTTACAGATTTGCTCTAGTAAGATTACTTCAGTAAGAATAGCCCAAATAGAAAGCCGCTAAATACTCAGTACTTAGCGGCTTCTTATGTAATTTTTTATTTTAATGTTGAATGACAAAGGGCGTATTCGAACTACCTTTTTCGTTACTGAGGATCAAGTAATATAGTCCATCGCTAATTTGATGCACATCAATATTTACATTGGTATCACCTATTTGTATTTCACCACTATAGATGACTATTCCTACAGTATTGACTATCTCATATTGCACTTTTGTACCTTGCGCTTCACCTAATTGCACACTGATCATTTGGTCGGTCGGGTTAGGAAAAAGATTAGCTGGAATCAAATCAATTAAATTCTTCGTTGATACTACACCATCTACTTCGAAAGGGCCAACCTCTAAAGAACAGCCATTATTGTCTGTAATCGTACAGGTATAATCACCAGGTGCTAGGTTGGTGATGTTTGCTTCATTTTCTCCATTGTTCCAATCATATGTGTAAGGAGGTGTTCCGCCAATTATATCTAGATTGATGTTGCCATTTTCTAAATCATTTACAGAATTATTGACTAGAAGATTTTCAAGGTCTAGTGGAGTTGGTTCAAAAATGACTACACTTGCCTGGAAAGTGCATTGACTATTATCCTCTATGGTAAGGGAGTAGGGCCCTGCTGTAAGATTCGTGAGATCTTCGGTGATCTGGCCATTACTCCAAGTAAAACTGAAAGGAGCAACCCCACTCAGTATACTGATCTCAATGCTGCCGTCATTGCCGCCAGCACAAGAAACATCTGTAGATATGAGATCAACTCCTAAGCTACCATTCACCAATACATTCATAACACATGTGCTTGTATTGGCAGCAGCATCGGTAGCAGTAAAAGTCACTGGAGTCAATCCATTGAGATAATTGCCAGTAGCAGATTCCATATTGTTGATATTGTTGCTGATTACCACGTTACCGCAATTGTCGTTAACTTCAGGAAGGTCTATCATAACCATGGTGTCGCAACCATTGCCTAATATGTCCATTGTAATATCTGCAGGACATACTATAGTAGGAGCTGAGCCATCTTCAACGGTAACGTCAAAACTACATGTAGTGCCATCATCAAGCATGAAAGTATTATTTGTTATGCCAAGCGGAAATAATTCACCGCGCCCAATGCCTGCTGTTTGTTCTGCTAATATATTATTGGCTACTGTACCCGATAATTCCATAACCAAAGCAAGTTCAATTCCTATATCTGCTAATACAACTGGTTCATCAAAACCACAAGCTGGGGCAGCGAAATAGGAATCTCTAAATTCTCCTTCGTTACTATATCCTGCAATAAATCGGGTGGTGTTCACTTCAGGTACGACTGCCTCGATAACTACTATTTGACCTCTTGGTATCATATGACCGATGCTAATCACGTGAGTGGTATCTGCGAGTGTAGGTAATAGATATTGTTGACTAAATACAAGCGTCATATTTTCATAAAGCACTTCATTCGACTTTAAATTATAGATATTGATGTCTATTTGTGGATTATTATTGTCAGCGAAGCCGATACCGATTTTCATGGTTTCAAGAAGATAGTCTCCGTTTACACCCATTCGAGGCATATCGAAAACGCGAAGATGTCTAGATTCAATACTTTGATCACATCCGTAAGAACTAACCACTTCATTAGAAAAATTTTGCCTTATGTTGATTGGAATAGAATCACAATTGCCGCCCTCTACTTCAGGTAGATCGTAATTTACAATAGCGCCGCAATCATCCGTATTTGTAGTGACCGTAATATCTGCTGGGCAGTTAACAAACGATAATGAACTACCATCCGCGACAATTATATTGAAGCTACATTCAGTAGAATTTCCTGCTTCATCAATAGCTACAAAAGTATTAGTGGTTACCCCTACTGGAAAATTGAAACCTGATGGTAAACCTGCAGTTTGGTTCAATGCTGAAAGTCCACAAAAATCTTCCGCTATTACGTCAAAGTCAACTACACTTCCGCAATCAGTTTGCCCTACATTGATAACTATGTCATCCAGACATTGGAATGTAGGCGCTACTCCATCTTGAATAAATATATCGAATCTACAAGTATCTGTTGCGCCAAATATATCTTCAGCAACAAATGCATTTCGAGTAAACCCAATAGGGAATTCGCTACCGCTGGCTAAGCCTTCGATCTGATAAATAGTATCACCATCACAAGGCTCTAAAATAAAAACATCACTATCAAAATCTACTACTGCCCCGCACATACCACTCTGGCTTGTCATATCAATATTCAATGGGCAAATGAGAAATGGATCTACTCCAAAAGTAACATTGACATCAAAACTACAAGACTCAGTTGTACCAGCTGCATCAGTTAAAATAAAGGTATTGGTCGTGGTCCCTATAGGAAATGCTTCCCCACTTGCAAAACCTTCTGTTTGTTGAAGAGAAAAATTAGAAGCATTCAATTTTAGTACAAGATTGAAATCTGGTTGACCGAATGTTGCCAAGTCTACCGGCTCAGGTATATTACAAGCAGGTGAGGCGATATAAGAAGGAGCGGATTGGCCACCACCTATATTGAAGCCTGGTATCTGAGCTACGGTAAAAGGAGGAGCTACTAATTCTACCACAATCATATCTGTATTACTCACAGCAACATTAGTCGGCACTGTAAAGATATCAGAAGAGATAATTGGTACTATAGCTTTTGCACTTTCCAACAAGGTCATATTTGCATATATAAATGCACCTTCTAGTCTGTATAGATTGACAGTAATTTCAGGTTCAGAACTTGAAAAGCCTACTCCAACATCTACACCTGTCAAAAATGCTTGCGCAGGTAATCCAGATTGACTAAGATCAAAAACCCGCAAGTGACTGGTCTCTGCATCACCAGTGCAACTAAAAGCAGTGATATCATCATCAGAGAAATTTTGATCCAAATTAAATTGATCGATTGGGCAGTTTGTATCATTAAAATCGACGTTAAATTCCACGATTGCTTCACAGTCTCTTCGACTCGGTAGGATAGTATCGATATCATTTGGACATATGATTTCTGGTAGATTTATACTTGGTGAGTTTTCGCCATATAAAGAAATCTCACTTTTAGAATCAGTCTTGGAGGTGGAAACAAGACTAGAATGAGCAATAGCAGCAATGTTTGGTAGTAAAATTGCTAGAATAATAGTGTAAAAGGTCTTCATAATCGATTTTAAGATTTCTTTTTTAAAATACAGCCGCAAGTTAGGCACATTAGAATTGAATTTCATTGCTTTAACGTGGTTTTAATACAAAAGTGAAGCACTTCTATGATTTTTTTAATAATTTGAATAAGAACCTTTGATAATTGTTAAGTCTTCAAGTATTCGTTATTTTTGTCATATATATGCCCATATAGCGACTACCTACTTATTCTAGGTAGACTTACCGATTAATAACATTTGTGAATAGTGAGATCCTAATGGTATCTGCTGGTAAATTTCATTTCGAAAATTTCCATTGTGGGCTAGTGCTGCCCATGATTCTGGTATTACTATGCATCCTTTCCAATCCAATTTTTTCTCAATATGACCTTCAGTGGAATGAATTCTATGGGGGCGATAATTTCGACGAGTTACT
>Ga0114957_1001813_pt1 | contig 22032 bp, 23 predicted proteins | sample BantaG_FD_87175 | JGI IMG/M metagenome (GOLD analysis project Ga0114957, IMG submission 87175) | Marine algal microbial communities from Bantry Bay, Ireland - BantryBay_4 metaG | ecosystem: Host-associated > Algae > Red algae > Unclassified | place: Bantry Bay, Ireland | collected 2014-11-21 | reverse complement strand
TGCCCCCAAAACCTAGGTCGGTGACGACTTTGTGCCCAGCGCCCATTGCCATCCATTATGATTGCTACATGTTGAGCCCCAAGAGATTCTTTCATCTTTAGATCGTTAGAACTTCTTTTTCTTTGGCTTCTATCACTTCGTCCACCTTCTTTACGAAGATATCTGTGATTTTTTGAACTTCACCTTGAAATTTCTTTGAATCATCCTCAGAGATATCTTTGTCTTTCTCTGCTTTTTTTACAAGGTCATTTTGATCTCTTCTGAGGTTTCGGATAACAATCTTTGCTTCCTCTCCAAGCTTCTTAATATCTTTTACAATTCCTTTTCTTGTCTCTTCTGTTAGCGCCGGAAAAAGAACTCGAATTAAGTTTCCATCATTAGAAGGTGTTAACCCTAAGTTTGAATTAATAATAGCTTTTTCAATTTCAGAAATCAGTGATTTATCAAAAGGTTGAATTTGCAACATTCTAGCTTCGGGAGTACTCATTTGCCCTAATTGAGAAAGCGGAGTTGCAGCTCCATAGTAATCAACCTTGACGCTATTAAAAACATTTGGGTTCGCTCTACCTGTTCTCACTTTTCCTAGTTGTAAGCTTAAGTTTTCAATTGCTTTTTCCATTGAAGAATTTAACTCTGTTTTAATTTCATTTATCATTTTCGAGATCTCCTGGTTATTTATTATTTTGAGGTTACAATTGTCCCTATATTTTCACCTTGAATTACTTTTAAGATATTTCCACTCTCAAATAAATTGAAAACAATAATATCTAAAGAGTTATCCATACAAAGAGTTACTGCTGTAGAGTCCATGACTTTAATTGATTTATTTAAAACTTCGATATAGTTCAATTTCTCAAACTTTACTGCATCCGTGTGAATCATTGGATCTTTATCATATATACCATCCACTTTAGTGGCTTTTAAAATAACATCGGCATTAATCTCATTGGCCCTAAGCGCTGCTGTTGTGTCAGTTGTAAAGTATGGGTTTCCTGTACCCGCGGCAAAGATCACAACTCTTTTCTTTTCTAGGTGCCTCATTGCTCTACGTCTAATATAGGGCTCAGCAACCTCTCTCATATCAATGGCCGACATTACTCTTGTATGAACACCTTTTTGTTCTAAAGCATCCTGGAGGGCCAGTGAGTTTAAAACAGTTGCGATCATTCCCATGTAATCAGAGGAAGATCGATCCATTCCAGCTAAAGCTCCAGCAACGCCTCTGTGAATATTTCCTCCACCCACAACAATGGCCAGCTCAATTTGATGCTCAACAAGCTCGACAATTTCATCACTGATTTTTTTAAGGACTTTAGGATCAACACCGTAGCCTTGATCTCCAGCTAAAGCCTCTCCTGATAATTTTAAAAGTACTCGCTTAAATTTCATCAGAGTATATTTCCTTTAGTTTTTACTACATATTAAAAGAGGGCTCTTTAAGGGCCCTCTTTGTAAAAAGAAATTAAATTAAGGTTAGTTTAACCCTTTAGTTACCACGAGTCATCTTAGCAACTTCGTCTGCTAAGTTATCCTCTTTTTTCTCAATCCCTTCACCCATTGTAAATTTTGTAAAAGCCTTAATAGTAGCGTTACCACTATCTTTAGTAACCTCTTCTATATACTTAGCAACAGTTTGATCAGGATTCATGACAAACTTTTGATTCATCAAACAAATCTCAGAAGCCATTTTGTTGAGTTTTCCCTGAACGATCTTGTCGATCATATTCTCTGGCTTACCTTCTTCTTTTAACTGAGCGGCATAGATTTCAGCTTCCTTGTTCTTAAAACCTTCATCAATCTCATCTGAGTTCACAAACCGAGTATCTGATGCTGCAACATGCATACAAATATTCTTCATCGCCTCAGTGAAAGGTCCGTTAGAACTAAGGTCAGAGTCTGTTTGCGTTCTTAGTAATACTCCAATCTTTCCACCGTGAGAATAACTAGCAAGGTAGCCATCATCAACTGTGACTTTTTGAAATCTTCTTAGAGCAATTTTCTCACCAATTTTCAATGTAAGATTAGTAATTGTTTCTGCCAGTGTTCCATCTTTGAAATTAGAGTTCAAAAGATCCTCATCACTTGCAAAGTTATTTTGTGCTACATACTCAGTTAATTCCTGAACAAATGATTTAAAGTCATCATTTTTTGCAACGAAGTCAGTTTCACAGTTGATCTCAACCATGGCCCCTTCCTTTCCATTTTTTGTCACAAAGCAGCCAACAAGACCTTCAGCAGCAACTCGGCCAGCTTTTTTAGCTGCCTTTGCAAGGCCTTTAGTTCTTAGATAATCGATTGCACCTTGAAGATCACCATTGCTTTCAGCAAGGGCTTTTTTACAATCCATCATCCCTGCGCCAGTTGAGTCTCTTAATTCTTTTACATCTTTTGCTGAAATACTCATAAAATTATTCCTTATCACCTGCGACTACAGTTTCTGTTTCAATTTCTGCTTCAGAAGCAAACTCTTCTTTTAGCTCAACATCTTTCTCATACTTTTCTAGGATTTCTTTCTCTAAAGCAGCATCAACAGAATCGCTGGCACTCATTTCAGATTTACCTGGCTTAGCTTTAGAAAGTCCCTGAGAAACTGCATTTCCAAAATATTCAGTGAAAAGAGTGATTGATCTAATCGCATCATCGTTTCCTGGTACAACATAATCAACATCACTTGGGTCACAGTTTGTATCTGTAATAGCAACAATAGGGATTCCTAAGTGCTTAGCTTCTGCTACTGCAATTTTTTCTGAGTTTGGGTCAACAATAAAGATAGCTCCCGGAAGCTTTCTCATGTCTTTAATCCCACCAAGGTTTTTTTCAAGTTTTTCAACTTCTTTATTAACCTTAGACTGCTCTTTTTTTGTAAGAAGCTCAAAGTCACCATTTTCTTTCATTTTTTCAACTTTTCTAAGTTTATCAATTGAAAGCGCGATCGTTTTATAGTTTGTAAGCATTCCACCTAGCCATCTGTTGGCCACATAAAAAGCTCCACACTTCTCAGCAACATCTTTTACAACGTTACTTGCTTGTCTTTTTGTTCCTACAAACAAAACAGACTTTCCAGAAGATGCAGTTTGCTTCACAAAATTAAAAGCCGATTGAGCAAGCTCAACACTTTGAGCGATATCTATAATATAGACACCATTTTTTTCGCCATAAACGTAAGGCTTCATTTTTGGATTCCACTTTGAAGTAGGGTGACCAAAATGCGCACCGGCTTGTAAAAGCTCTTTAAGATCTAGTTTCGACATTTTTTCTCCTTTGACGTTAAAACTTATCCTCCCTTGCTATGCGTCAAGCATAGACGTCCAAAGATCTGGAGAGGATTATATTTTCTATGAGTTTTTAAGTAACATAGAGCAGTTCGTTGTGCAATTAAATAAGAGAAAACAGGGAGAGAGAGTGGGTAAATTAACAAGTAAGACATTAGGGCATTTACTTATCTTTTTACTGTCTATTATTTATATTCTCAACCCTTCGGCCGGAATCTTTGAATTCCTTCCCGATAATATCCCTTTTATCGGAAACCTTGATGAAGGTGTTGCTACTCTTTTGTTATTAAGGTCTTTGAAATACTTTGGGTTTGACCTGACGAAACTCGAAAAACTTAAGAAATCATCTAATAAGTAGAAAAAATATAGTCCCAGAAAGGATTAGAAACTCCATATAAAGAGTTGTGATCTACATGATGCTTTAAATGATTGCGTCTAATTTTTCTCCACCACTTCCACTCAAGGTTAAAATGATGAAAACTATAATGAAGATAATCATAGCAAAGGTAGCCAAAGATCATTCCCCCCATTCCTATTAAGCTTTGCTCTATACCAAAGAATACATTCCAAAGTGCGTATAAAGGCAAACCAATCAACACTCCTGGTAAAACTGGCATCACCCCTCTTAACCAATCAGTTGGGGCAATGTGATGATTATCATGCATCATAAAAACAATTCGTTTTGTAAGTTTTCCGCCACCTTCGAAGTGGAAAATAAACCTGTGTAAAAGATATTCAACTAATGTCCATATCAAAATTCCGAGGACACAAAAAGAAAAGACTTCTAACAAGCTCAAAGTTCCCCAAGCCTTTGTGAATAAAATGAGCATCACTGGTGTCCAAAACAGCAAAGGGATAATGGGGTGAGTTTTTGACAACTTCTCTAAGGTTTCGTTTTCAAAGATGCGTACTTGCTTTTGTTCCATTTTTCTTTCTCTTATCTAAATTAATACTTTCCTTGGTTTTGAGCCCTGAGCGGGGCCAACTATCCCATCAGCTTCAAGTTGGTCCACAAGGTTAGCAGCTCTATTGTAGCCGATTCTCAGTCTTCGCTGAAGCATAGAAGCACTACATGCTTTGACCTCTTGGATAATATCTACGGCTTCTTTGTAATATTCATCCTTACCTTCAAGTTTAAAGGTTTGCTGGATACTAACTCCGTCTATGTCATCAAGAGTCGCTCCATTTTCAATTTCATCAATAAACTCTAAAGCACTTTTTGAAAACTTTGGATCACCATCACCCATTGATTCAACTAACTTTTCAATTTCAGCTTCATCAACATAAGAGGAGTGCAACCTTTGAGTTTCGACACCTTGTTTGTAGAGCATGTCTCCTTTTCCAAGTAACTTCTCTGCTCCCATGGAGTTTAAGATGGTTCTAGAATCAACAGGAGAGGTTACTCTAAATGAAACCCTTGTAGGAAAGTTTGATTTAATCAAACCTGTTATAACATCGACTGATGGACGTTGAGTGGCAAGAACTAAATGGATACCAGATGCCCTAGCTTTGGCCGCAAGCCTACAAATATTAACCTCAATATCTTTTCCACACTTGCTCAAAATTAAATCGGCAAACTCATCAACAATAACAACGATGTAAGGCAGCTCAAAGCTCTCTCCCTCTTTATATAAATCTTTAATTCGCAGCAAATCTTGCTTTGATGATGTTTTGAGTTTTTTATTAAACCCTTCAACATTTCTGACTCCCATTTCTTTTAAAATAGTATAGCGCCTCTCCATTTCCTGGCATGCCCAAAGTAGAGCAATTGATGAACTCTTTGGATCCGTCATGACAGGCATAAGGAGGTGTGGCAGTCGTGCATAAAGAGCAAGCTCTAATTGTTTAGGATCGATAAGAATAAGTTTAAGTTTTTCTGGACTCAATTTGATCAAGAGACTTACTAAAAGAGTATTCACAAAAACAGACTTACCTGCACCTGTAGAGCCCGCAACTAACATATGAGGCATCGCCGCAAGATCAACGACAGTCGTTTCTCCAAATGCATTCTTTCCCATTGCAACAGGTAAGCGCTTTTCTGCACTTTTGAAAGCAGCTGTTTTTAAAACATCATCAAGGTAAATAATTTCACGAGGGCTACGAGGAACTTCTATCCCCATAGTCGTTCGGCCTTGTAATGGGTAAACCATTCTAATAGGTGCTCCCGACAAAGCAAGACTCAAGTCTTCTGTTAAGTTTGTGACCTTTGAAACTTTAACACCGGGGCCAAGTTCCACTTCAAAAGTATCAACGACTGGACCTTTAATGACATTTATAATCTTTGAATCAATTTTAAACTGAGTTAATTTTTCTTCAAGCTTACTAATAATACTTTCAAAGTATGCTTGATCAGGTCCTATAATAATTTTTCTATCTTTCGATATTAAATTACCAATAAGTGCATCTTCACTCTTATATCCATCTCTTTTTACTTTTCTCTTTCTATTGAGTTTAGGTGCTGACTTCATCAACTCTTTTAGTTCTTGAGTTTCTTCCAACTCATTCTCTGCTTCGATTTCCACTTTTTCTAAGGAAACATCTTCAGCTATTTCATATTCATAATCATCATCGAGAAAATCTAAATCTGAAGAGTTCACTAACTGCGCATAGCTTTCGATATCTGGTGACTCATTACAAGACTCTAATTGAGCTCTTGGACTCAAAACATCTAAGTAAGAATTCACTTTATTTTTTAAATCCAGTAGCTTCACTTTTGAGTGACTAAAACTTTCTTTAAAAGTTTTAACAGACCAACCTGTTAGGAAAAAAATCATAATAAAAATTGAAGAAAAAAGAGTAAGTATTTTTAGGTACCAAGTCATCTTTGTTTTATAAAGTAGGTATAACCCATGACCTATCAGTGAAGGGAAGAAGATTTTGACAATAACAAAAACGAGAATTCCTAAAGAAAGTAAGACTGCGATATTTCTTAGGAAAGTATCTGCTTTTAAGTTTCTTTTATAACAAATATAAAACAAGCAAGTAATTGGGATGATAATTAAACCAAGGAAGTGATAGCTCATACTTAAAACTGAACTTAAGCTATAAAAGATAAAGTTAAAGGAGCTTTGTTTGGATGAAATATGGTAAATTTGATCAACGCCATTGATATCAACCATGTAGGCGATTAAGTTTATCAAACTTAAACAAAATAAAGATATTAGTCCTGCTCTATTTAATAAGGTGCTCATTGTATAATTCTAACATTGTTTAAAAATTCTTTAAATAAAGTGTTTCAGTCAGTAATATAAGGGTTTAGAACACAAAAAAAAGGATATTTATGAAATGGATTTTCATTTTACTTACATGTAGTCTGCTTGGATTTTCTCAAGAAGACCTCCTTAATGCTCCCACAGCTTTTAAGTTTTCTAACTCAAAAGCCGTCTTTGTTGATTTTAGCGATGTTCGTTATGAAATCGTTTACGATGCTCAAAAAAGAACGGCAATTGCAACTTCCTATATTACTTTCTACCAAAGAGAGACTGGTCATGCTGTTATAGACCTTCTTGGTGATTCAATATCTAGCACTCTTGATGGGAAGGAGATCACGTTTAAAACTTTGACTCCCAAAGGCGGAGATGTAGTTAAAGTGGCTTCTATTGCCTCTCAAAAAGGTATTCATCGCTTTGTTATTAAAAACAAAATTAAGCATCTCATTACCTTCAAATCAACAGGTGTTTCAAGTGCATTTTGGATGTCTGATTTGAATAAAAGAAGTTTTTTGGAAAAGTATCTCCCAACATCTTTTGAGCACGACAGACTTAATCTTCAAATCAGAGTTGATATAAAAGAGACTTCTAAAGCTCATACTATTGTTACCAATGGAAAACAAGTACGTCTTGGAAAGCATTCTTGGGAGTTTAACTATCCTTCTTTTTATACTTCATCATGCTTATTTTTTCACCTTTTCCCAACTCAAACAAAAAAAATGAAGAAAGCTAACTTCAAATCAATTGACGGCAGAGCCATTCCTATAATTGCTTATTCTTCAGGTTGGTTTGCTAACTATAATATCGATAAAGCACTGGCTAATTCTTTAAAGTACTTTAATGAACTTGAGTCCCTCTACGGTCCATGGCCTCATGATTTCTTTATTGCCTACATTGCAGGTGCAGGAGGAATGGAATACTCAGGTGCAACGAGAACAAGTCTTTCAGCTCTTAGACACGAAATGAACCACTCTTACTTTGCAAGAAACGTTGTGCCTGCCCGAGGCAACTCTGGTTGGATTGACGAGGCCATCGCAAGTTGGGCCGATGAAAATTATCCAAGAGTGAGAACTCCGAGACCAACTGGAGTTGCTAGTCATTCAATTTACAGAAGAACTACTGACCAAAGGGCCTACGGGCCAGGAAGTCGACTTCTTGGATTTCTCCACTCGAAATTCTCAGACCAAGGCGGCTTTAAAAAATTCTTAAAATTTTACTTTGATAAAAGACGTGGATCAACTGTTCTTACAAAAGATTTCCAAGGAGATATTGAAGAATTTTTCTCTGAAGATGTCTCTGATTTTTTCAACAGATATATTTATAGCCACAAGACTTTATATAAAGAGAATTTTAACCCAAAGGAAAACCCTTATCATCCAGTTTTAAGTAACCAAGAACTATTAGAATTACTTTAAACGAATACTTCCACTAAATTGAGGAGAGGCGTCTTCAAAGAGAGCTTCTCCTTGCTCACCAATACCTACAAACTTTACGTTACTTTCTTTGCCATCACTTTCAAAAGAAACCTCTTCGTTCAGATGGCAACATAGAGCGCTCCAACTTTGCACAACATTACCTACCTTATATGAGTAAATAAACTCAAGAAGCTTTGAAGTCTCAAAACGCTCATTTTTAAGGATAAACCCCGTCTCGTAAGAAAACTTTGGTTTCTCATCTACTGGAAAAAGGTTTAATCCTACACCCACGATTAAACTTTGCTCATTAAAGGTTTCAATAATAATCCCACCTACTTTTTTTCTGTCAGAATCTATTAAATCATTTGGCCACTTCAAGTAGAGTTCTATCCCATAAGTTTTTTGAAAGTAATCGCATATAATCACTCCTATTAATAAGGGAGTAAGAGTAATATTTTCCAAGGGCCTATAGGTAAAAGAAAGGGCGAGTGATCCAGGGAACTGATACCATGAATTCCCTCTGCGCCCTCGGCCTTTTAGTTGTTTTCGAGTAGAGACTGCTATTTTTTGAAAAGCCTTCTGAGGCTTCATTTGGTTTTTCACTTCCTCTTGAGTACAATGGCAGACATCTAGTTCAGTAAGTTTCATTCTTTACTTTTTTATTAAAGAGAGGTTATTCAAATGTCCCTAATTAAAAGAAACCATTCTCGTGAGATTACTATTAAAACTCACACCAACCCCTACGCTCATGGAAGTGTTATCATAAATTGTGGGAATACAAGTGTCCATGTCACAGCTTGTGTAGAAGAAGATATACCTCGATGGCTCAAGCAAAAAGGTCACGGGTGGGTCACAGCTGAATATGCGATGCTTCCTAGTTCCACTCACGAACGCATTCGAAGAGAAAGAAAAGGAGTTTCTGGGCGCTCCCAAGAAATTCAACGCTTAATTGGGAGAAGTTTACGTGCCTGTGTCGACTTAGATAAACTAGGTCCTCGCTCAATTCATGTTGACTGTGATGTTCTTGTTGCTGATGGAGGAACCAGAACAACCTCTATTACTGGCGCTTATGTTGCGCTTGCTCTATGTATAAACAAATTGATTGAGGAAGGAAAAATTACAGAATCGCCACTGATCGAAGGCCTTGCTGCTATTAGTATTGGTATTAACAAAGAAGGAAAAGTTATCGCTGACTTAAACTATGAAGAGGACTCTAGCTGTGAAACAGATATGAACATCGTCATGACTCAAAGTGGTAAGTTTGTTGAAGTTCAAGGAACTGCAGAGGGTCACCCATTTAGTCATGAACAATTGATGGCACTGCTTGATTGTGCAAAGCAAACGCTAGAGCCTATTTTTGAAATACAAGAAAAAGCGATTAAATCTTAAAATGGATATTATACTCGCGAGTCAAAACCAACATAAAGTTGAAGAAATCTCTAAGTACTTGGCAGAGACTAAGCTATGCGTGAATGCTGCTTCTCAAAGTCTAGAGGTGATTGAAGATGGTATTAGTTTTCAGGAAAATGCTTTATTAAAAGCGAAGGCATACTTTGAAAAGTTTCAGGCCCCTACTCTATCTGATGACTCAGGTCTGTGTTTGGATTCATTTCCTGAGTTATTAGGAATCCACTCAGCTCGCTTTGCTCCTCAATTTCCAGACTACAAGGATAAGTGTGAAGAAGTACTTAAGCTTTACCAAACCAAAAAAGAGCTTTCCAGAAAGGCCTACTTTATAAGTATTATCTGCCTCTACCTCTCCCCTGAGGAGATCTACTTTTTTGAGGGTCGAACCTTCGGAAGTATTTCTCACCAAGTATCACGTGGAGCTGGCTTTGGTTATGATCCAATATTTATCCCTAAGCACCACCCTGAAGGGCTGAGCTATGCACAGGACACTCTTTGGAAAGATCAGCATGGACACCGCTCTAAAGCTATTTCTGAACTGACTAAGTTCTCGAAATCACTATAATGTTGTCATCAAGGACAAAATCATTTATAACTGTGAGACGAAATTTCATTTGGACGGGGTGTAGCGCAGCCTGGTAGCGTAACTCGTTTGGGACGAGGAGGTCGGAGGTTCGAATCCTCTCACCCCGACCATTTGTAATTTCTACTCTATAAATAATTCACCATTTTTTTATTCCTTTGACCAAAAGCGCTTAGCTTCATATAAAGCAATAGTTTTAAACAATTGAGGTTATAGAGATGAAACATTTAGTACTTTTTTTTATATTAGTAAGCTTACATTCTAATGCGCAAGATTACTTAGTAAGACAGTACCTTGATAGAAGCTTCGTAGAGCTTCAGGAAAGTTTTGAACGAGGATCAAGTCTAGATGTGAATGAAGGTGATACATTTTTTCTCACATGTAAAATGTATACCAAGGGAGCCAACCCTTCAGGGATGTCTATTTTAGAAGTTTCATTTATTAATCGTCACGAAGCTAGCCTTCAGTTTTTTGATTCGAATTATCAACTTGCAAACTCAAAAGTAGTAGCTTTAGAAAATATCAAGAAAGATGGGAAGAACTTTTTCATCAGCTTTCCTAACTCGAGTACAATAAGCCTTTGTCACTCATCACACTAAGCCTAGATTGTACCGCAAGATACTCCCTGATTTACTCCATTAAACATACTTGATTCAAAGGGCTCTGAACCGTCTGAGCACCTAAGGTACTGTGTCGAATTATGGCAACAAATATACTGAGTGCTATCACATTTAAATGATGCCATTGGAGCTGGTGGGTACTCAACATCATCTTGCCCGCTACCGCAGCACTTAACCTTTAATCCCCCTATCACATCAGGGCAATAAGCATCTGAGCCTGTTGTATCAGAGTTCGTAGGTGGTGGAGGTGGAGAAGCACAGTTTTCTTTAATCACACTCAAACTTGTTCCCCCGTCATCATTTTGAAGTCCATTAATATATCCTGAGCTACAGTTAACCTCACCCACAAGGGTATGTATTTGAATAGGTAGATCTGCTCCTTTTTGATTCGAAGTGCAGTACCACAAAAGATTTGCACTGTGATCAAAAGAGAGAAAAAGGGGAAAGCTTCGACGAATTTCTTTAGGCCCAAATGACAATCTGTCTCGTGATAGCACAAGCTCTACTTTTACTTTTGATTCATTTATTTTTCGAAAAATAACTTTATTTAAAATTAAAGATCCAATTTCATCTCCAACTCTTCCTATTTCAATATCTTCATCAACTCCCGCAATTGTTACCTTTCTAAAAAACTTAAAATTATCTGATTCAACTACAGAGCCCGGTGCGTCTGTATAAATAAAATCACCAAAATCCTTTGAGTAAGTGACTCCCGTTTGATTAATATTATTCTTACAATTGATATAATTTGAAAAAGCTATTCGAACACGTTTCGTAAAATAATCTGCGCTATGATTCGCTCGTAGCATTCCGGTTAATCCTTGAGCTTGCCCTTGTACTTTTACAAAAAACAACATTGCTCCAAGCAGTATTGCCAAGGAAACAGTGAACTCAATAACCGTAAACCCTTTAGACTTTCTTAACATTACTGCTGCCCACATGATACTCCTAGATTACTAGAATTAATCATTGATTCATCATAAGGTCTCTCACCATTTGAGCACCTCATCGTTGAGGTTGTATTGTTACAACAAAGATAGAAGTTAGGGTTACAAGACCCTGGGATAAAAGGAGCTGTCGAATCTACAATATCAACTTGCCCCGGCTGGCAGCACTTAACATCTACTCCACCTGTGCTTTGAATACAGTAAGTATCAGTGAGTGTTTCATCGGGCGGTAGAGGTGGAGGTGGAGGTGGAGAAGCACAAACCATTTTATAAACATTTTGCGAATCTATATCTTCTACAATTGAAGTCGCAAACTGCCCTGCTGGGCAAGAGAGATTTCCAAAAACACTTTGGATCTGATCTTCTAGATCTTGAATATTATCACCAGAAAAACACTCCCAGTCTGAACCATTAATTCCTAAAGCTATTGGAACTTTTCTTTCAATCTCTTCTGGACCTATCACCCCTTTATCTCTCACAAAAAACATTTTCAGATCTACATCAGCATCACTTATTTTTTCGAGTTTCAAACTACTCAAGGTGAAACCAGCGTATTGAGAACCATCTTCTAATATAGGGATGTTTTGATCTCCCGATGCAAAACTCATCACTCTATAGATGACTAACCCATCGAGAGACAACTCTTGTCCTACAGGAGCATTTAATATAAGATTTTCTATTTCTGTTTGGTGAGTTGGTGACTTAAGAGTTAGTTCACAACTTTTAAAATCAGAAAGTGCATGAGAGACTTCTCTGACAACTGAGCCTATTTCAAGGTCTACTTCATAAGCTTTGCTTACTTTCAAGCTTTGTTGCATTGTTTTCATAAATCCCAGGACAACAAAAGATGAAATCCCAATAAGAACAATTACCTCTACAAGAGAAAAACCATTTGATTTTTTTCTATTAAAAAAGTTCATTAATCTCATAAAAGCTCCAGCTCTTTTATTTTAACATGAGGTTGATTATTTAATAATCACTCATCTCCCAACGACTCATTAAGGAAATATCCTTGGATTCCCCAACACTTCGCCCTAAAATATTGTCAACATACTCGACATTTATCATGGCACTTTGAGTTCCCTTCACATACCGATCTTTATTGCTAAAGCGATGTCCGTTTTTCTCAAGTTCTTTTCTGAATATCAGAATTCTTCTTTGTTCCCAATCATCAAGGTTCTTTATTCCTAAACCTTTCAAGTCATAATAGGCTTGAAAGACTCCACCCTCTCCTCCGTTATAAGCCGACACTGCTTTTTTCCATAAATTTTTCTCTTGAGAAGAGAGTTCACTCCAAGTTGAATTCACTACTGACTTCTTGGGCTCAATATCATTTACTCTTTTGTACTTCCCTTTCATAATTCTCGTTGCTTCTTTTATGTTGTGGTAAGGGTTTTGTAAGCACTTAGGAATTTCTCTAATCTCACTACTGGCCCACAACCTACTCATCTCATCTGCTGAGCACCTCGAAATTTTAGAACTGCCAGTGTTGATTTGGAAAAGACCAACACTGGCGGAGCCGTTAGCTTCATTATTAATAGCAAAACACTTTCCTGTAGACTCTTGACTCATCACTCCAAGCATTAAGTTGCTCGGAATATTTTTTAGTTTTGTTTCTTTAGTTATAAATTCTTTGATTTTATTAAAACTCAAAGGTCCGCAGTTTTTTTTCACATCTATGTTTCTAATGGTTGCTTGTACTTTTAAATCTCCCCAATTTCTTAATCTGGCAGAATAATTAAGACTCTCTTCACCTACTGATTTAATTCCAAATTTTCGATACTTAACTTTACTTAGAATATTTTCAATATCACCCGCGAGGGATGTGATAACTTCAGAAGAATTATTCGGTGTCTTCTCACACTCCAAATCGAAAGAGGCTTTCTTTTCTTTCTGTCCTAGTGGTTTATAGCTAGTTGATTCTTCAATTATTGAAAATCTAGAATCATTTTTTGCGAGATACTTAAGAGCAACGAAAACTTTTTCTCCAGACTTTGGAGAAGAAAAAGAGTTACTTTCAACTTTTACTGGGAAAAAATAATCTCGCCCAATGCTTCCATCTGCCTTGGTAAATTCTCGTAAATTTGATTCTTGTTTGATCCAATTATTTAATGTTGCGTTTAAATTTACCTTTGAATTCTTTCCAAGAATTTCAAACTTAGCAGGAATATTCACAATACTCCCTTTACCTAGCTTACCTGATTGAACTAAAAAATTATCGGTATATTTTCTCGCATTGATTCGAGACATATCAATTCGAATGTCTAAAGCAATTAAGCTTAAGGAGGAGATGAAAAAAAGGAGTACTATTTTTTTTAAACTCATTACTCAGCAATTATACCACTTTAGCTTCACCACAAAGCTCATAGCGAAAAGGATGTTGTGCTCTCGCTTGAGTATTTCAATCAAGTTATTGGCACAAATTGAGATAATACATATAGACTACTAAAAACACAGGAGATTAAATGAACGAAAATATAACGATAGCTCAATCCGTTGCTATATTAATAGATGGTAACAATATTGAAAGAAGTCTTCATGAGCTCTATAAGAGTACCTCGGCAATGGTTAACTTCGATTCCCTTATTCCTCGTCTCATTAAGGAAAGGGGACTAAATAGACTCATTTACTTTCGAGAAGGAAAAAATATTTCCTCGAAGTTAGCAGAAAGGCTTCACGAAAACTTTTACGGCGCTGTCAGGCCATGCCATAAGTCAGCAGATATTCCCCTCTCAATCAAGGCCACACAGCTGGCCAGTAAAGTGGATACGATTATTATTCTTTCGGGTGATTCTGACTATATTGAAACTGTTAGGCATTTAAAAGCAGAGGGTGTACGTGTAGAGATTTGCGCTGTTGAAAAAACTACTGCAAAAATTCTGATCGAAGAATGCGACTACTTTCATCCCATAAAAAAAGAAGATTGTTACATTCTAAAATCGAGTAAGAAAAAAACTCAAAAGAAAAAGTCTTAATTTCTTATATAGTGGCAATTATATCCATTAGGGTTTTTTATAAGATAATCTTGATGGAACTCTTCTGCTAGATAAAATTTTTCTAAAGTTTCAACTTGGGTCACTACTGCTGATGGGAAAGTTTTTAAACTATTAACCTCTGAAATGACTTCATTCACAACTTCTTTGTCTTGATTATTAACCACAAAAATAGCTGATCGGTACTGAGAACCAAGGTCATTACCTTGTCTATTTATTGTTGTTGGGTCATGAATTTTAAAAAAGAAATGTAAGAGTTCTCTTAGACTTAGCTTTTCAGAGTCAAAGGTCACTTCAACAGCTTCTGCATGGCCACTCCCTCCTGTCTTTACGTCCTCATAAGTAGGATCTTTGACTTGACCACCCACATATCCTGCCTTCGTATCTATAACACCCTTAAAGTTTGCGAGTAAGTGCTCTAGACCCCAAAAGCAACCTCCAGCTAAAACAACTGATTTATTAGTCATTTTTCACCTCAAACAATCCAAGGTACTTTTCATATCCAGCTTCTTGCATCTCATTCCTTGGAATAAACTTCAAACTCGCCGAGTTCACACAATAGCGCAACCCTGTTGGCTTAGGGCCATCTTTAAAAACATGACCCAGGTGAGAGTCTCCATATTTAGATCTTATTTCAGTTCTTTTTTGTAAGAGTATATTTCGATCTTCCTTCTCTACGATTAATTCTTTCTCTATAGGCTCATAAAAACTTGGCCAACCTGTCCCTGATGCATATTTCGAAATTGAACTAAAAAGAGGTTCCCCCGAAACAATGTCGACATAGATCCCCTCTTCTTTATTATCCCAAAATTCATTTTGAAAAGGGCGCTCAGTACCATCTTTTTGTGTAACTTTATACTGAATGGAATTTAATGATTTAATTTTATCAAGATCTTTCTTATAATTTGTCATGCCGTAAGCTTATCAAAACAATAGCTTAAATTCCAACTTTTGTGAAGAAATTGCTCACAACTTCTCGAGCAAAGTACCTTTCAAACTTGTTATCTAAAAGTCTTGAAAGTGACCTATATACTTGAGTCACTAAACCGCTTCTGATATCACTTTTTTGATACAAGAAGTACACACCAAGAGAATTTTTCTTTAGTAACTCTAATATAAGTTGTTGCCCTAATCCCGGCTTTACTATATTAAGATCTTGTTCAAGCGATAGTAATAAAGAGTATACAAACTCTCCAGATAAGTGAGCAGACGAACTTACTTCTTGCCTATAAGAAAATGAAATGTTCTTTTGCTTTTTTTTTCCTCTGCTCCCTTTTATATACTTCTTTGCTTTGGAACCTAAGTTTTCCAGTCCTGAAACTTTAGAAGCAAAGTAATTTGCAAAACCTTCATCTAGATTACTACCAGATGATTTAAAAATTTCAAACATGTAATGGTGTGCACATTCATGATAAATAATTTCCGGAATCATCGCCACATCCATTTTCACGCTAGTCTTTTTTACTTTCCCCCAAAGTTTAAAAAACTTAGGAATAACTTCTGGAACGATAAAGCTAATAAAAGCAGCATTCGCATGGATTCTATAATCGTACTTATCAAGACTTCCTTTACGTACATAATCAGCTGCAATCTCAATTCCCACTTGTTTCAAAAAACTTCCCTTTATAGAGTTTTTAATTGCAGGTTGATCTAGTGTTTCTCCCAGCATCGTCATGGCGGACTTCATTTCCACATTAATAGGCAAAAAGAAAAAAGTTTCCCTTCCCCAAGGTATGACTCCGTCTGCTGGATAAGAGTTCCCAGCAATACTCGTTGCTCCTAAGAGCCCATATCTCTTTTCACCTACGTCTGCGTAATGACTTTCTTTACTATAACCTCGCTCTTGATTGATTCTTAAAACGATCTGCTCTTCTAATTTTTTAAAATGTGTTTCTTTTTCAAAGTAATCAGCAGCAATATTCATATGATAAAAAACATTTGCCGCTCTCAATCTCGATTCTTTATCAGTAATAGCTTGTAAGTCTAAAGCCTCATTACTTTCTGCTAATACAACTTTGAACCTTGTATTTTCAAGAAAGCGCGGAAGCTCAGTAATCTTTGAGCTTAGATTTCCTTCTAGATCTCTAATGTGAACCTGTGTTTCAACATAATCTTGTGCAAACGAAAGACTAGCCAGGCTACAAAGAAGGAATAAGATGAGTTTCATTCGCTGCCTCCTTTCTTTGATTTTTAATATTTTGATGAGTATCTAATGTAATTGTTGTCGCTAAGAAAATAAGTGAAGTTGTGGGATTAATAGCGGCAAGAGTTGAACCTAAAGGGAGTAGAATACTTTTGACGATTTGCCATGTTCCTTTCTTTGTTTTTTTAAAATATTTCTTCTTACTTAATTCTCGGATGAGCCCTTGACCTTCTATTTTGCCTGAAAGATAAGTCGCTATAAGTACATCTTGCATCGAGGGCGCATATTTGAAAAGTTGTGGATGGCTCTCCGGTAATGTCTGAACCTCTCCATATAAGTAGTTGTAAGCAAAACGATGAGCATCTTGATAAGGCACTACAATCTTAATTTGCTCATGTGACAAACTCGCTTTTCCATCATTGTACATTTCAGATTCTAACTCACTTAAAAGGTTGTATAGGAGCGATTCATCTTTCTCTGTGTCCCCTTTGTCGAGAGGCCTGAGCTCTTTAAGATATAGGGCCAGTAGACTTCTTTTTCTTTCACTAGATTTGATAATCGGGCTAGTATCTAAATATTTCGATTTTTCTAATAGTGATTCTACTTCTCTTTTATTTAACTTACGATCTTGTTCATAGACAATATCTAGGATTGTAATACTTTCTGTAAGGTGCTCTCTCAGAGCATCTTTTTGCTCTTCCTCATCAAAGCCTTTACTTGCGACAAAATGATAATTATCCATATCGTTGAACTTTAATGTCTCAAGGAGAAGATCACTCATTACTTCCAAGCTTTCTGGTGAGTACATAGAGTATAGGTAAGACTTCACATCTAGTTTCCCAACACCAGAAATCTTCTGAGGGTAAAGTTCGTTTAAATCATGAAGTATTTCAGCATCTAAGCTCGTCTTTATCTTTAACTCTCGATTTCTCTTTAAGTTATAAAGTGCGGCCACATCTGGACTTAGCTCTTGTGCTAAAAATTTATTTATAAAAAGAGCATCAAACCAATCAATGTGACCTTTCTCTTTTGAATGCTTTAAAACTTCTTTAAAGCATTTTGACTCTTTGCCTTTAAAATCAACTAACCCTTGTGAGACAAACCTTTCATTTAATCCAGGTAATGTAATTTCTTTTTTAATAAAGCTTCCCAATGCCTCATCAAAAGCACTTTGATAAATCGCACAGTCTTTTGCATATAAAACTTGTCCGCAAAAGCTTAAAGATAATAAAAGGTAGATTCTTAACACTTCAGTACTTTAGCTCATAAGCTGATTTGATGCTAGAAAACTCAGTAATGACGAAAAAGATTGAAAAGATTTCAATCAGAAGTGTTGAAAGTTTAAACAATAAAAAAGGCTCACATGTAGTGAGCCTTTTTGCATTTTTTTTAAAAATTAGTAACTAAAGTCACAGTCACCAAAGCTAGTTGCTCCGATTGTCCCTAAGGCTCCTGAGATCCCAGCAGCAATAAAAAGATTTTTCTTATCTTTCTTTGTTTCTGGAATTAAGCTGACCTCAGCTTCTTCATTATTTGTGATTCTAATAACTGCTGCATCATAATCAGTCTTAGCTTGAGTAAGCTCAAATTCAATATTTTCTTCAATTAAGTAGTAATTTAAAGAATTATTAAGGCCTTGAAGATCTTCATACATTTCAGAAATATCAATACTTAAAGAATCTCTATCGTGAAGTAATGCTTCTCTTTGAGCTTTTAAAGCATCTATGTCTGATGAATCTGAATCCTCAATAATGAGTTCAGTAAGAACATCAATTTTTCCATTCAATGTAGCAAGATCAACTTCTGCTTGAGCTATATTTGTTTCAAGGTTATCAACTCTATCTTCAGTAATTGAGACAGCGTTATTTAGAAAATAAAGCTCATCTTCATAAGCTCTCAGTTGAGCAGCTCTATCTTGCCTTGCATCTTCCCTAATCTTCTTTTCGTTAGTTTTCTTTGTTAAAGCAACTATTGCTAAAATAATACCAACACCGATAAGAACAGCTCCAACCCAAGCAACAGTACAACCGGCCCAAGAGGCACCAGAGTCATTTGCAGTTGCAAATATTAAAGAGTTAATAGCTTGAGCAGCTTCTTGCTCACCTTTCCCAGAAAGTTCTCTAGCCGCTTTTTTATAACTAATAAAAAGCTTAGGATCATTTTTTCTCAAAGCTGACTCAATTTCTCTCTTAGAAGCATTCCCTAGGATTGTAGAATACATTGCAATAGTCGCTTTCTTCTCCTCTTGCGTTGTCACTTTCTTTAGGTCTGAAACTAAATTTGAAATAACTTTTGTGACATTAACTTTTGTCTTTGCATAAGATACAGAACTGAAAGAATTGTGAACAACTGGTGTGTTCATACTAAAAAGACTGATCATAAGAAAAGCACCAATAAATTGCTTTATCTCTCCTATTAACTGCATATAACCTCCTATAGGTATGTTGTGGGGACTTTAGCTACAAAGGAATTATCCTTTATAGTGCATAATGTCAATAGATTTTATGGTAAAAAAAAGGGAAAGCTTTACAGCTCTCCCCCAAAATAATTTTAAAAATACTAAAAATCTAACTAATTAAAGCTCGATGTTGTAGTTGATACCATAGGTAAATTGCTCATGATTTACAGCAGATGGAACACCTGTGAAAGCTCCATATCCAAAGCTTCCTGTAATATTAGAGTTTGTAGCAATAGCGTAACCAAGAGTTGCGTTACCATTGAATACTGTATCATAAGTTGCTTCACCAGAAGTAGGGATACCTGCGCTAGCTCCTAGTCCAAAAAAGAATACTGGAGTTACGTGAGTTCTCATTGCAACACCGAAGTCCCAATCGTGAGTAATTTCGTTGTTATTAGAATCATCTCTTGTGTCTAGAGCAAAATTAGTGTCCGCTCTGAACTCAATCATTTCATTAAGCATATTTGTGTAAGCAAAACCTGTTTTGAATTGATGAGTACCTCTTCTGATACCTAGCTTGCTATCTCCCATTCTTGGACTATAAGTAGTTAGCCAGTCCCACTTAACAGCTTGGCTGTCAACGAATCTAGTTGCCCAATTAATGTTAAGATTACCGAAGTCATTTGTTCTGTCTTGATTAGCAATCCCAGTATCAAAACTTGTGTAAGTTGCATCTACTCCAAAAAAGCTGTTAGCAAGAACACCGTATCTAGCTTCTAAAGTTCCACCAAATGAAGTTGCATCTGACTGAAGGTCGTTATAACCAAATCCAGCGTTGAAAAACATTTTACTTTCACCAGTAAAATAATTTAAGTTTGACACGTTTGATGATGCCAATGAGCTCAATGCGAAAGCAAGAGCAAAGACCAAAGTTAAAGTTTTCATAATTTCTCTCCTAAAGATAATGAATTAAACAATAGCCTCATTTGAATATAAAAAGCACAAGTTGCAAAGCAATTTTTGCCGGAAACAGTCGGTTTTTACTGGCCCGATGCGTAGTGAGATGTAAGAAAGGCATGGAATAAATTACCACCTGCGGTCATTTATTATGAACTGTTATAATGGTCTAATGAGCTCTTTTATCAAAATTCTCCTTATTTTCCTTCTAACGGGATTTAGCTTTGCCGACGATGATAAATTAATTAAGTTTACCTTCAAAGCGCAAGATCAATTCTTTGAAGGGCTTGAGCATGACTACCTCAATTTTGTTGTAAATTCTCCTGAACAACTTAAAGAGGCAATGGCTGAAATTAAGAGAAGCCTTGGTTCTAACAAGCTTGACTCTGTCGTAAGAGGCTTGGTTCCCAAGGATGGTTTTCGGGATAAAAAAACAAACGAATACTTAGGTTTTAAACCCAATAAGATCCGTTCTAGTATTTTGGCTTATGGCGATAATATCTTAGGTGCCCCGGTTGTTGATATAGATCTAGGCGACTTCACGATTAACGAAGAGTCTGATAGAGCACCTAGCGCAGCTTCTGCTAGCCCTAAGCTTTCCAGAAGGGCGAGGTGGGGAAATTGGTTTAATAGAAAGGGAAAGCTTTATCTTAGCCTTGGAAGAACAGGTGCAAATGGAGGCGTAGCTTATTACTCTTTGACTGCTTTAAACATGCCACCTATTGCAGCAGCAGGCATGGCCGCAACGCTTGGCTCTCTCAGTGGTTTCTTTAACTACATCACAGTTCCCTTAAGTAACTTTATGAGTACCTATAAATATGAACATTACCTTGCAAGATGGTTTCAGAAAAAATCTCCAAAGTTACAGGACTCACCAAAGCTTAGAAAAAGATTTCTAGATACAGTTATCCCGTCCTTAGGAAGAAATAAAAGCTCAGGAAGAACTTTCAGAGAAGTCCTTAAAGAAATCGGTGATAAAGAACTTCCTAAACTTAAGTTTGATAGGAAGTTTAAAAAACTATCAATTGAAAAGGGAGCCAGTCTCGCGGAACGCTCTAGAGCAATTAGAGACTTTCTTTACTTTAATACAAAGTGGGGAATGGTAGAGTTTCTCTTTATTGGTATTTATAAAAGTGCTCAACATGCTTTGAGTGCCACTGGCATGATTCATATTTTTGATCCGCTTGGTAAAGTTTTAAAGTCAGCAGGAATCACCTCTATCTATAGTGTTGCGGGGCAAGGATTATGGGACCTCTCTATTGGAGCTGACTTTGCAAAAAGAAGTAATGAATGGGGAGCGATTGAGAGTATTACAAAATTTACAGGAGTAAAGAATAAGCTCAAAGCAGACTTAAAAGAGTTTAATAAAAGTACTTATAGCAAAAGTGAACTCAAAAGCCTCTTTGATGTTACGGATAAAAGTAGAGCTGAGGCTTACCAGTTTTACCCAGATGAGATCGTTGATGAGTTTATTGAGCTCTTTTCCAACGATAATATCTCAAGCGAAGACATACTCCAAAAGATTGATGAATACTCAAAAAATAAAGTTTTAACTAAGGCACAAGTCCAAAGCTTATTTGAGAACACCAAAAACATTAGAGAAAAAAGTTTTACTGCATTCGCAAATGATTTAAAATTAACTTCTAATTTTTCTCTTGAAAACATTGCTCATCTAGTTTCAAGTCATAGAGGATACCTAGACCTTCAAAGAACAGTTCAAATGATGGCAGGTTCTTTAGCCTGGGCAGCTGCAATGGTTTTGCAAACCCAAGGTGTTGAAGTGGGAGATTTTATCTTTTATGGACTTGGTGCTTCGGGAATTGGAAATTATCTTAGGCTTAAGGTTAAACAACCAAAGTTAATTAATGTTTGTTCAGACTATTTTTAAAATACTAAGTCTAAAATTAAAGCTTTAAATTCAGAGTGGTTTAATGTTTCGTTATTTATAAAGTAACTTAGCTCAGATCTTTTAAAAATCCAGCTTGTTTTGGGAAATGCAGAAATACCTTTTGATTCTTCGTTAAACTTTTTCATGAGTTTAGATAGCTTTAAGGAAAATAATTGAGCTGAAATCCACGACATTTTTTC
>Ga0114957_1001810_pt1 | contig 22054 bp, 9 predicted proteins | sample BantaG_FD_87175 | JGI IMG/M metagenome (GOLD analysis project Ga0114957, IMG submission 87175) | Marine algal microbial communities from Bantry Bay, Ireland - BantryBay_4 metaG | ecosystem: Host-associated > Algae > Red algae > Unclassified | place: Bantry Bay, Ireland | collected 2014-11-21 | reverse complement strand
CTTGGTAAAATTCCAGCGTACCCGAGGCGTTCTGCGGTTGATGGCAGCCGTGATTTACCATCTTTGGGAGTCCGGAGATCAAGGGGTGATGATCATGTCTGGACACTTGCCGGCGGCATTGGCCGGCGTCCGAGATGAGCTCACGGATTATTTAGAGGACAACTGGATTCCCATCATTGATAAGGATGTGGCGGGACCAAACAGTACGCCGTTGCGAGTGGACGACGAGTTCCCAAATCTGATGCGGGTATCGGCTACGCGACGAGTCGCACATTCCCTGTTCCTTACCACGGCTCCCTTGCATGGTGGGGCACGCCAAGGAGTGGATGATGCGCGAGTGAAGCTTGGCTGCGTGCAACCGGGTGAGCAGGTGGCAAACTTTGCTGATGCCTTGAAGAAGCTATCCGAACGGGCAACCTATGTTTACACCGACGGTACGAATCGGTATTGGTATTCGACCACGCCAAGTTTGAACAGTTTAGCAGAGGAAGAATCGGAGCGGCTGAAAGGGAAGCCTGATTTGATCGAAGCGGAAATTATTAAGCACCTTGGTAAGGACCTAAGTGCGAAAGGAGACTTTCGCAAAGTTCATTGCGCTCCCGAATCGTCTGTCGATATTCCGGATGAAATGGGGACCCGGTTGGTGGTGTTCGGTCCGGAGGTTGTTCATCACAAGGGTGAAGAGTCTCTAGCGAAGAAGCAAGCCATGGAATGTTTGGACAAGCGGGGGAACTCCCCGCGCCAATTAAAGAACACGCTGGTATTCCTCGCCGCCGACGGTGAAGGTGTCGGCCACTTGAACCGGGCCACTCGCCAATACCTTGCGTGGAAACAGATCTTGTCCCGCAAAGCGGATCTCGATTTAGGTCAGAATCAAGTCACGCAGGTCCAGACGAGCATGGAGAAAGCAGAACGCGAAATTGTAACTCATTTGCGTGAGTGTTTCCGGTGGTTACTCTATCCGTACCAAGTCGCAGGCAACCCGGATGTACAGTGGAATGAATTCAAGCTCAGTGGGAGCGGGACTCTTGCAGGAATGGCTGCTGAGAAACTTGCCAATGAGGGCGATCTGGCGAGGCGCATCGCCCCGTCGATGATGCGCAACAGCTATCTGGAAGGGATTCCGTTATTCCGAAAAGAAAACCACGTTGAAATCCGCATGTTGGTTGAAGATTTTGCTAAGTACTTGTATTTGCCGAAGGTGACCTCGACCCAGGTGGTGCTGGACTCTATTAATGAGGGGATTGCTCTGACCAATTGGGGCCAAGATGGGTTTGCCTACGCGGATGGTTATGATGCGTCTGAAGATCGATATCAAGGGGTGGTCTATGGCCGGATGGTCTCACTTGACCCAAGTTCTGAAGCACTTGTCGTCAGGGCGGCAGTTGCGGATCAGCAAATACAAGCCGAATTGGCTTTGCCTGAGCCGGGGTCAGGCGGTGTAACTGCCGGCGCGACGGATGGAGGATCTGGGATTCTTCCTGGTGCGGCAGTGGGTGGCGCAGCCGAGAACATAGCCGCTCCAATTGAAGCAAAGGTATCTATTTATCGTGCCAACAAAAAGTTAGATCCGGTTCGGCTCGCCAGTGAGGTAGCTAAAATCTCTGAAGAAATTATTCAGCATATGCAAAATGTCCCTGGGACAACGGTTGAAATCCATTTAGAAATGTTGGCCCGTCAGCCAGACGGGTTCGATAAGAAGGTAATCCGCACTGTCTCTGAAAATAGTATGACGCTCAAAGTCGATGGTGGCTTCGAGGAAGATTAAAACCGCCTTGTTTCGCCGGTTTATGGTCTCTTAATCAAAAGGAGGGGAGGTGGCTTTGCCTTCTTGAGATTAGGCTCCAGATCAAAAGCGGGAAGCAAGGAATGGAGCAAGGAAAAGGAAGGGGAAAGGAAGGGGAAAGAAAAATGGCGGAGAGTGAGGGATTCTCAGCCAATTACTAATTCCGTTAAAAAGTAAGGGATTTAATAACAAAGCGAAACGGGTTTGTGTCTCAGTTGTGTGTACCAATGTGAGTAACTCATTTAATCTAGTCCGTCAAAGCCTGTTTCTTGGAACGAGACTCAAAATACCGGAAAAAGGGTCCGGATTCCGTACCACTAAGGGTACGGAATCTGTACCTTAAAGGTCCGGATTCCGTACCACATAAGAGAGAGATATCATAAGAGAGAGAAAACCAAACCGCTCGGCGGGGTGGGAAGGCTGGAGCAAAGAATCTTCAATGCTTGCTAATTGAGATGCTCCATTGTTCCAATCCACTCCATGATCATTTCGCTAATTCTTTGAATCACTAAAATCCAATTTCGAAACCTAGTGAAATCTCCTCTCAGGCTCTGCTTTGCAGGATAATTCGCCTTAACTACTCCTCATATGCCTTCAAATGAGTCTCAGATGCCCTGTGCGCGCTTTAAAGCGCCGCTCTGCACTTCGGGTCAGCTGTTGAGGTTAAGGGCGTTCAGGAGGGTCTGAGGGGCTTTTAAGGTATTCGGCAGATTCCCGAAACCGTTATAAGCAGGTCGATACAACATCTCAGCTTGAAGCTAAAGCCCAGCCTCGGATAGCAGAGAGGAGAGAGACAACTCCAGAGCGCAAGCTACACGATACAAAGTATAGGCATTTGGCATCCGCTCCCCCCTTTCGAGAAATCCTATGTAAGTACGGTGATGCCCACTTATCTCTGCGAACTTCTCTTGTGAGTAGCCCTTTTCTTCTCGAAGCCGCCTCACAGCTCGCCCTATTGCAAGGGCTATTTCAGAGCGTTCATTTTCAGATGATTCTTTGTCTTTCAAGCTTAGAGCTTGCCATTGCGCTACTTTTATATCGACATACAGAAGGTAGCATTGATATCTGTGAGAGATACGAATGAAGCTACTCGTAAACAGGAGCTCAAAGCTGAAGAGCAAAAATCGAAAAAAGAGATATATACAAATGAGTGATTTCAAATTTAACTGCCACTACTGCAATCAATCCTTAGAAGCTTCTGAAGAGTTACGAGGTGAGCTTGTGAACTGCCCTGAGTGCGGCGAAAAAATAGAAGTGCCGAATCCGCAGTTCAAGCAATCACCTCCAGTCACACAAAACATTTCCGTAGAATTCAAAAGGGGCAACAGCCCCTTTGGGATAGCGGCACTTTCCCTCGGAGTACTTACATGCCTCGTCTGCTGGATTCCCTTTCTAGGCCTGCTATCCATACCTATCGCAGGTATAGGGCTCTTATTAGCAATTGCAGGAATTATAATGGCTTTGGTGAGCAAAAAAACAGGGTTTACATATCCGATTGCGGGAGGGGCTGTCTGCTTAATTTCGATACTCATAGCCACTGTAATAACAGGGGGAACTACTGCTGCAATTGTAGAGGAAGAAAGGGAGGAAAGGGAAATTCTAGTTGCTCCAAAATCAGCCTTGGCAGTCAAAGCTAAAGACGACAAAAAAGCAGCTTTCCAAGAAGTACCAAAGCCGATTTCCAGCTCAACGGAATGGGCTGATGCGTCGAAACCTCTGCGTGAAAAAGATGTGAACATAAGTGTTGCTAAAGTACAAGCCGAGCTAGTTGCGATAAAAGATTTGTTCGGAAGTGAAAGGACATCTAAGGAGGTGTATCTTAAAATTGAGTTAAAAGTATCCAACAGTAGTTTTTCCAAAAAGGTAGATTTCAATACATGGCGGGGAAGCAGCTTCAGCATTTCGAGAGATTTTGCCACGCTTACCGACAACCATGGAAATATCTATAAACGAGTTTCTTTCGGGGCCGAGGCAGTACCAGTCGGATCAACTCTCAAGGAGTCTATATACCCCAATAAATCTGTTACAGATATCCTTGTTTTCGAAGTGCCAGTGAGTGCAGTCGAATGGTTAAGGTTAGAGTTGCCTGCGAAAAATTTTGGAGAACAAGGGATGCTGAGGTTTCAAATTCCCTCTTCGATGATCCAGTGATCCTTGTCAGTAAAAATGGAGAGCATGTTTTGTAAAAATTACAAAGCCAAAAGCTAGAGGGGTGCAGTGAAGTTAATGTGCCTCTTTTTTTATGAGTGTCGGATTTGACGGATTGCAAGGCCAGCCATCAGGACTCACAACTCGAAGATGAGAGTTAGCAACTGAAAGTTATGCGCGAAGACGTTGCTGAAGCGGCGTATTTGCGAAGCTGCATCTCGGCCTGCATGGCCTTGCACAATGGGCGGGCTCCTGCAGAAGCCCTTGGTCCTCCTGATGAGCATACAACAACGCCGCGCTACCCTTTCAGGTGCGCGGCGGATGCTCAGTTCCTATTGGTTACAGACGAGAGCTGCCGGAGGTTTAGTTTAACTCATTATAATTCTGGCTGCAGGCCTGACCTGATCATTCAATTTAATAATTTCGCGATGCACTTATTGAAGCAAACTCCATGGATCAAAAAGTGGTCCAGGCATACCCGTTTTATCCATCAATCCTGACAAGTTAGATTTGATGTAGCACCTTAGGACAAGTCGTTTACCGGTGATTTCTCCACGTGAGTGCAGCCCTCTATTATTAGAGAAAATCAAGCAATCTCCAGCACCGATAACGAAAGAATTGCAAACACCTGGATGAAGAGCCGCTTTGATGTGGGCTAATGCAGCGGAGGCTTCCTGGTTATCCTGATCAACTGGTCGGCAAGCGAAAGTTGGAAGTCGGATACCCATTTTTTCATCTTCAGTTGTAAAAAGAACCGACAACGGCTCTGAGGTAATTTGGTGCCGCATACCAAAGCTTGTAGGCACCGCAACCGAGAAAAGTGGTTCCGTAAGGATCTGAATATCCTTTGCCGAGAGCTCGCTTAGAATGCCATCAATCGGAAAATAATGGGTCTCAACTTCGTTTTCATTTTCCACTCCCACTAGCTGAATCCAGTCTGTACTGAAGTTGGGAGCTAAAATAGCATCGTCACTATGTGGCCAAAATGCATTTTTGCTTTCGCCGGTATTATCGATACTTTCCATGTCAGGTTTAGGCTTCAGGCGTGCAACAAGCTTGCCTTCGTTTTGCCCGACGTATTGAAAAAGCTCGCCGTAAATACTTGCCAAACCGATTGCGACGAGAGTCGAGACCTCTTCGGAGCAAGATGGCAGCCCGCAAATGAAAACAGCTTCGTGCTTATTGAGGAGTTTTGGTAAAGTTGTAAGTTCGGGAAACTCCTCCAGCAAAATTTTGGAAGCTGTACTGCTTGCATGGAGTAGCCGATCATTTCCTTCGCAGTCATAAATACGAGAGAATTCATCCAGACGCAATTCGGCTTTATGAATCCCATTGCGATTTAAGTTAAGTTGAAAGCTTGCGGGAAGCTTAGCTGGACTTTTATCTCTCAGATGAAGAGGGCATGGCGAATCGAGTTGATTGCATCGCGACTTTGCTCCTACACGGTGCTCCTGTTTCGAATTGGATTCCGGCCCATTGGCCTGTTTTCTGTTAGTGTTTGTACGTTTATTTTTCATGAGTTCTCCATTTATTAAGCAAAGGGTTTTCTTTGCTTTGGCTGGAAAATTCATCGCATCAAGAGACCAGCAATGTCAGCATTGTGATCCGGACAAATATGGACATGGTGTACCAAATTGCCTGTCCAAATTTGTCCGAAAAATGATATTGATAGACTATATATGGGACAAATTACAAAGGAAGCTCTCCGAGAGACTCTCCGTCGATTTAAGCAAGACCTCAAATCAATCAACGAAACAATTGGAGGAGATAAAGCTACACGCTATGTATCTTATATAATAAACGGAGAGCGAATCACTCATGGTAACGTGCAGACTATTTTAAATGAACAGAATAGTAAAAAATCTCAGGAACTTTTCAAAGGGATTCTCGATAACCAGTGTCCTGGAAATGACTTCAAGAACAAATCTTGGAATGAAGTTTGCGAAGCATGTTTAAGTATTTTTTTAAGTAAAAAAGCTCCGCCGGACAAATCGCATTTAGGGAGAATCAAGGCTGCGTTCAATACTCAAAAAGTAGAGATTTCTGAAGAGAAGCTTTGCATAAACAAACTAGCGGTTGATCCAGCTCCGTTGCTGGATTATTTGCATGGAATTGCTGACGCGCCGAGAATATCTAACATGTTTGTGGATGGAAAAACGATAGAGCTAAATCATATTTATGTAGAACTAGAAACAGCTAAACTTTCAGGCGATGAACCTACTCCTACCAATAGCGATAAAGTTGACCTTTCCAAGGTAAGGCGCCTCCAGCTGCACGAGCGAAACAAAGTCCCTATTTGCAACTTGTTTGATGACCAAATGCACGTGATTTTTGGAGACCCTGGTTCCGGAAAATCTACGCTTCTCCAACAACTCCTATATTTAACTGGTCAAGGTAAATATGGAGGGAAAAGCATTCCCTTCCTGATTTCTTTGAAAGATTATGCTGCCTCCTCAGAAAAGTCATTTTTCGAATACATTATAAAAAGGCTTCTGGGAGTGCCTGATGATAAAAAAGCAGATTGGAAAACAATTCTAACCTATGCATTGGACTTACCAAAGCGAATGATATTATTCTTAGATGGACTTGATGAGGTGGCCAATAGCCAGCCTGTGTTCTCACGCCTTACCGAAGAGATAGAAGACATAAGTCATGTTGCCAGCATTATTATTACCTCACGTCGTGCAGGGTATCGACGTCCATTCGCAGGTGAATATCAAAGTTACGAAATAATGGAGCTCGGCGATCAAGCAATCCGCCAGCTCACCTCGAACTGGTTTACTTTCGTCCACGAGCGCTCAAAAGAATTCCAAGAAGGCTTTTTCCTTTATCTCTTTGAGCAACCGATTCGGCTAAATATGGCTCGAAACCCCACCCTTCTATCACTTCTATGCTACTTGAATCAGCAGAGGGATGAGAATGATTATCTTAGAACAAATAGGCGAACTGATTTGTATATTGAGGCCGTTAACAAGCTAATTCGCGACCATACGGACCGTACCCGTGTGGAAGCGAATCCTATAGCTTGGACAAGTTTGGAAGACTTTGCTTTTGAATTATTCAACTCCCCAGATCGAATTCCTCGGCAACTTTTTGACACGAGGCTCTACTCTAATTTTTGTGCCAAAAATAATCAGCCCGATACGCTTCTCTCTGAGATTTGGTTGAAGTCAAAGCTGGTTGGTCAATGGGATAACAACCATCTCTATTTCTTTACTCATTTAAGCTTTCAAGAATTTCTCGCGGCGCGCTCATTGGCAAACCTACCTAGCCATGAAGTTAAAGAATTAGCTGATAAATATCGCTACAACGCCTATTGGCGCGAGGTTTGGCAGTTTTACGTTGGGATCTGTCGCTCTGAAAGCGACGGGAAAGAACGCTTTCGCGATTTGATAGAACCTGTTATTAATCCTGAAAGTCGTGACGAATTTGGACAATGCTTTTTTTGGCTAACACCCCTAGCTACTGAATTTGGTTTTCGAGAATCTGAGCAAATTCATGGAATAAACCTAAAATCTGAACTTGAGGCATTGCTTAACGATGGGACACGTACAACGAGATCTAATTATCAGTTACTTCTAGGGTTAGACACCGCTAAATATTTTGAGGATATCCTTTTCGTCGTTAATGAGTTTTTGAATTCAGTCGAACTCGAATCATTGAAGCCAGATAGACCAAAGATCTGGCCGCAGCCGACAACGCAACGTCCTCGATGGGCAGAGCATGATCCGAAACGTAATGACAAGTGGGATAGCTTACGAATAGCTCTAACCTACTTGCAATATATTCAAATTCCACTCGGTATTTGGTTGCAACTTGAATTAGTTAGAATTCAGGCAGTTGCGTCCTTATCTTTCCCCGCCGATATGCCGGATCTTGGACCAGCTCCAGGGCCACGAAACGAACTCCTTCGATCAGGTTTAATCAAGCTTTTGGATAGCGCAACAAGCACTGAGCGAAGATGCCAACTATATGACTATTTATCCAATTCCCCTTCGCAAAAAGCGGCTGAGGCAATGCTTGTATTCCATAATGAAAAAACATGTCCACAAGAGGGCCTGTATATCCTAAGAGTTCTAGCTGAAATGAAAAATAACTCCGCTTTGGAAGTAGCGAAAACATTGTGGAACGAACTTGAACTTCGCAGAAAACTGACTCAGCAACTGGAAAAGATATCTGCCAAAGCTTCAGGAGAAGATATTATCAAGCGAATGGACCCGGTCGGTGATCCGAGGATCACTTCATTAATTTTAGAGGCACTTGATGAACAAGAGAGGAGCCAAGAGAGCGGGCCAACGCCTGAATCGACATTGGATTTAGATCAAATCTTGGACGATCATTTTCTGTATGATCGCTACGAAATTATTCACCAATTGCGTAATATTCCCTCCGATGAGTCGCGAGAACTTCTTGAGAAATGGCTTAATGAGGTTCAGGAGCCTCGCTTGCTCACAGCTATTCTGGAGAGTCTTGAAGTAATTGGACTAAGCGACAATACGGCAGTCGCACTACTATACATAAATCACAAAGACGTGGAAATTAGAGAAAAGTCTATCGATTTGGCACTTTGCCGTGGAGGATATTCCGTGTTGCCAAAAATTTTAAGTTTAGTTCGCTCTGGGGCAGAAATCCAGAACGTGCAAATTGCCGTCGCTGCCTTAGGACGTTATGGATATGCAACGGGTGAGATAGAGAGCGTTACAAATAACGCCGAGGCGTCCCAGGATGCAACGACTCTTATGATTGCAGAGCATGCAATGTTGCAACAAAGTCAGAATTCGAGTGTAGAGCCCAACTCCGAAACCTGGTATCAGGCTAGATTGGATCGATTTGCTCAAATGCTTCGCTCGAATTCAATTCAAGAATACCACTTGGCTTCCGAATGGATTGCCTGCCTTTTAACTACTGAAGGAACCAGAATGGCTTTTAGCGATTTATTTTCAACTGATTGGCGAATTTTTGGAGAAGAGTTATTGAGGCAAACCTTAGATGATATAGATAATCATACTGAGTGGAGCTTAGTTGAACCTATCTATGAAATTTACGAGTCAAAGGAAGTTAGTCTAGAAATCCGCCTAATTGCTTCTAAAATTTTAGCGAGGCAAAAGAATAAGCGGATATACGACGATGCCAAGAAAGACTCCCGCGTAGAAAAGGAGCTTCTTTGTGCCGCCATAAAAGAAGGCTTTTGGGTTTTCGAAGATGGCTGGGTTGACCAAATTGGTGAGCTCCAGCCATGGACAGTAACGTGATTTATTTGGATGCCAATTCTACTGTTCCAATAAGGCCTGGTGCAGAGTCTGTGCTTGAGAGGGGAGCCCTTTATTGGGCAAACCCTTCAAGCCTTTCAAAAGGAGGACGCCTGGTTCGTGTTGCGATTGAGAAAGCTAGGGAAAACCTAGCTCAGCTGGCTGGAGTTACATCAGACCAAATCATTTTCACTAGCGGGGCAACTGAAGCTAATATCACTGCAATACATGCAGCCTGCATCGCTTATCCAAAACGAAAGCACATTGTTACTTCCGTGGTTGAGCACTCTTCAATCCTTAAGCATTGTGACTATCTAAATCGAAACCATGGTTTTAGAATTACCAAGCTTGGAGTGGATTTTGAGGGGATGATCTCCGAGTCTGAATTGATGGCTGCATTAGAAGACCCTCCAGCTATTGTGTCGCTCATTTTGGCCAACAACGAGACAGGCCGAGTGTGGCCAGTCGCCGATTACGCAAAATTATGTCAGCAAGAGGGCGTTTTATTTCACACAGATGCCGTCCAAGCTTTCGGAAAAATCCAGCTTCCCGATAGTTCAGGCTTCCCAGATTTTGTAACGGTAAGTGCCCACAAACTTGGAGGAGTAAAAGGATGCGGGGCTCTAATTCTTCGCGACCCCAATTCCTTTACCCCAATGTTTCATGGAGGGAATCAGGAATGGGGCAATAGGGGCGGAACAGAAAATGTTTTAGGTATTCTTTGTTTTGGAGCAGCGATTCTGGAACTGCTAACGAATAAAACCAACTGGGCTCAGACTTCCAAATTCCGCGATAAAATGGAGGTTAACTTACTGGCTAAAATTCCTTTAGCCCAGGTACATTGCCGAAATGGCAGAAGGCTACCAAACACATCAAGCATTTACATACCAGGGGTTGAGTCCCAGGCTTTGGTGACGTATTTGGATTCACGAGAAATTATTGTTTCCTCTGGTTCGGCCTGCATGGAGACTGCACTTACACCTTCTCATGTTATCCAAGCCCTGGCATCCTATGAAACCGCTACTGAGACAATTCGAGTAAGCCTTACTCCTGAAACGACAGGAGGAGAGCTATCTAAATTTGTGGACGTGTTGTTGGAGGCAACTGAGCTAATTGGCTAATCCGCTAGTGAGGCCATTAGTTGGTCGGTACCGAAGTTAAGCAGGAATTCAGAATAGTAACTGCTGAATATGTCCTGCAAATACTCTCCTAAATCCACCGGGCCATTTTCTTTGTGTAGAAGGTATTTTTTATTTCTCGTTATGCTGTATAAAAAAATAGTGTGAAAGTAAACCGAGCTAATATATTTTTTCTCTGCCAGCTCCTTCTGCTCGACACTCACACCGCCTTGTTTACTGATGTAGCTCCTAAGCACCCTGCTGTCCATATTGATATAAACGGCTTCCATTTGGGTTTCTCCGTCAACATGAGGATGCATAACGACATCATAGTCAATAGAAATACCCGCTTCCTCAAGTTTGTCCCAAGTTACGGCAGCTTGATTCTCTTCAGGGATACTCTTGTAGACAAGTTTATATTCAGGAAGGCCCATAGGAGGCTCTTTATCTTCGCTCTCTTTGGCAACTTCAGCTTTCTTTTTTTCTGGCTCAATTATTTTAATCCAGAACAAACATCCAAGATCTCGAGGACCTCCAAGTCGAGCCTCTACTTCAACCTCATCTCCAATCTGAAGATCTTCAGTCGGCGAAAGACCTATACGAATCGTCCCATCACTCGGGCTTGAAGTCTGAACATCTAAAAGAGTGTCTGGCTCAGCGACCTCACCTTTTTGATCTCCTCCAGTACTCTCATTCCTTTTGTGCGTTAAAATCGATATCTGGAGGTCTCCAGGATCGTCACTTCTGGTAAAATAATGATTTTCTACATCGGTTGTAAATTGGATGGTTTTATTTTTCCCGCTCTGAACCTGTATTGTGTTCCTGCCCTTTCCTGTCTGGAGGTTGAAAAAAGATGGATATCGCTTTGGGTCGAATGGCTTTTGGATTTTTTCTGGCTTGGGCTTTTTAACCTTATCCTTTTTAGAGCCCTTTTCCTCAACCCGGTCGATTTTGAACGTTTGGTTAAGCAAGTTCATAAGTTCTTTGTTGAATGGGAGGTTCTTTGAGAAAGCTTTGAGAAGATCCTTCGCATCTCCACCCTCAACCGAAATTGAATTTTTCCGTTTTTTGTAGATGTCGGCTAAGCGCCCCGTCTTCAAGAGCTCAGCGACTTTCTTACGTAAAGCATCAGTTTCTGGACTTTTTTTCAGCCGGTCTCGTGATGCCATAAAAAGTTCTTGTCGAAATTCCATGCTGAGAGAAGTACAATCAACATGGATTAAAAGATGGTTTTTCAGCAACTGCATCTTAAGGGCTCTTGAGATGAATTCAGAGGTGTAATGTCCCTGAATCTGCCCATTCATAGAAAATAAAACAGCTCGGTTGTCATGAAAATATTCTCGCCGAAGGATATCTCGAGTTTCCTTTACCGACCTGCCTTCAACGCGGCTTTTAAATATGTAGCACGTAGCCTTTAGTTTACCCAAAAGGTGGTCATCAAGTACTTCGGTAAAATGATCTTCAACGTATTTATTTTCATCGTGTTCGATCCGACGTTTGAGTCCAAAGCAGTCTCCTTCCAGTACTTTGTTATTTGGATAGCGTGTTTTGGAATCAACGAGGTAGATTGGCAAAGCGGGTTCAAAGAGAAATTGGTCTATTGCCCTTCGAGGCTCTTGCGGCAAGGCACCCCTAGTGCCTTGCGGCAGTTCGTAGTCATAAAGCTTGAGTATAGTACCTGTGACGAATTTTCTTTCGGACAACCCAATGTCCAGCTCAGTGATAGGGAAGCGAGGGATTTGGCCATCGATTTTAAAGTATTCGTACCAAGTATTCTTGACGGTATTTCGCTCCTCTTCACTGAGCGGGTGTTTTCTGACAAGTGTGAATCCAAAATTACCCGTGCCATCAAACCGACGTGAACCAATTAGTTGATACCTCTTTGTGCCGCAAAATACAATCGCTCCCGTCCCGCCCATGTTGTACTTACCTTGCACGAACGGAATATCATTTTTGTTTCCCCGGAGTAAGGAAAGGAGTGTATCCTCAAAATCATCTGGATGCTGCCCTTCCCCATTATCATAAATTGTCAGACAGGGTGACTTCTTGGAGCCTGATGCAATAATCTGGATTTCTCGCGCCTGCTCTTTGCGAGGTGGTCCAAGGTGCCAAAGCCGATAAGTGGATTCGAAAAACTGCTCAATGGCTGCCTGCATAGTTCGGGGAGCAGATATGGAGCGAGGATCAATACCCAATTCGAAACACTTTTTCATGAGTGTGGCATCGATTGAGTTTGTCAACTTTTCAATCAATGAGCCAATGGGCGAAGCTTGCTGATTCTCAATTACACCGTAGTTGTTTTGGTTGCCTCCAAGTGGATGCCATTGAAGACCATCTTGATTGGAAATAATTGAGTCAACAGAGTCTTCAGCGTCCGCTTTCCTAAGAGCGGCGAAAAACGATTCAGAGTCCGGCATTTTAGTTCTCAAGTACTTTGTTTATGTGCGTTCCGAATACCAGGTAACCGGCTGTGATGTCAAATACGCTATAAGTAATGAGTGATTTTTATTGAAGGAGTTGATAGATAGGTTGGTTATGTTTATGGTGTCGGCGAGAACAGTGCTGGAATTAGGGTCCGAACTAATCAGTTCGGATGCTATTGCTTTTTATGAGCTTATTAAAAATGGGTTTGATGCAAATTCTAAAGATGGGGTGACAATCCATTTTGATATTGTTTTGGGGCGTAGAGATTATGAGGAGCTATCTCGCTTAACAGCAATTGCTCTTAAGGATACGGCGAGCGGCAAAGTTGAGTTTAATGAACTCAAGGACAGACTTCTTCGGAGACTTAATGTGAGCGAAGTTGATGAGGGATACGCTGCCAATGCATTTGCACAATCAATGAAGCTAATCGAAAGTTGCTCCAGCCTTGGAGAATTACCACTCACGTTGGATAATATATACTCACTTAATCGATTGCAAATTTCTGACACAGGTACCGGAATGAGCATGACCCAATTAAAATCTGTATTTCTGGTCATTGGTACACCTTCGCGCAAGAAAGTTGTTGATGAGGCTGTTAGCAGTTCTAGTAAATCGCCTCCCCCTTTAGGCGAAAAAGGCATCGGAAGATTATCTGCAATGCGGTTAGGTGATGTGTTAGAAGTCATTACAGCCACAAAGACAGACGTAACTACTAACCGGCTCACTATCAATTGGTCTGAATTTGATGTTCCAGGCAAAATGATTGAAGACATAGCTATAGAGCCATTTAAGGGAAAGGAAAAGAAAGATACAGGTTATCATGGAACGCAAATAATTATACACAATCTCTATGCTGACTGGAGCGAGAAGAGGATTGAGCGTTTAGTCGCCGACGATATCTCTTTGCTGGCGAACCCTTTAGGGCAGGCAAAAAATAAACGGATCGCAATTTATTGGAACGGAAAGCGAAAGCCGATAATTCGCTTGGACAGAGATTTTCTATCCCTCGCGAATGCCAAAATTACTGGCGAATATTCTATGAGCGACGATGGGGCGGAGCTGAAGCTAAGATTTGAAATGTCGAATCTGGGATTTGAACATAGCAAGGAAATCAGTATTGAACATCTAACCAATGCCGATTTGACAGCGGCATTGGTTGGGCCGCCGGGAAAGCGAAAGCGGATGAATAAGAGGGATTCTGATTATCATGCTCTAAACACAATCGGTCCATTTTCATTCGAATTCTATTGGTTTAATCGGTCCCGAAAAGGGAAATCTAATTCTGAGCATAAGGCCTTGATAAACCTGTTAGATCAATGGGCTGGAGTGCGTCTTTATCGTGATGGATTTCGTGTCTATCCATACGGCGATGAATTTGATGATTGGCTCGAACTTGATCCAAACGCTTTGAGGTCAAAAGGTTATAAGCTAAATCGGCTTCAAGTGGTAGGCCAAGTTGACATTAGCCGCGTTCAAAACCCTTATTTGGTAGATCAAACTAATCGAGAAGGCCTTCGACAGTCTCCAGAGGAAGCTGTTTTTATTGAAACGCTTCAGTTTTCGGTGGAACGGCTTCGTGGTGAAATGAACCGGATAACACGTGAGCAAAGGGAAAAAAAACCTGCCGTTGTTAGAGATGACGTCTCCACTGAAAAGCTCGAAAAGCGGATGAAGAAAGCAATCAGAACATTAAAAAAAGTTGTTCCAAAAGAGCATGAAAGTGCTGTTGAAGAATTAGGATTGATGCAGGAAGAATTTTCAAGATATTCGGCAATGGCATGGGATCGTATCTCAGATATGGAAAAGGATGCTAACCAAATGCTGGCTATGGCGGGCATAGGCCTGATGGTGGAAATGGTGGCGCACGAACTTACGCGATCAGCGGAAAATGCACTCGATACCCTTAACAGCTTGAATAAGAAAAATGTTCCAGAAAACGTCAAAGTGAATCTTGAGAGTTTGCGCGCCTCGATGAAAAGCATCAGCAAAAGACTAAAAATTCTTGATCCACTCAGCGTAACAGGTCGCCAAAGGAAAGAGCGATTTTGTTTAGATGAATTGGTAAAGGAAATTCTTGAGGCGCATACTGAGCAGTTTAAGCGACACGGTGTCGTTTTTGAACTTTTTTCCCCTAATAAGCCAGTGCAAATTTCTGCTGTAAAAGGAATGGTTGTACAAGTTCTGGAAAATCTGATTTCAAATTCGCTTTATTGGATGGAAATAGAGGCAGGTCGCAAAGTGAGTTACAAACCCAGACTAGCAATAAGCGTGGGTGCTAACCCAGCGAGGGTTCGTGTGACTGACAACGGTCCAGGAGTATCAAAAAAGTTCAAGGACCGAATATTTGATCTCTTCTTCTCACTCAAAGATAAAAGTCGGAGGCGGGGGCTGGGGCTTTACATCGCTCGAGAAGCCGCCGAACACAATGGCGGAGAGCTAGTATTAGATACTCAAGTAGTAAACGACGAGGGTCGTTTCACGACGTTCGACTATCGCGTGACGGAGTAAGGTATGAATGATAGCAAGTGGATTGCGGAGTCAGGCATAACTTCGGCTATAATTATAGATGATGGTTACGACCTAACTCCCCGCACTGAAGAGCTTGCAAATGAGGACGCTTGGGAAATTCTCTTTGATGATGCATTAGGAGAAAATGAAGCTACATTAAAAAGCGTGTACCATAAATTTGATCGGAATGAGCGTGAGGCTATGCGGGCGGACCAAGATTTCGTTAATGCATTATGGAAAAACAAAGGAGAGCTTGGTGAGATGGTTGATGAACTTTTTCTAAGCTATTCAGATAAATCCAAGACGAATTCAAAGTTTTTGCGCTCGGCAGAAGCTGCTCTTGATGCTCTTGAAATATCATATTCCGTCCACGGACGAGATTTCTTGGAGGCTGCAAAAGACGCTGACCTCATACTTGTTGATCTTTATCTTGGAACTCAGCAGGCAGAGGATGAATATCGATTCACTGTAAATGGCCTGAAGGAAGCTATGGTAGCTCGAGATGAATGTGAGCCGCCTGCGATCATTTTAATGTCACAAGTGGACCTCATGACCGAGAAATCGAAAGACTTTCGAACTGATGTTGGGCTTCACGCCTCTGGTTTTCGCTTTATACAAAAAGAAAATATTTTACAGAAAGGGGGGCTAGAGGGGCTTATCATTACGCTCGCAACTCACAGAGCAGACAGCCATAGGCTAGCCTCTTTTCTCCACACTTGGACGGTAGAGGCAAAAGAAGCAGTTCAGAAAACTGAAACTGAATTACGAAAAATCGACATTGATGACCTTCAGCACACGAAAAGTATAATGCTCTCTGTAGAATCTTTAAACGCTTCAAGTTACATGCTCGACGTTTTTGACCGCGTTTTACAAAACCAAATTGAAGCTAACCCAAGTGTCGTGGAAGCAGCTAAAGCTCTAGATGCGATTGCAATAAATCCGCAACCACTCACTTTAGCACAGCACAAAGACCCTTTCGAGCTGATTGAACGGACCATTTACGTCAACCTCGAACGTGTAAAGCAGCATACTGGCGCATATTGGCCGATCACATTTGGCGATATTATAGCGCTCAGGTCAGGAAGTTCTCCCAAACCTCATGGTCACTTCGGCGGAAAGGAAGATCTCGTTTTCTTTGTTGCATCTCCTGAGTGCGATCTTATCCGGGATGATAATAAACTGACGACAGTCTTACTGATTCTTGGACGGCTCTTTCGACTCACAGTCGGTCAAAGACTAAGGCAGGCTGAGGGCCGCGTAACACCCATCTTTGTTGGTCCTGACAATGGGCGATACCAAATTGAATGGGACTTCGGTCACCATATTTCTCTCACTTTAAAGAAGGTCCAAAACTGGCTAGGCAAGAATGGCGACGGGCAAGTTGCCGCACGCATGAGAGATATAACAGCTTCGTCCCTTCGACAAAGGTTTATGAGTGGATTTGGTCGAATAGGAGAGCCCGCTCCTCCGCCTCGATCATTTACCGTTAATATCAATTTATTTTATCCAGCGCGCGATGGAAAATTAGTTGAACTAGAAGTGGAAGGCGAAGCGATAACAGGTCTGTGTCTGGTGAACGGGAAAAGAAACAACTCAAATTTAATCATCGACCAACATTTTGAACCGCATCTATTTGCCAAAATTATTTCGCTTTTGGAGAGCAGTGTGAAAAAAGGAAGTTGGACAAAAATCCAAAAGGCATTTGAACATGCCACTTTCAGGGAGTTCTTTCGAGGCGGACTCCACAAAGTCGGTCATCCGATAAAAAGTAAAACAGATGCAAGAGTTCAAGTCAGAAAGCCGAGTGATGTCGAGGGTGAACCGTCCTATGACGATATAATTATTGGAACGGTCGTGATGTCTGACGACGTAATTTCAACTCTTGGCGGCGGACTCTCGAATGCGGGTCTGATTTTTCAAGTTTCTGAAAATACCTGATTACGGATTCACGTTTATTTTTGGCACATCAAACATGAACGGTTTGCTTTCGCTTTCCTCCCTGAAAACACGTCTGTAAGTCGCGGTTGCTTTGTGTGAGAAGATGTTTCTCGGATTCCTGCATCGAGAATCCTGCGTTGCTCTTTTTCATCTTTGAGCCTTGAGAGTGGCCCAGCTTCCATCCACGTGAATTGCTTGTTCGGATCGTTTTCGTCAATGCTTTCATATGTCATAGCCTCTTCGAATAAATCAGGATAGGTTTGCAGTAGTTTCACCCATTCATATGGTGTTTGGAAAAAGCAAAAAGTACAGCCAGAGTTTGTTCGCCCCCACTCCATAAAGGTCGGCAGGCCGAGACCGCTGTCTTCAAGTACCTTAATAACGCCATCTAAGTCGATGCCTGCTTCCTTTAAAGGATATCTAGTTTTAATGTTAGGCTTCTTACTGATATATCCAATTCGATCCTCATCTGCTCGGAGTCCAACATAGCTCACAACGTTGTCCGCTCCTACATGGGTTTCAAATGGCTTTAACTTTAGCATTTTGGTGCACCATCGGTTTTGTGGTGAAGGGAGGTAACCGTTAAACACCTTGTGCCAATGGTCGAAGCCTGCCTTTGCATTTAAATGGATTACTTTTGATCCGAGTTCGGCTTCTAGACGTGCCAAATATTCATACGTTTCTGGTAATTCTTTTTGAGTGTCGCAGAAAACATATTCCATATCATCGAGTCGGAATTGCTCTAAGCCCTTTATTCGACCTGCCATAAGAAGTGCCAAAGCTGAACTGTCTTTTCCTCCTGATACATTGAGCACATGTCGAACAGGGCGTTCATCAGCAAACGTCACTGACGTCGGGATTATTTTTTGTTTTTCAGCAATGTCCATAGGGCCTCCGAGAGTGCAGCGATTGAAGTGTCTTCGTCCTCAATGAGTAACTTTGAAATCTTGTCACGTAAAGCTAATGCTTTGCGAGCCTTTTTGGAGTCAAGCCTGAGTACAAAATCCTGCTCTTCACCGTTGCGAGGAGTTATCGCCAAACGAACCGCCTTGTCAGGTAAAGTACCGTCCTCATCAAAGCAGGTAGCGAGCACACGATGAAATTTACTCGCGAGCTCCGATATTTTCTTAGACAAAATTTCAAGGTGCTTATCCTCCCACCGTTTGGGGGGGCAGCGAGTGAGAAAACTTCCCATAGCCTCTAGCCATTGCTCCTCAGGTAAATGGTCATCGATTAGCTTTAAACAGAAAGAACGCAGTTCCGTATCGGTAACTCCCAGGACAACCGTCTCGGCTTGCAGAGCAGTACGTTGTCGCCAATTTTCCAAGTGCGCTTCCGAGTCTCCAAATGCAGTAAGGATTTCGTCTCGGATCTGAACTAACAACTCAGGATATGCCCGCCTTAGTTCGTTAAGCGCTTTCTTAAGTGAGGAGGATATCTTTTTAGTATTTTGGGAAATTTCTTTTTGATTTTTGAAGCCTAGAGCTTTTGGAAGCACGCGGAATATAAGATCTCCCGGTTCGGTTGCGGAGGTGACGGCTGCTCGTACACCTGCCGTTTTTTCACTTATGTTAGAAGTCTGTCTTACATAGTCAGGAAGTTCTTCAACAAATAAGCAAATTGGTTTTACAATCCCTAGGAGCTGTCCTTTCGTCGCCTCGTCAGATTCTAAAACGGCTGAATACTCCAACAATAACTTTTTTCTGAAGCCACTAATTTTAGTTAACTGCAATTCAAACGTTTCTGGTCTTTTAGCAAGGCGCATAAACAGAAACTCTTCTACGTCAGGTTGGAAAACGCCATCCTCATAAACGGCTATTTCTTCCTCGTGAATAATTAGAAGGGAACAAATTAAAACAGGAAAAAGTCCCGCTCGAACTCCATACGGAGCAGCGGTCAAGGAAGCCTGGATACACGATAAAGTGACTCTTGCTTCAGGTTTTTCTTCGGGTAAATCAAATATGTGCTGAAATACAGGAGCGACTCTCAAAGGATCGGACTTAGCGTTCTTTGGGATTGAAAGAGACCAAGCTTTTTCCGTCTCTGTATGAAGTCTTGAGGCCTTAAGCACGGACAAGTACATGGACTTTTCAGCAGGAAACCGATCCTCAGGTAGCCCAAGAAGTGAAAGGTGGCTCGACTCCAGCATAGCTTTGAATAGTTTTTGGCGGCCTGAGGCGGCTGAAGAGCTTATTTGTTGTCGGTTAATGAGTTCGTTTTTTATAAGAGGTGATTTTGTAAATCTAAGATCAAAGTGGTCTGAGAGAACCTTCTGAAAAGCTAAACCTCCTTGCAGGTCTGCATGAAGTTTTCCTTTATGAAACCATAGGTTTTTTTCAGAGAGCGGTTGGCTTCGGCGGTTTCGGTAATCAGCCAGTTCATTCAGGCGGATAGAAAGTGAATTTTCTCGCTCTTGAATTTGCCGCCAAACCTCTTCTTCAGCTAGTCGGTCATCTTTTAATTCTACTGTATTACGAGCGACCCAGAGCCAGCGTTCAAGATCTAATGCAAGACCGGCAAGTGCTTCCATGGGAGGTGTAATAAAGATGAAAAGATCATCGTAAAGATATGACTTTGCGGATTTACGTGCCTTTCGCATCTCCTCTTTTGTTTCACAGAGGACAACGAACAGGTTCGCATCCGCCTTCGAAGCACTAGTTAATTCCCGCATTGCCTTATCATTAAGGGAATCTTCAAGACTTAAAAAGACCACAGAGCAGTGCCGGAGGGTCCCCGTTTTAATGTAGTGTCGGCGGCCTACAATTGGTGTGGACTCAATTCGAGATTCGGCAAGCTCTGAAATGGGTGGGGCTCGGCTAACGTTCTCTTTCGCATTCAGGAAGGCCTGCTCGAGGTTTACATTTGTATGTGACCAGAGTGCATAACCTGCAGATCCTCTATCGTAAAGAAGGCCTCTTTTACAGAGGTTACGGAGAGATTTGCTTATCGTTTTTCCTGCTCCTACGGAGAGCGCAATTATGTCTGCTGACGCATAAAGCTCCACAGCGCTGAGGACATTGAGTAAACCGACCGTCTTGAGGATGGCTAAGTTCTCTGCGGTTTCGCCATGCATACTTCGAATGATCGCGTCTATATGGTTCCAATGACTTCGGAAACTCTCATTACTTAATTGATGCCCAAAGTTTTGCGCAGCGAAATCATAAAAATCACTAATCCGATAAATATTGTTTTTTGTCGCGTCCTTGTGGGCGAAATCCAGTAAACCTCCTGGCTCAGTTGAAAATAAAAAACTAAATAGGGATCTTTCATTTTGGCCAAAACGGCGAAAAAACTTTGCCAATACGGGTAATAAAGTGGGATGGAGTGGATACAGGAGAGGGGCTAGGTCCACTAGACTTTTCTCGCTGATCTGTGAGCCATACATGCCTTGAGCGATTGTTTCTGACATCAGGTCCTTTGACATTTGGGCCCAAGACTGAAGGTCAGGTATACGTCCAGAATTCAGCGCTTCAGATACGATCGCAGCAGTTTGAAATAGGGGCTGATGAAAGCTGACTTCCTCAAACCGACCTGCAATTTTTTGCCACTCCTGCCGTCTTAGCTCGCTGAGACCGTCTGCATATGCAGCAAACCCCTGATGAAGAATCCCCAATGTGAGAATGGGAGTGTTGCCGCTTCGAGAACTGGCTTCTCCAAGCTCTTGAAGTAGGTAGATATCGTCCTCATCGGGATGCAGAGCAGCGTGTTCCAGGAACTTTCCTAATTCATCGATAATTATGAGGACTCCTGAAAAATCGTCATTTAAACATATGGCTTTTGACACATCGTCAAGGCGCTCAATAAGCGTTTTATTTTGATCACTTAGTAGTTTTGAAATTTTGCGGCCTGCTTTTTTACACCGCCGCTCGATAGCTGTTTTTAGTGCGGACTCCAGTGCGCCTTCAAGAGGTTGTCTGGAACCAGTGACGAGCACAGGTAAATATGGCAGTGATTTCTTGGTGAGACCAATTGATGATTTGAGGTCGGCGATTTTAGAAGGTAAGCTTGAAGTAGCCTGTGACAACAAATTAGCTACGAGCAAGGCAAAAGATGATTTGCCAGAACCATAGTCGCCGGTTATTCGCCAAGCCCTTAGACTTGATGTCGGTTTAGTTCCCAGTCCGATCCTTTGTATATGGTTGTTGAGTTCGGGAGTTATCACATAGTCTGTCAGTGCATCTGGGTCCTCAAAATCTCTACTTAAATGTGTAGATCTTTTGAAGCGCGAGCCGCTGTTTAACAATTCGTAAATCTTTTTCATTTTGGGGACTCAGAAATATAAATCGCGTCCAGAAGATTTTGAATATTGAGATTCTCATTTTTAACGACCTGCTGCATGGTCGTGGACTCAGTATATTTCATAGACCCTTCAGTTATTTCTTCCATGCGATCTATTCGAGATCGAATTGCATTCTCTGGTAGTTTAAAAATCTGACCAGGGCTGCCTATGCCTGAACAGACATAACGAAATGGAAGAGCATCATCACTGTGCTCGCTTCGCAACCAATAGTCAGCAAGAGTATAAGCAAATAGCTGATCAGAAATACTATCTTTTTCCCTCAAGTCAAAATTGTAGACCATTTCACGGATTCCATCTCCGCCTTTCATGCCCCTCTGGCCCGCCTTTTTGATTAGGCCAAGTCCTGATAGTGGGCTGTCGAGATTCTCTTCCCCTATATCACCCTTCTTGTTCCGAGTTGGCACATAGGTATTAACGAAAACACGGAACCCATCGCGAAGAGTACGATCAGAAGGTTTAGTACTATTTTCCGGCAAAGCTTTGCGTAAAAAAGGAATCAATTCGGAGGCTGAAAACTCGGATCGATGCCAAAAATTAAGGATTTGTTCCCAGTAGTGAAGTCTCGGTGTTGCTGAAGAGATTT
>Ga0114957_1001809_pt1 | contig 22055 bp, 22 predicted proteins | sample BantaG_FD_87175 | JGI IMG/M metagenome (GOLD analysis project Ga0114957, IMG submission 87175) | Marine algal microbial communities from Bantry Bay, Ireland - BantryBay_4 metaG | ecosystem: Host-associated > Algae > Red algae > Unclassified | place: Bantry Bay, Ireland | collected 2014-11-21 | reverse complement strand
TTTTTGTCTGTTGTTTTTTAAAAATGATTGCATAGCCGAGTTACGGAATTATTTTTTAAAGGCAACAGGCGGAAAATAATCCGCTCCTATTCGACACGATTAACTTGATTGACTACTAAGTCAAAAGGAAAAGTAATTGAATCGTTTTATCCTATTCAAAATTTATCATTTAATCATTCAAAATTAAAAACATGCAAGTTTGTGATCTCGAACCGCAAGGAAGCGCACCTTGGGAATTACTCCGAAAGTACGGAGGTAAGTTTGGTTTTTTTGAAAAAATAAAAATGGGTGGCGTAGGTTCTCCCAAGATAAAGTACATTTCAGGTTTGGCAGAGGTGGACGAATTTGTGGAAGAAACGGCTGGAAATGACATTCCACATCTCAATTTTGAATATTTAAAAAATGGACTTTTAGCTCGCATTAATAAAACGCAATATCTAAAAGGAGTGATGATCGCCTACGATGAAATCACTTCGATTGATTTATCTATTTCTGAAAAATTATTTGGACAAGGGAATATTTTACAAGAGTTAGAAAAAACAAATATTAAAAGTGCGGAGCTAATTATTAAATCTTTGCACGGTGAAATATTAACTTGCGAAGTGTCAATCCAAGCCTACATAAATCTCAAAAAATATTTTCAAAAAAATAAAATACTTCAAAAGAAGTTCCATTTAGAAATATTAAAATAATGCAAGAACTACTCAAAGAATTTTCCTCCGTCATAGAACTTCCTGTGCAATGGGGCGAAATGGATGCAGCTAAACATGTCAACAATTCCGTATATATTCGTTGGGGAGAATCTGCTCGAATTGCCTACTTCGACAAAATGGGTTTAGATAATTCATTTACCGAACAGATCGGTGCTATATTAGGATGGCAAGATTGCAAATATATTTTTCCAGTCACCTATCCCGATACGATTTCGATTGGGGTGAAAACGGTAGAAATTAAAGAAGATCGGTTTTTTGTGGAGTGTCACATGTTTAGTCATCGGCATCAAAGAATAGTGGCGATCAATAAAAATTCTATCCTCGCTTACGATTATCATAACTTAAAGAAAGCTGAATTACCGAAAGAATGGATGGACAAAATCAGCGCACTCGAAGGCAAAACATTTTAACAAAACATTAAACTCCAAATCAAGAAAACTAAATCCTTTTGTGATATTTCTGTTATACTTCCAACTTATCTTTGTACTATAAATATTCAAGTAGCGGGACTTTCCAAGTCACGAAAAATAATACACAATACTGGACTTGGAAAATCCAGCTACCTAAAAAAAAAATATGAAACAGTTAATAATTATTTCGATGCTTTCCATTTTTGCAACACTAGGTTGTAGCCAAAAAAATGGCGGAACTCCTAAAATGGAGAATGCTAAAAACCCAAGAATTGAAAACTACATCAAAGGAAAAAATTACGAAAATTATTCAGTTGCCACATTTGCAGGTGGATGTTTTTGGTGTACCGAAGCTTCCTTCGAAAGAATAAATGGAGTACTAGATGTCATCAGCGGATACTCTGGCGGTAATACTGAACACCCTACTTACAAAGAAGTTTGTTCCGAAACAACTGGACATGCAGAAGCAATTCAAATTTACTTTGATCCTGCAGTAATTACTTTTGATAAATTACTTGATGTATTTTTTGTGGCTCATAATCCGACTCAATTAAATCGCCAAGGAAATGATATCGGAGAGTCTTATCGTTCCGCTATTTTTTATCAAAATGAAAAACAGAGAGAAATTCTTGATGCAAAAATTAAAGCATTAAATGAATCTACCTTCAGCGGAAAAATTGTTACACAAGTGGAAGCATTCGACGAATTTTGGGTAGCTGAAGAATACCACCAAAATTTTTATGAGATCAATCCACGACAAAGTTATGTGTACAATGTGAGTCGCCCAAAAGTAGAAAAGGTGATGAAGACGTTCAAGGATATTCTCAAACCAAAGTATAAAAAGTAATCGTACGTAAATCGCACGTAACCGTCTGCTTTAGCAGATATGGAAAAAAAGAGCGTAGCGATTTTTTTCTCCCAGAATTTTATTTTTTTTTAGGTCTGCTAAAGCAGACGGCTACGTAATAATATACTCAACATGAATATATCAAAAATAAAAAATAGTTTATTTGTTTTATTTACAAGCATCTTTTTCTTATTTGCCTTCAAATCCAATGATACCGTACAAGGTAAGACATTTACAATTACAGAAAACAACCAACATGAAGAACTTGGAAAAGTAAAATGGGAAAGAGATTTTGAAAAAGGACTAGCCAAATCTAAAGTAGAAAACAAGCCAGTATTTCTACTTTTCCAAGAAGTACCAGGTTGCTCCACTTGCAGAAATTATGGCAACAATGTACTGAGTCATCCACAAATCGTCGAAGCTATCGAGACACTTTTTATCCCTGTTGCTATTTTTAATAATAAAAAAGGAAAAGATGCAGCCGTTTTAAAAATGTACAACGAACCATCTTGGAATAATCCTGTGGTCAGAATTGTCGATGCCGAAAAGAAAAATATCGTCAATCGAGTCAGCGGAAATTACTCCGCTTTAGGAATTGTTCATGCGATGGTTTTCGCTTTGCAAAAAGAAGAAAAGCAAATTCCAATGTATTTGAATTTGTTAAAACAAAGTTTGGAAGCAACTGTAAGTGGAACAGAAACGGCGACTTTTTCTATGTATTGTTTTTGGACTGGTGAAAAAAAATTAGGCAGCGTTGATGGTGTTTTAGAAACTCAACCTGGATTTATGAATGGACAAGAAGTAGTCGAAGTGAAGTATAATCCAGTTTTAATTTCCTATGAGAATTTAGTGGAAGAAGCAAAGCAAGCAAAGTGTGCGAGTCATGTTTACACAGAAAATAAAAATCAAATTGCTGTTGCCCAAAAAGTAGTTGGTAAAAATGGTGCATCAAAAAAATCTAAATTTCGGTTGGACAAAGAACCTAAATATTATTTGTCAAAATCAGTTTATCGGTACATTCCGATGACTCAATTTCAAGCAACAAAAGTAAATGTCAAAATTGGAAATAGTCAATCACCTGACGAATATCTATCTCCTCGACAATTGGAATTATTAAGCTTTGTCAAAAAAAATCCAAAGAAGAAATGGAAAAGTGCGATCAATGTTGATTTGAAAAAGGCATGGAATAAAATTGAAAAAGTGAGAACTTAAAATAAAGTAGTTAATATTTAGGGTAAGATTTCAGTAGAGAGACAAGGGATGCCTTGTCTCTATTTTTTTTTAAATTTCCCAACAAAAATCATACATTGGGCAAAATCTCGGTTTAAAATTTATGCCGAATTTTTTTATTTTGAGATGCTCGCAATAAGGATCGGTTCAATAATAAATTTAAGGTTGTTTAACCTTTTAGTAATTTCATTAAACAAAAACAAACTCATTCTGTTCTAAATATATGAAAAAACCAACTGCACATATTATTGGTTCTGGGTTTGCAGGACTAGCTACTGCAGCTAGCTTAGCTCAAAAAGGAATAGAGGTAACTGTTTTTGAAAAAAACCAAACAATTGGTGGACGAGCAAGGCAGTTCAAAGAAAAAGGATTCACCTTCGATATGGGGCCAAGTTGGTATTGGATGCCCGATGTTTTTGAAAACTTTTTTAGTCGTTTTGGAAAACAGGCTGCTGATTATTATGAGTTAAAAAAATTAGATCCAGGCTTTACAATTTTTTTTGAAAATGATCAACGCATGGATGTTCCTGCCGAACTCTCAGGCATTTATGAAATGTTTGAAAATTTGGAAAAAGGAAGTGCAGACAAACTCAAAAAATTTCTCAAAGAAGGAGAATATAAATATGAAGTAGGAGTCAAAGATTTAGTGTATCGACCTAATTTATCTTTCACCGAAATTCTCGATCCTCGCTTGGCATTGGCTTCGCTCAAGTTAGATGTCTTTAAGCCATTCGATAAGTATGTAGCAAAATATTTCAAGCATCCATTTTTACGAAAGTTGATGGAATTTCCCATTTTGTTTTTGGGAGCGATGCCACAAGATACACCTGCGTTGTACAGCTTGATGAATTATTCTGCGTTGACCGATGGCACTTGGTATCCAATGGGAGGAATGCATGAAATCGTCAAAGCAATGGAATCTGTTGCACTCGAACAAGGGGTGAAATTTCAAACTGATGCCGAAGTTGAAAAGATTATAGTCAAAAATAAAAAAGCAAAAGGCATTCAAATTAAAGGGGAAGAATATCGAGCAGACGTAACGATTGCTTCGGCAGATTATCATCACGTAGATCAATTTTTATTGGAAAAAGAACACCAACAATACACGCCAAGATATTGGGACAAAAGACATTTGGCTCCCTCGTCAATGATTTTTTATTTAGGTGTAAATAAAAAAATCCCCAAACTCAATCACCATAATTTATTCTTTGATACTGATTTTGAAGCGCATGCAAAAGCGATTTATAAAAATCCATCTTATCCAGATGATCCACTTTTTTATGTATGTTGTCCTTCAAAAACAGATGATTCCGTTGCGCCGATTGGAAACGAAAATATTTTTATTCTAATTCCAATTGCAGTAGATTTAGAAGACAATGAAGAGTTGCGTCAAGTATATTTTGATAAAGTAATGACTCGCTTGGAAAAAACGACGGAGACGAATATTCGGGATCACATTATTTATCAAAAAAGTTATTCTGTAAAAGATTTCAAAAAGGATTATCATTCGTTCAAAGGAAATGCATATGGATTAGCCAATACGTTATTTCAAACGGCGATTTTTAAACCAAAAATGAAAAGTAAAAAAGTAGATAATTTATATTACGCAGGACAATTGACTACGCCAGGGCCAGGCGTCCCGCCATCTTTAATCTCGGGAATGGTGGCAGCGGATTTGGTGGGTCAACAAGTTTTTGATTTGAAAAAAGATTATGTGAAAAATGCACAAGATGACTTAGAATTGAGAATCACATAATTATAGATTCTTCGCTGTTTCTTTTAAAAGAAAACGGAGAACAAAATAAACTACCGAAAAACCTACATTTATTTAATGCTCATTCCTTAAAATAAAATTTCTATTTAATTCTAGTTTAAGAGCCTTGAGCTTATTAATTTTGTTTGGTCATTGTATTATTAATTTTTTTCTAAATGCTTATTTTTTAAGCGTTCTTTAATAACTATTTTTCCGCACGTTTCAACAAACAAGTATTTAACTGATTATGAAAGAATTATATGACACGCTTTCTCACAAAGTCAGCAAATCAACGACTCGACTTTATAGTACGAGTTTTTCCATGGGAATTATGATGTTGGGTAAAGAAATTCACTCACCTATATATTCGATTTATGGATTTGTAAGATTGGCGGACGAAATCGTAGATAGTTTTCATGATTTCGACAAAGCGAAAATGTTGAAGGAATTTCGGGGACAAACTGATCAAGCTATTCAAGAAAAAATTAGTTTAAATCCAATTCTTAATAGTTTTCAAGAAGTAGTGAATCAATATAATATTGAACAAGAATTGATTGATACTTTTTTAGATTCTATGGAAATGGATTTGCATCAAAATTTTCATGACATAGCTTCTTACGAACAATATATTTTGGGTTCTGCCGAGGTAGTTGGATTGATGTGTCTTCGAGTTTTTACAGATGGAAATGAGGAACAATATCAATACCTCAAACCATCAGCGATGCGATTGGGAGCAGCCTTCCAAAAAGTAAATTTCCTGCGAGATATTCAAGCTGATTTTGATGTGATGGGACGAACTTATTTTCCAGGAGTTAATTTTGAAAACTTTAATCAAAACCAAAAATTAGAAATCGAAAAAGATATTCGAGCTGACTTCGATGCAGCATTGATTGGAATAAAGCAATTGCCAAAAAGTTCCCGTTTAGGAGTTTATGCAGCGTATCGATATTACATTGCGTTATTTCAAAAAATTACGATGCTCACTCCTCAGCGAATCATGCATGAAAGAATCCGAATTTCTAATCCTCGAAAACTTTGGTTGACTTGTAGATGTTTCTTAAAATTGCAGTTAAATTTACTGTAACGTAGTGGTCTGCTTCAGCTGACTGTAAATAGAGCGGAACGATTTTTAAAAAAAAGTAAAAAAATGATATTCACAGGCATTCTAACTTTAATAATAACCTTCCTCATCATGGAAGGCATCACGTGGTGCACGCACAAATACGTCATGCATGGATTCCTTTGGTACCTTCATGCAGATCACCACGAACCAAAATATCCACACGTCTTCGAAAAGAACGATTTGTTCTTCGTCATTTTTGCAATACCAAGTATTGCCTTAATTTATTATGGTTTCAATGCAGAAGGATTTGATGTAAGAATGTGGATTGGATTTGGAATTATGGCTTACGGAGCAGCTTACTTTTTTGTCCATGATATTTTTATTCATCAGCGATTTAAGATTTTTAAAAATACAGATAGTGCTTATTTCAAAGGCTTACGAAAAGGACACAAAGTACATCATAAACATCTCGATAAAGAAAATGGAGAATGCTTTGGAATGTTGTGGGTACCGATGAAATATTTTAAAGAAGCTGCCAAAAGTAAAACGAAAAGTAAAAGAGCGAATGCATAAAGCCCTAATTTCCAAATTTTAAAAAAAGGATTATTCAGTCGTGTGAATAATCCTTTTGTATTCAGAAGCAAAAGCTGATTCATCCCTAATTCCTTTTCCATTCGTCTAAAAAACAATTAATTTAATTCATAAATGCTTATTTTTGAACTACTTATGAAGTAAAAGTACGTGTTCGTATGGATGAGTAAAGTCATTAAAAAAGAAAAAATCTAAAGTTATCAATACTACTGAGTTCCATTATTTATTGACACTTAAGATTCACGGAATGACTGTGTCTTAAAAAACAGCAACTACACTATGGTAATCGATTTAATGTTTTTTATTTTTGCTGCTACTGGCTTTTGGCTAGGCTTTTCGAGAGGAATTATTTCTACAGTTTTTACTGTCTTTTCCTATTTTTTTGGAGTAATCGTTGCCATCACTTTCTCCGATGGAATGACTAAATTTTTACAAACCACCTTTAATGATGATTCGGCATTGTACTACATTGCAGGACTATTTTTATCTTTTGTTTTAGCGATGTTTTTGATTAGGATGATTGCTCGTGGTTTGGAAAATATTTTGAAAGCTGGAAATGTCAATACGATCAATCAATTGTTTGGTGGAATATTATTGAGTGGTGTTTTGGTGGTACTTTATAGTTTTTTAGTTCAGTTTGGAAATGATGCAAGAATGATTGAACCTAAAACAAAAAATGAATCAATCACCTATGTACATTTGGAACTTTTGCCAGATAAGGCAATGGTTGTTTTGGGAAAAATAACACCGCTCTTCAGACAGTTTTGGAATACTACAATGGACATGATGGACAAAGTGAAAACGCAAAGTATTGAAAAAGAGGAAAGCAATCCAAACGTTTATGATATTCCAGATTCTGCTAATGAGAAAGATTCTGGTTACTAAACTTTTTTGCTTTTTTTCTATTTTATTAAAAAAGGAAATAAGGTATGTCTGATTTTTGGAAAAAAATAAAAAACGTATTCTCCACCGCAGAAGCAAGTTCTTCGACTCATCCGACGATTCATGAAGTTATCGAACGTTCGGAAAAAGAGCTTTCAGATTATGAAGATTGGAAAAATTCATTAGCTGCTCGTCGCTTACTTGATTGGCTTAAAAATGAATATTTCACCTACCTCACATCTTCGAAAAATATTGATCGCTCCATTGATTTTTTGAATTCTACTTCGAAAAGAGGATTCGTTGTTCATTTCTCCAATATGCAATATCGCATGGAGGAGATCACTTTTTTGTTTGATTATTTGAAGGAAAAAGTAAAGGAATTGCCTTATCGAATTTACGTGTCAGACACTCGAATTTATCCTAAGAATGATTTTGTAGAAACGGTTCATCGACATTATTTAAAACCTTCGTTAAAACTAAAAGTGGCGGGCCAAAAAGCAGGTCAAGCATTTGGGAATATCACGATTGAGCTGCTTTTGAAAAATGATCAGATTGTGAATTTGAAATTTTCTGCAACGATGTATCGAGATCATCAGTTTAAGGAGGCGAGAGATTTTAATGATTTGATGAAGGAATTATTTGTGTGATTTATTATTGAACTTTGCCTATGATTATTTATGTTTTATTTTCTTTCGGAAAATCTTATGAAGTCAGAAAAACATAAAAAGTCAGCGTCAAAAAAATAAAACTTAGTTTTTCCAATTCTTCCGCTCCTGTTCCACATGCTCTAAAATCACCTTCACGCCATATTTTTCTTCCAAGTGTTTCGCCATCGCATCCGCCGAATAAACAGACCGATGCTGCCCACCTGTACAACCAAAATTAACATTTAAATTAGTAAAACTCCGTTCGATATAATTCTCCACCGCCTTGTCCACAATGCGATAAGTTTCATTTAAAAAATCGCCAATGTTGCTATGATGTTGCAAAAAATTAATCACCGATTCATCTCGACCTGTGAGTTTTCTATAAGGTTCGTAGCGACCTGGATTATGAATAAATCGGCAGTCAAAAACAAAACCTTCTCCATGCCCTGAGTCGTCGGCAGGAATCCCTTTTTTGTAAGAAAAACTTCGAACACCAACGGTGAGCAAACTCGAAGATCCTTTAATTTTATCAAAAGGTTCAAATGCTTTAGTGTTGACGACAGCAGTTAATGCTTTTTCTAATTCGGGAATTTCGATGGGCGGTTTTTCATTTTCTAACACCCATTTTACATTGCGAATAGCGAAGGGAATACTTTTGATAAAATACTCTTTTCGTTCATACAAACCTCGAAATCCATAAGTTCCAAATGTCTGAATATTTCGCATCAAAACGTATCCGTAAAAGTATTGTTTGAATTTATCTCGGTCTATGCTCGTGAGTTTTTCCGCAGTATCAAGATAATGATTTAAGAGTTCCTCTCTAATGTCTTGTGGAATATTTGCTTTTGATTGGTAGAGTAGAGAAGCCAAGTCATATTGCAATGCACCCTTTCTACCGCCTTGATAATCAATGAAATATGGATTACCATTTTTTATCATAATGTTTCGGGTTTGGAAATCTCGGAACATAAAATTCTCACAATCGGTTTGCAAAAGATAATCTGCAAAATGATGCATGTCTTCTTCCAAGGCTTGCTCGTCGAAAGGGATTTTGGCCAATTTTAAAAAATAATATTTGAACGTATTAAAATCCCAAAGCATACTTTGTTTATCAAAACGCTCGCGTGGATAGCAAACAGAATAGTCTATTTCTGCGCCACCTTCAATTTGCAAATGCGCCAATTGCTCGACTACTTTTTTATAAATCTGAATTAAATAATCGGGAAACAAATCTCCTTTTTGCAACAAGTAACTATACAAAGTCGTCGCTCCCAAATCTTCTTGCAAATAAACATTTTCGTCCAATCGCTCAACATAAATTTCAGGAACGGGCAATTCTTTATGTTTAAAATGTTTGGAAAAAGAGAGGAAGGCGGCATTCTCTTTTCGATCATCATTAAATGCACCGACCGCTACTTTTTCACCATTCGAAAGTCGATAATAAATGCGAGGTGAAGCTGATGGTGCAAGTGGTAAAACTAAAGTTGGAGGTACGCCAGCCCATTCTTCGAAAAGCTCGGAGAGGAGGGATTCTATTTTTTGATTGGTCATTTTTTGATTTAAGAATTTGAATTATTTGAGTATTTGAAAAACGAAGATAATGTATTTTATTTTTTTTCAAATAATAGATAGTTGCATTCGGATACTCGAAATAAGAATAATCTAAAAGTAGGAAATATTATTTTTGGAAAAAAGAAAATATGAAAAGGAAGCAGTTACTTTTTGATCTATTGATTACATTTTTTGCCTCAATATTGTGGGGAATAATTTTAAGTATTGGGACTTATTTTTGGACGGTTGAAGGTTCGAAGTTCGAAATTGGTTTTCCCAAAGTTTACTATTCGCAATTTTATAAAGATTTTTTGCATCATGGGACAAATCTTAATAATTTTATTTTTGATGGATTTTTGATTTGGACAATTGTGGCTTGTATTTATTTTTTTTCTAAAAATAAAATTTCAAAACTGAACTAATTTCATCTTTGAACTTGTTAGCTAAAATGATTTTTTTGCGAGCTGATTTTTTTTTCTAATCAAAATCCACTTCTGCAATTTCCAAAATGCTTTTTCCTACTGAGCCATTACCAGACTCTTCCCAATTCCAAAGTGATTTATCTTTAGGATTTTTACTATACTCTTTTTGATTTTGTTCGATGGAAAAAAAGTCAATAGGAATAGAATCTAAAATAGCATAAGCTTCATTTGTTTTATGCCCTAACCCAGTATAATTGTCAATTAACTCCTCAGACTCTGGGGCAACTATAATAGTATCATTAAAAGATGAATAGTAAATGATTACATTAATTTCTTCATTACTTTGATTGGAGATTTTAAAATCAATGTCAAATCGAGGATCACAACTTGAAAATAAGATGAAGCTGAGAATTAAAAAAGCAAAATAGTTTTTCACAATAGATTTTTTTCTTTGAAAGTCTAATACTCCTGCACATAAATAATCGTATCCAACTGAAATCTCGTCTCCGTCAAATTAATCCGAATACTCCCCCGAATCCGTTGCCCATCATCGCCCCATTCTTCATCTCGACCATGCGCCACCAACCAATGTGTCCCCAAAGGCAAACCTTTAAAACATCCTTCCCCAGTATTATCTACTTGAAAATTTGCATCGAAAATATCTAACTGATCCAAATCATAACCTGGAAAAACGGAATCATTATATTTAAAATAAACTTTGGTATTCGGCATCAAGGCTTGATGATGTTGAATCTTGAGACAAACTTGTGGGCGATTCATAGGTTTTTTTTTGCAAGAAGTTATTGCAATTATTCCAATGAGAAGTGTAAATATTATTCGAGTCATTTTTTTACGTTTTAGTTCTATATTCCAAACGACTCTTTAAGGTAAGTAGTTTTAATTTAACTAATTATTTTTTGACGAAAATAAAAAAGGGCTGTTAGCGCTCAAATCGCTAACAGCCCTTATGGGTATATTAAAAATGGATTATTTTTCTTCCTCCACATTCATCTCTGCCCATAATTTATCCTTCAATTCTTCCAATCCAATTTGTGCTACGGAAGAAATAAAAACAATATCAATTCCAGTTGGTAATTCTGGTTGCAACATTTCTTTCAACTCCTCGTCAATCAAATCACTTTTCGTAATCGCCAAAATTCGAGGTTTATCTAACAATTCAGGATTAAACATTTTCAACTCATTCAGCAAAATTTCATACTCTTTCTTTATATTATCCGTATCAGCAGGAACCATAAAAAGCAAAATCGCATTCCGCTCAATATGTCTCAAAAACCGATGACCAATTCCTTTTCCCTCATGCGCCTTTTCGATAATCCCAGGAATATCAGCAATGATAAAAGAGCGATGATCTCGATATTTTACAATCCCCAAATTGGGAGTCAAAGTAGTAAAAGCGTAACTCGCAATTTTAGGTTTCGCAGCAGTCAATACAGAAAGCAAAGTAGATTTTCCAGCATTCGGAAAACCCACCAAACCAACATCAGCCAAAACTTTTAACTCTAAAATTTTCCATTCTTCCACACCTTCCTCACCTGGTTGAGCATATCGAGGTGCTTGATTAGTAGCAGATTTAAAATGCGAATTTCCCAAACCGCCACGACCTCCTTTTGCCAAAATTCGTTCTTCATCATGCTCCGTAATTTCAAAATGAACCTCGCCAGATTCTACATCTTTGGCAATTGTTCCCAACGGAACATCAATATAAATGTCTTCACCTTCTGCACCACTTCGGTTACTTTCAGCACCATTGCCACCATCTTTTGCAATCACGTGTTTTCGGTAACGCACGGGAAGCAAAGTCCAGATATTCCGATTTCCTCTTAAAATAATATGTCCACCACGTCCACCATCACCACCATCAGGACCACCCATTGCAGTCAATTTATCTCTACGGAAATGCGCAGAGCCTTGCCCTCCTTTTCCCGTTCGACAACAAATTCTTACAAAGTCTATGAAATTTTGTTCTGCCATTGTTTTGTTTTATTTACCTCATCCCCGTTCCTTCTCCTTTTTAGGAGAAGGAACGAGGATGAGGTATCTAATAAATTCCTTTTTCCTCAAATTCCTTATCTAATTTTTTCCAATCGACCATTGGATATTCTGCTTCTTTCGCAGGTCGTAAAGGAATTCCTTCGCAAATATCATCAATATAAATCAAATCATTCGTTTTAAAATAATTCCAATCCCAAGGATGAGGTTCTAATTTTATACGCTCAAATTCTTCGATCACGATCAGATCATTTTCAAGTGCCCAAAAATTTAAATAAGTTATAGCAGCTTGAAGTGTTCCATCTTTTAAATTAGCTCGATATGTATTTAAAATAATACGATGTCTAGCTTTCTGTAATTTTTGAATCACTTCAAAACAACCTTCATTATAAACACCAATGTTGGGATATTGATGCTCGACAACTGTTCCGTCAAAATCGAGATAGATTTTCATTTTGCAAAAATAAAAAATGTCATCGTACTTAAAGTACAATGACATTCGAAATACTAATTAAAAAATGTATTTCTTTACCGCTTCAGCCAAAAGATCATTGCGCAAAGTCTTTCAAAAATTTCTTCGATAGAACCAACCCCGAGTACTTTATTCGCACGTTCTTGTTTTTTATAAAAATCAAAAACAGGAGCAGTTTCTTTATTATAAGTTTCAATTCGATTGGCAATAATATTTTCATCTTGATCATCCGCTCGGCCTGAATCTTTTCCTCGTGACAATAATCGCTTAATCAATTCTTCATCAGGAACATCTAAAGCCAATAATCCCGAAACCTTCAAATCTTTCTCTGCTAAAAAACTATCCAATGCTTCAGCTTGAGCAATCGTTCGTGGAAATCCATCAAAAATATATCCTGGCACATCTAGATTTTCATTCACTTTGGCTTTCAGCATATTAATAGTAACTGAATCAGGAACTAAATTTCCTTTCTCAATATAACTTTTTGCTTCTATTCCAAGTGGAGTATCATTTTTCATATTATATCGAAAAAGGTCTCCTGTGGAGATGTGTAATAGATTGTATTTCTCTACTAATTTCTCTGCTTGCGTTCCTTTGCCTGAACCTGGAGGACCGAACAAGATTAAATTTAACATGTGTGTGTGATTTGATTTTTAAAAACGTTGCGAATATAAGAAAAAAACGTGGTGGTCTGCTTTAGCTGACCTAAAAAAAGAGCGCAGCGATTTTTTTTAAATCAAAAAAAGACGTTTGGGTACTGTTGTAAAAATCAATAGTTTTCAAAGTTTAGATATTAGAAGGAGTAAAAGTATTAGAATAAAAACCTTGAGATGATTTCTATTTAGGATACGATTTTTTGGGGTGTATATTTTTTTGTTTTTTGTTTTTTTTGGAAAAAATTCGCTTTGCTCTTTTTTAGGTCAGTTAAAGCAGATCACTACGTTATTATCTGCTTCGTTATACTTTTCGTTTAATGAATAATTGTAATCGAAATAATGACAAATTATGATAGCTCTTTGATTTGAAATTGAATGTGCTGTTTTCTACTCTTCCAAAAGGCGATAATTAAAACACTTTTAAAACAATTAATTTTAAATTAAAACAACAAATTGTTGTTATTTTAAATAAGTGTCTTTATATTTGTTATATAATCGAAATTATTTGATTAGAAATTTCGTTTTTTAATAACAAAAAGTTTTAAAAATGAATATTCAAATTTTAATAAGCAAAAAAGGAACACAAGTAGTCACGGCTACTAATTTACATGACGTTTTAGATCTACCATTGCACAAATACAATAGCAATATTAAAAGGTGGGTGTCTGATATTTATGCTTTTACAGACGATGTTAGAAAGCCTGAAATCATGCATGATTATGCTTTACGTTCTGCCAAAGGAAAAAGAGAAGACTATTATATTTCTCTTGAGTTGGCAAAGTTAATTACCCTAAATTCTAATAGTTTGGTCAAAGCAGAATTGGCAAAATACTTTCTTTCTCTTTGTAAAAAAGAAGAAAAAGAAGAGATGTTGACGAAGGATCAAGTTTTGGCAGTTTTAGAATTGACCAAAGTGATGGGAATGATCTCTTGTCAAAAGTCAGTAGAAAAACAACACCAAAATAAATATAATGAAGCTCAAGGCAAACCTTACGAATGGTGGAAATATCGAGCAAATCTTCTAGGATATTCTGTGCAAGAATTAAAGGATAAAATGCACGAAGTAGGACAAACTTATAAAAGCAAAAATTTACTCCAATTATTAATGCATTTGGATAAATATGAAATTATCCGAATGGCAGTAATTGATTTATTTTTGGCATTAGGAAAAAGTGAAAAATATGCAAAAGATATGGGCGATCTCGCTAAAGTTTTTGCCCGTGAAATGAAAGTAGAAATTTGGGATGATCGAAAATCTAACATTCAATTCACACATAATGTAAATATGGAGTTGGTGAATGAGGTGAAAAGTTTCCAAAATGAAGGAGAAACTTTAGGATTGTGGTCGCATCGAGCAACAGCGTAATTTTGTATTCCAACTGGCAAGATAACTCAAAATCTAATGTTGTCAACTTCCATATGGACACGTAAGGATCTTTTGAATATCCAGCACCCAACACCCAACAAGGAATATTCAACATCCAATTTCCCTCACAATGGGTAGTACTTTTCGAGGTTCGATATTGGAAATTCTTTGTTGGATATTGGATATTCAAAATTCAAAATCCTTACGTGTCCCTATGGAAGTTGACGACATTCGACTCAAAGACACTTTGTGAGTCAATCTAAATTAGGCACGAATTTTAGACCTAATAAAAAACCATAAGTTCATGTTCATAATTATTCATAAGTTATTTTGAGCTTATTTTTTTATCAGATAAAATAAAAAAACGTAGATATAGCCTGTATTACATCGAGGATTTTTTATGAAATATGATGAAAAAAGAATCCAAAATAACTTATGAATAATTGTGAACATGAACTTATTTAAACTAATCTTAAAAAAATCTACGTATGCATTTTTTCTATTCAATCCTTCAAAACGATCATCAGAATACAGATTTTGACTCTAATGATTCAGATCAACAAAACGATGATTCTGCTAAAACTCAAAAAAAGATAAATTAGAACGGGTTTACAATTACTTGATTAACAAATTCTCCAAGTGTTTATCCTCTTGAACTTATTAGAGAAAAGCTACATATCTTCCGTTGTCTTTTGTGCAGCGGAAGGTTTTTTTTTTTACAAAACACAATTGCTTTTGAATTCAATCGACAATTAATTTTTTAAATCAATAAAACCTTTATTTTTGTGGCAAAAAGAACTAGAAATACTAAAAATAAAAATCGAAAGATGGCAGAAGTAGTTTATAATGAAGATAATATTAGATCCCTCGATTGGAAGGAACACATTCGCTTGCGTCCTGGGATGTACATTGGAAAATTAGGTGATGGTTCCGCACCCGATGATGGTATTTATATTTTGGTCAAAGAGATTTTTGATAACTCGATTGACGAATATGTGATGGGACATGGAAAGCATGTCGATGTGAAAATCGAGGACGGAAGAGTTTTCGTTCGAGATTTTGGTAGAGGAATTCCTTTGGGAAAAGTGGTGGATTGTGTTTCCAAAATTAATACTGGTGGAAAGTATGATTCGAAAGCCTTTAAAAAATCAGTTGGGCTAAACGGAGTTGGAACCAAAGCGGTGAATGCTTTGTCCGACAAATTTAGAGTGCAAGCCTTCCGAGAAGGGAAAACAAAATTAGCAGAATTCGAAAGAGGAGTCTTGACCAACGATCCAAAAATAGGCAAGACAAAAGAAGAAAATGGTACACTCATCGAGTTTGAACCAGACCTATCTATTTTCAAAAAATACAAATTCAGACCAGAATTTGTGGAGGCGCAATTGTGGAATTATGCATTTTTGAATGCAGGTTTGAAAATTCATTTTAACAAAAAAACTCTTTATTCCAAAAATGGATTATTGGATCTTTTGACCAAAAGAGTAGGAGGGGAAGAGTTGCGATATCCAATCGTTCACTTGAAAGGCGACGATATTGAAGTAGCAATTTCGCATGGTCAACAATATGGAGAGCAATATTATTCCTTCGTCAATGGACAAAATACGACACAAGGTGGAACGCACTTGGCAGCATTTCGAGAAGCAATAGTGAATGCAGTTCGGAAACATTTCAATAAAAGTTTTGATGCCAAAGATGTACGTGCTTCGATTGTAGCAGCAATAAGTGTTCGAGTGGAAGAACCCGTTTTTGAATCTCAAACTAAGACAAAATTAGGTTCCTTAAATATCGCTCCAGGTGGCGCAACAGTTCGATCTTTTGTCAATGATTTTATCGGAGAAAAATTCGATAATTATTTACATAAAAATAAAGATGTTGCAGAGGCATTATTGAAACGAATTCTACAATCTGAGCGAGAGCGAAAAGAAATCGCAGGTATCAAAAAATTGGCTAACCAACGAGCTAAAAAAGCAAACCTTCACAATAAAAAATTAAGAGATTGTCGTCTTCATTTTAACGATACTAAAAAAAGTGTTAAGGAAGAAGATAAACTTTTGACTACAGTATTTATCACCGAGGGAGATTCTGCGAGTGGTTCGATTACCAAGGCGAGAGATGTGCAACGACAAGCAGTTTTTAGTTTGCGAGGAAAACCGCTGAACTGTTTTGGTTTGTCTAAAAAAGTGGTTTACGAAAATGAAGAGTTGAATTTGTTACAACATGCTTTGAATATCGAAGACAGTATGGACGACCTTCGTTACAATCGAGTGGTGATCGCAACAGATGCCGATGTGGACGGAATGCATATACGATTACTGTTGTTGACTTTCTTTTTGCAATTTTTTCCAGACTTAGTTCGGAGTGGACATTTGTATATTTTAGATACACCACTTTTCCGAGTTAGAGATAAAAAGCACACCTATTATTGTTATACTGATCAAGAACGAAAAGCTGCGATTAAGAAATTAAGAGGGAAAGCAGAGATCACTCGATTTAAAGGTTTAGGAGAAATTTCGCCAGATGAGTTTGGTGATTTTATTGGAGAAGATATTCGTTTAGATCCTGTTTTGATGGGAGAGGATACGAGCATAGAAGGAATCTTGGCTTACTACATGGGAAAAAATACGCCTCAACGTCAGGACTTTATTATTGATAATTTGAGAGTTGAATTGGACACGATAGATGATGAGAATGATCCTGAGAAGAAAGTTGTTGAAGAAAATGAGGAAGAAACAATTTCAAACTGAAATTTAGAAAATGTTGGGAATAACGATAAACAAAAAGAAATGGCAAAGCCAGAGATTATTTACTTATTTCGTATTACGCATATTGATAACTTAGATTTTATCTTGAAATCAAAGAAGTTAACATGTCCAGCACATGAGAAGAAGGATTCAAATTATATTGGAATAGGAGATGCGACATTAATAAATAATCGAAGCTCAAAAAAAATAAATATTGACCCAAAAGGAAGTTTTAATGATTACGTAGCATTCTACTTTGGAGCGAGGTCACCAATGTTATACGGAATCCAAAAAGGATTTAATGGTGTAATTAAAAGAAAACCAGAGTCAATTATTTACCTAATTACAACATTTAAAAAAGTTATTGAGGTAGGAAGTCAATATGTATTTACAGATGGGCATGGATATCACGCTATGTCTCAATTTTTTAATAAAGAAGATAACTTGAAAGAGGTTGACTGGAAAACTGTAAACCTTGTTAGATGGAATGATACAGAAGAAGATTCAGATAGAAAAAGAAGGAAACAAGCTGAATTTCTTATTTTTTCAGAATTTCCATTATCTTCAATTATTGTTATAGCTGTACATAATGAGGAAATCAAAGCAGAACTTATTTCTAAGTTTGCAAAACACAATTTCAAATGTAATGTTGTAGTAAAACCTAATTTATACTACTAATATGATAAAATTTACGAAAGGAAATATAATCAATGCAGATGTTGAAGCGCTAATCAATACAGTAAATACTGTTGGTGTGATGGGGAAAGGAATTGCTTTAGCTTTTAAGAAGGCATTTCCCAAAAATTATCAAATTTATAGAAAAGCATGTGACAATAAAGAATTCGATGTTGGTGATTTACTGATAACACACACAGGGCAATTAACTCCAAAGTTTATAATTAATTTCCCTACAAAACAGCATTGGAGAGGGAGGTCTCAAATTAAATTTATTGAGATTGGTTTGAAGAAATTAGCTGAGGATATTCAAAATAACCAAATTAAATCTATTGCTATTCCTCCTCTTGGGTGTGGAAATGGAGGACTTAAGTGGGAGATAGTTAAACCATTAATTTTAAAAGAATTAGAGGAATTAGCAAATGAAATTGATATTATTATTTATGAACCTGGATTCAATAATCAAGTAATACCTACAAAAAAAATTATTGAGTTAACTCCAGCTAGAGCAATGTTACTTTGTGCCTTAAAGAATTATCAAATTTTAGGGTATTCTACGAACCTATTAGTTGCACAAAAAATAGCCTACTTTCTTCAACGACTAGGAGAGCCATTAAATTTGCAATATGAAAAAGGATATTATGGACCATATTCTTCTAGATTACAGCATTTACTTAAATATTTGAATGGTTATTATTTAAAATTTAAACATGAAGAAACTAAACCCGGTACGTTGATTTCTTTAAATAATTTTGATAAGGTAATAAATTATATTCCAAATAATTTGAGTTCAGAACAAAAGGTTAGACTTGAAAGACTTCAACAGCTAATAGAAGGTTTCGAATCACCTTATGGGCTAGAATTATTGGCTACAGTTGATTTTCTTTCTGAGCATGAAAAGATTGAAGACTCTGATAAAATAATTTTAGAAATTGGAAAATGGACAAGAAGAAAGAAAGAATTGATGAAGCCTTTCCATATTAAAGTTGCACATCAACGGTTAAATGACTATCATCAAAAACAACTCTTATAGAGTTATAAAAATGTAAAAAACAACCTGCCCTTTTGTCTTACTTATTAATCAAAAAATGCCAAAAATAGTGCGACCCAAAGGATTCTTGGCAATGGCATATCAATTGACTATTACCCATTGATAAATATATTTTTTATAAAACTGACATGCTGACCATTACTAAGGAATGCGAATAAAATAAATGCAGATTTTTGAGAGAGAGGTTTTGTTCATAGTTTTTGCTTTGAAAGCCGCATAAATGTGGATATTTTCAGGATTTTAAAGTGAAAAATATGGACAAAATATCCTGTCAAGAAGCTGCATTTATTTAGTTCGCATTCCTAAGGTTTGTTGAGATAAAATGAGTCAGTAATTTTCCAAAAAAAATAGATTGAATTCGTGTATTTTTTTTTATTGAAAAAATTAAAATGCAGTACACAAAATCAATCTTACAATAGATATAATAATATGATGTTTGAAGATTTTTTTTACCCACAAGGAGTTGATGACGATGTAGAATTCATGCCTTTGTTCCAAATTGATGAAGCGGAAGATGATACGACTTCTGATGATGAATATTCAGAAATACTTCCAGTCTTAGCATTAAAAAATACCGTGCTTTTTCCAGGCATTGTCATTCCAATTACGGTTGGTCGAGACAAATCTTTGAAGGCGATTCAAAAAGCTTATGCTGGCGATCGAATGATTGCGGTGCTTTCGCAAAGAGAAACGAATAATGAAGATCCTAATTTTGAGGATTTGTATCATACGGGAACAGTTGCTCGAATTATTAAATTATTGAAAATGCCCGATGGAACTGCGACGGCAATTTTGCAAGGACGAAAACGATTTGCAGTTTCTGAATTGACGAAAACGACTCCTCATTTGGAAGGACGAATAAGTGTAGTTGCTGATGTTGATCCTAAAAATGAAATGGAATTTGATGCGATCATTTCTTCGATAAGGGATATGGCGAGACAAATCATCGAAATCTCTCCACAGATTCCTTCGGAGGCGGTCGTGGTTTTAAAAAATATTAATAAAAATTCTTTTCTCCTCAATTTTATCGCTTCTAATTTAGGCATCAAAATTTCTGCGAAACAGCAAATTTTGGAAACGAATGAATTGGACAAGCGAGCAGAAAGTATTTTGCGTCACATGGATAATGAGTTGCAATTATTGGAACTCAAAGATAAAATCGAAGGAAAAGTTCGTGGTGATATTGAAAAACAACAGCGAGATTATTACTTGAATCAACAACTCAAAACGATTCAAGAAGAGCTCGGTGGAAACCCGCAGGAAGGGGAGTTAAAGTTGATGATGGAAAAAGCGGAAACGAAAAAATGGCCAAGCGCCATCGGTGAAGCTTTCAAAAAAGAGATTACTCGATTGGGCAGAATTAATCCGCAAGCGGCTGAGTATTCTGTTGTTTTCAATTATGTTGATTTGTTGTTGGAGTTGCCTTGGAATGAATATACCGAGGATAAATTTGATTTGAAAAATGTCAAAAAAGAATTGGATAAGGATCATTTTGGTTTGGAAAAAGTGAAAGATCGAATCTTGGAACACTTGGCAGTTTTAAAATTAAAAGGAGATATGAAGTCGCCAATTATCTGTTTGGTCGGTCCTCCTGGAGTTGGGAAAACTTCCTTGGGTCGGTCGATTGCAAATGCATTAGGGCGAAAATTTGTAAGAATGTCTCTCGGTGGATTGCATGACGAATCTGAAATTAGAGGTCATCGAAAAACCTATATCGGAGCAATGCCAGGGCGAATCATTCAGTCTATTAAAAAAGCAAAAACTTCAAATCCTGTTTTTATTTTAGATGAAATTGACAAAGTAGGAAGAGATCATCGAGGTGATCCATCATCAGCTTTGTTAGAAGTTTTAGATCCTGAGCAGAACGAAACTTTCCAAGATAATTATTTGGATTTGGAATATGACTTGTCCAAAGTGTTGTTTATTGCAACGGCAAATTCCTTGAGTACGATTCAGCCTGCCTTGCTCGATCGAATGGAAATCATCCACGTGAGCGGTTATTCGACTGAGGAAAAAATTCAAATTGCCAAAAATCATTTAGTGCCAAAGCAACGAAAAGCGCATGGACTAAAAGCAAAAAATATAAAATTTTCTCCAAAGATATTGAAAGAAATTGTGGAAGGATATACGCGCGAATCAGGTGTGCGTGGTTTGGATCGACAAATTGCTGGGACGATGAGAGGCGTTGCTAAACGAGTAGCGATGGAGGAAAAATACGAGGTAAGTTTGACTTCCGAAATGGTGAAAGAATTATTGGGACCAACTAAATTCTCGAAAGATATGTACCAAGAAGCGCATGTGGCTGGAGTGACCGTTGGTTTGGCTTGGACGCAAGTTGGAGGAGATATTTTATTTATCGAATCAAGTTTGAGCAAGGGAACAGGCAAATTAATTTTGACTGGAAACTTAGGTGATGTGATGAAAGAATCTGCGACAACTGCTTTGACTTACTTGAAATCCAATGCAGAAAAATTCGACATTGATCCAGATATTTTTTCCAAAAAAGATGTGCATGTACATGTGCCTGAAGGAGCGATTCCAAAAGATGGGCCATCGGCAGGCATCACGATGTTGACTGCTTTGGCCTCTGCCTTTAAAGATAAACCCGTAAAATCTCACTTGGCAATGACGGGTGAAATTACTTTGCGTGGAAAAGTTTTGCCAGTCGGCGGAATTAAAGAAAAAATCTTAGCGGCCAATCGGGCAGGCATCAAAGAATTAATTTTGTGTCAAGTCAATAAAAAAAATGTTGACGAAATAGAAAAAAAATATATCAAAGGTTTGAAGTTTCATTACATAGATCGGATGGATGAGGTTTTGAAAACTGCTTTGAAATAATATTTAGTTAATCAGGTAAGGAATGCGAATAAAATAAATGCAGATTTTTGAGAGAGAGGTTTTGTTCATAGTTTTTGCTTTGAAAGCCGCATAAATGTTGATATTTTCAGGATTTTAAAGTGAAAAATATGGACAAA
>Ga0114957_1001808_pt1 | contig 22060 bp, 17 predicted proteins | sample BantaG_FD_87175 | JGI IMG/M metagenome (GOLD analysis project Ga0114957, IMG submission 87175) | Marine algal microbial communities from Bantry Bay, Ireland - BantryBay_4 metaG | ecosystem: Host-associated > Algae > Red algae > Unclassified | place: Bantry Bay, Ireland | collected 2014-11-21 | reverse complement strand
TCTAGAGCGAGTTTAAAGCAAAGTGCCTTTTTTTAGCATGAGGGAGCGTTAAAAAACCTTCACAACTGGGCAGTTTTTGTTTCTTTTTGCTGTCAAAAAGAAAGTGAGAGAGAAGCGACCCATTTTTATAACTATGAAGTCCCTGGGCTCAGGAATTTAAAACAAATATCAAATTATACTACCCAACATGCGGATAGGCAGAAAATTTAATTCGGATTGAAAGCCGTGATGATACTTCTGATGGTAAAATCGTGATACAACTCTGGTCCGTACTCAAAAAGATTTTCCGCCTTATCGTGATGTATCGTCATGAATTGTCTTAATAAAAATTCAGCTCCAATTCTATCGTTGAGATGAAATAGACAAACTATTTCGCAAAGCCACAGCCCTTCACCTGAAGTACATGATTTTGACTCCTCGATTACTTTAAGCGCTTCACTGAAATTTTCCTGATTCATATAGAATACCGCTAATAGCGTCCAATAGTCTGGAATGTCTGCTGCGATATCCGCCGCTTGCTGATAAAAAGGTAAGGCCTTTTCTAGATCGCCTTGCTTCTCGAATGCTTCGGCAATAGCAGCGTAAAACACTTCATTCTTATCTTCTAATTGCATGGCAATAAGATATGCATCGATGGCTTTTTTCAATTGGCCTATTTGGCAGTAGTATTCCCCTATGTGATAATGCGCCATAGCATTTTTCTGATTGATGCGAACTGCCTTTTTAAAATGACGATAAGCTGTGACTGCCTGACCATTGTTTAAATGGCAAATACCCATCTTGGTATAAATTTCACTTTTATCTTGACCCTCCACCAAGAGCTCACTGTAGAGGTCTAGCGCCTTGCTATAATTTTCGATTTGTATGTATGCCTCTCCTGCCATCAAAAATCCATCGTGAAAATTCGTATTGATGATGGTTGCATATTCTAATGCTTCGGCAGCTTCTTCATAGTTATCCACATTGAAGTAGGCATACCCTAAATTGTACCAAGCGAGGTAAGAGTAAGTTCGCTTATCCAATAGTTGCAAGTGTAATTCTATGCTCTCTTCGTATCGACCTGTCAATTCTACACACCACCAGATATGTTCTAGCGCTTCCTCATTGAATGGATCTACCAGTAAAGACAATTTAGTAGACTCAAACATCTCATCTAGATTGTGTAGTCTTTCATAAATCATCGCCTTATATAATAGTACATCAGAGAGGTCAGTGTCATTAGAGGTTGGAGCAGATTCTAAGATCGCGAGGGCCTCTTCATTTTTTCCATTCTCATTTAGGATATCTGCTTTCAACAAAACGGTGTCTAGATCATTAGGCGCATAGGCAGAAGCCATCTCTAATGCTTCCAGAGCAGCTTCCATCTTTTTCTCTAAAAATAATAATTCTGCTTTTTTGTAATGTGCTTGTGAAGAATACGGATAATAGGTCAGTAGCTCTTTAAGCACAAAATGCGCTTGAAGGTAATTTGAGTTATCTCGATAGTATTCAGAAAGCTTGAGATACTCTGCCTCTATTAATCTCTTGGGTTCAGCACTTTCGCAGGCAGCCTCGAAACTCTTGACTAATGTCAGAAAGCCATTCTCATTTCTATTATTATTGATTTCCATATAAGCCCGAGTGTGTAGTATATCTTCTAAGTGTCTCAAAATAACGAATTAATTCTGTAGGTACATACTTCTTAGAACACAATTTCACATATTTATTTTTTGAATAAAAATTAATAGACATCTAACTAAATTGCTGATTATAAGTGTATTATAAATATACAATTCTACATATTCACTTTGTACCATTCTCGCAAAATATTCATACTCACGCCTCAATATATTTTGATTTTTGTAACTCGAATTTTGCCTTTTCGGCATTTAAGAGACTCTTCCCCTAGTTAGCCAGCTCATATTGATGCGCTCTTGAATAATTAATCCATTTCACCCTTTTTTCAAATTAAAGCTTATTTATATTTGTACTATAATAAACTAAGTCACAATTTTCAAAATATGCTCTTACCATATTATAAAAAAGGAAGATACGAGGCGGGCTGCGATGAGGCTGGTCGTGGTTGTCTAGCCGGTCCTGTATATGCTGCCGCAGTCATCCTTCCGGCAAAGCATTCTCTACATGAGCTCAATGATTCTAAGCTCTTGACCGAGGAGGTCCGCAAACATCTTCGAGTTCGCATCAAGCAGGAAGCACTAGCTTGGGCAGTCTCTTCTTGCAGCCCTCGCGAAATCGAAAAGATCAACATTCTCCAAGCTTCTTTCAAAGCTATGCACAAAGCAGTCGCCAAACTTCAGTCGAAACCAGAGTGTCTACTCATTGACGGCAATCGCTTTACACCTTATCTTGACATACCACATGTTTGTATCATCAAGGGGGACAGCAAGTATGCTTCCATTGCGGCGGCTTCCATTTTGGCGAAGACTTACCGTGATGATTATATGCAGCGCTTGTCTAAAAAATTTCCACAGTATGCCTGGCAAAGTAATAAGGGTTATCCGACTAAAGTGCATCGCGAGGCTATCCTAACTAAAGGCACTTGTAAACATCATCGTCAGACTTTTGCTGGAGTGAAAGGGAATTATGAGTTATGAGAATTTGAATTATGGGTTAAGAGTTCAGCGCTCATGTGGACAACTAAGACCTGATATTTTCTGAAAATTTTGACACCTCTTTTACCAAGTAGCCTACCTAGTACCTTACAGCTAATACCATTTTTTTTGGGGCCATCACGGCGGCATAAGCTGGCGCACAAATCAACACTTCATGCCTGGTGTCGGGTCGTCCGTTCCTATCCCCTTTTTTTTGCACAGCAAAACAAAGGGATACCACTTCCACCCCTTGTCCTCTAGGGCTTCCGACTGAACCGTCTCGCCCGTTGTTGGGCAATTGGCAAATGCTAACAACTAACAGCCTTTTCCTTATTTCTCCACCACCAATCTATCACTGTATAACAAACTATGATCCTCATCATAAACGCTGTATATGTATAAGCCCGATGGAACATCTCGTATATCTATTCGCTGATTATTTGTATCGTCTGACGATGTTAGATTTGTGCTATGTATTTTTTGACCAAGCAAATCGTGTAACTCAAGGGTTACATCTCCTTGTAGATGTTTTGTATATAAGTTAACTGAATTGATAGCGGGGTTTGGATATACATAGATATCTGATTTATCTAACAACGGTTGACTAGATGTAGAGACATCTATATCTAGTGACTCTGGAAAGGACTTGCTTGCATCGCACGCTGGCGAATTGTCTAATCGATAGTTGGGATACTGAGCGATGGAAAAAGCGTTCCACGCAGGCATTTTTATATTCTGCACCACATCGCAAGCTATTCCTTTTTGCTCTGGCTCCATGATCACATACATGCGATCTGTACCACCTCTTGAACAAATATAAATACGGCAATCTGGAGCTAGAGATGACTTATAAAAGAATGTTGGAATCTCATCACCAAATATGTCTTGACCTGTGTAGAATTCTTCACGCTCTGCTACTTGTACTATCGAGCCTTCTATATCTTCTGCTTCTAAATCTAATTGCCATATTCCTAGTGCATCATTCACATAGATAAATCGTGACGAGCCAGAAAAAGCCAAACCTCCTGAGGAAAGGGTTCCCTCATTTACATTTGGTATCTCAATTATTTTATGATTGCTAAGTGCGCCAGTAGAACGATCAAAATCATATAGCTGCAATTCACTTATAGGACTAAAGCGCGCGAACATAGTCCCGTCCGGTGAAAAATTACTCTGTGAAGCACCAGGGGCTAAAATTGGAAGCCCAATAAAAGTACTTACCGTATCTATTATCTCCCCTTCACTCACTAATAGGCATTTTATTTCATTAGTGAAATAATCTTGATTGATGATCCACCAATCCTGACCATTGCTGTGCTTTGTGGCACTTAATATACTCGAAGCAAGAGAGTTAAGATAAATTTCCTTTTTTGATAAAACTACATTATCCGATAAGTCAATCATTGCTCTATTTAAGCGCACTTCAAATCTATTACCCAATGTGTCGCTGACTAAATACTGCTCACTGTAAAACACAGCTACTATACTTTTATCACTGGTCGGCAAGGCTATCATACCCTGATTCTCTGGATATCCTGAACGATTTTCTCCTTGACAAAATGAATCATAATTAATATCATCTCCGTTCATGAGTAAGTCTCCAAACTCATCATAAAAAGCACAACCATCTGAATATAATTGCAATGCTCCGTCTGCATCAGAATAGGCTAAGTTGGTTAAGAAAAAGAACTGATCTTTCTCGAAAATACCAGCTTCTACTTCAGCACCATTAAAGTCTAACAACATCCCGTTCCGCTCAGGTATATTATCTGTAAAATCTCCATAGCCATTGATCCAGTTGTAGTCATGCTTTTGGGCATAGAGGCTAGTGGATAGACTTAGGTAGATAAATATTATTGAAATATTATATTTCATGTTGGTGATTTAAAAGAGCGGTCTACTTTTATAAACAAAAGTAGACCACCTTTTTATTCTTAATCTAAAATAGTCAATTTACCTTGATATTGTACTCCTAGTTCTTTTTTTATAACATAGAAGTATATACCAGACGTCATTTTATCCAGTGCGATATCATTATCACCATTTTGTACTAGCTTTGTGTGAATCAAAACTCCGTTCAAATCAAATATTTCTGAATCAGCAGATTCTTGATTCGTCCAAGTAAGCAAGAAGTTACCATTAGACGGATTGGGAAATATGTTAACTGTTTAATAAGTCAGTTTTTTAAGATCTTTATAATTCGACTTATTCTTGTTTCATACTCCCATTTTAATCAATTATATATTCTGAATAGGTTAATTCTTAAGTGTATGGAGGAAAACAATTCTTTCTTGCGCTCCGGGTAGAAGCGATATGAGGTGCGCTGGACGGCTCGTGAAGATATAGCTAGAGGTGGATGAGCGGACGAGCGAATACGTCTATAGCTATAATCTGAACAGTCGTCTAGGGTATCGAATACAAGCGGATGACCGGATATAAGCGCCCTTATTTAATGGTGAATGGTAAATTGTTAATTATTAATTGCCGTGCTGACTTGTTCGGGACTCGAAGGCTCGTTTGGAATATGAATTATAAATGCTGTGCTGACATGTTCGGGGACTCGCAGGCTCGTTTGGAATTATGAATTATGAATTGCTATGCTTGGGTACTCTTAGACTCGCTTGCTCGTGTACTCAAATAAATAGACAGTGTGCCTTATCATAAAGCCGAGCAAACTTTTCTCTGCGACAAGGCCCGACTCTTTGTTTTTCACAAATAAACGAATCAACAAATAAACAGTTAAACAATTTTTCTCGCTACTGCAAAAATGGATTGTTGGCGCGCTCAAAACCTACTGTGGTCATGGGACCGTGGCCTGAATATACACGGGTCTCATCTGGGAGGGTCATGAAGGTGGTCTTGATGCTGCTGATGAGGGTGTCCGTGTCGCCACCGGGAAGATCCGTCCTACCGATGCTCCCATGAAATAGGACGTCACCGCCGATGATGTATCCTTCTTCCTGATTGTAGAAAGAGACGCTGGCGGGGGAGTGACCTGGTGTGAAATGGATACTCAATTTGGTGTTACCGAACTCGATGTGGTCGCCTGGCTTGAGGAATGATACTGGCTCAGGGGATAAACTAGGATAAGAGATGCCGTACATCTTACTCACTTGAGGGGAGGCCTGGAGGACTGGTAGCTCGCCCTGATGAATCTCTAGACCCAGCTTGTAAGTATCAGCTATGTATTTGTTGCCGAAGACGTGATCTAGGTGACAATGTGTGTTGAGCAAGCGAACAGGCTGTAGATCATTGCTACTGATAAAATCTGATATCGTCTGGTCCTCAGCTGAGTTATTGTTACCCGGATCAATGATGATACACTGCTTAGTGTCGTCATGAATCAGATAGGTGTTTTCTGAAAAATCATTGAATGTAAAAACTACAACAACTGACATAAATTTTCGTTTTTTAATAAGTAACCATTGATGTAAAAACAGAAATGTACTTAATAATATCCATTTTGACTTATTTGCTGCTTAATATTCAGTAAAAAGCGTTGTTTTTACATAAATATATCTGTAATATGTGCTAAAGGTATCAAGTTTAAACTTGGTCTTTGAGTCTCAAAAACTAAATCAATTTGATGGCATCCAGACGAATACTTCTTTTCTTTTGTATTTCATGGCTTTCTATATGCTGGTTATCCGCTCAGGTTGCCAATGTTGAGTTTGGTAAAAACCGTATCCAGCACCATGATGATTTTGATCAATGGCTGCAATACGAGACAGCAAATTTTGTCACCTACTGGTATGGTAAAGCGCGGAATGTAGGTCAAGCAACTGTACAACTGGCGGAGCTGGATCACGATGAAATACAAGGTATCCTCGAGCACCGTATCAATGATAAAATAGAAATCATAGTCTATGGGGACATCACAGATCTAAAGCAATCTAACATCGGAAGCGAAGAGGCATTTCTTAATAATGCGGGTCAGACCAAAATAGTAGGTAATAAGGTTTTTATATATTTTAACGGGGATCATAATCACCTGCGTAAACAAATCAGAGAAGGTATCGCCGCCGTATATCTCAATGCGATGTTATTTGGATCAAATCTGCAAGAGATCGTTCAGAATGCGGTGATGCTTAATTTGCCTAATTGGTTTAAGGATGGGCTGATCGCTTATATTGGTGAGTCTTGGAATACAGATCTAGATAATCAACTCAAAGATCTCATTATGCGTGATGACTTTAGAGGATTCCGTAAAGAGGTGGAAGAAAATCCTTATTTGTTAGGGCAATCACTGTGGTTCTATATGGGTGAAAATTATGGAAAATCAACAGTGTCTAATCTACTTTATCTCACCCGCATCAATCGATCCATAGAAAGTGGTTTTCTGTATGTGTTGGGCAATTCTTTTGACCGTACACTCAAAGAGTGGGAAAGTTTTTTTAAAAGTAGATATACTCGTGATGCAGATGGTAGAGATTCTCTATTTGGGACTGCGCTTACCATCAAAAATAAACGCAATACGCCTATCAGTAACGTAAAACTTAGCCCGAATGGAAAACACCTAGCATATGTACAAAATGAAATTGGTAAGGTTAAAGTGTTTATTTACGATCTAGAAGAAAATACAAAAAAACAAATCTTCAAGTCAGGATTTAGAAATGCTTTTCAAGCGACGGATTATAACTATCCTTTGATCGCTTGGAAACCTAATGGTGCAGAGTTATCGATCTTATATGAGAAACGAGATGTCGCCTATCTGTACACCCTAGACATTGCTACCGACCTCAATACTACAGAACCTTTGGACCCACAATACATGCGCGTGTTGAGTATGGATTACTTTACCAATACTGATATGGTATTTTCTGCCATAGTCAATGGGTACTCTGACTTATTTATTTACCAAACGCTCAATAGACAAACGCAGCGAATCACACAAGATTTTTATGACGACTTAGATGCAAGAGTTGTACGCACTGATAATCAGTTAGGAGTTTTGTTTGCATCTAATCGAACGGAGGTAGATATAAAAAATGAAAAACTGGATACTATCCTTCCGATCACAAAAATGGACATTTGGTACTATGATCTTGAAAATAGATCTAGAGAGTTAATACAAATAACGAATACTCCGCTTGCCAATGAAAGACAACCTGTGGGTGTTGACACAACATACTTTTCTTATCTAAGTGATGAGACTGGAATCCGCAATAGATACTCTGGACAGTTTGAAGAATACATTGCACACTACAATCAGCGTATCATTTTTAAAGATGAGACTGAAGTTGTCATCCATCAAGATTCCACCTTGGAACGCTTGGATTCCACTTTGATAGTGGATATCCAAATAGAGCCGGTCATCAAAAAGCGTGCGGTGAATAATATCAATACAAATCAGAATCGAAATATTGAACTGCAAGATATACTAGGCAGTAAAGCTATCAATATGGCTGTGGTAGATGGTGAGCATGCGCTGTTTATTGATGAATACTCGCCTTTATCTGTAGGTTCGCCAAAGAAGACAGTATTTATAGAGCAGATAGAAAAATTTGGTGGCATATCTGGCTTCTCAAATATTCCTCAGGTGATCGAAGATGATACCGTGCTTGCCCCTGAAAAAGAAACTAAAATCGTAGTACAGGAGGAGGAAGATCCTGAGGAAGAAATAGACATTGATAATTACTCTTTTCAAAGTGAGTTTGATGATGAAGAAGAGGCCCCTATTATAGATCAGGATCAAGAGGATGGAAATATCGTTTTTAGAGAAGAGCCTTCTCTTTTTGCTCAACAAGGAAATCAAGAAGATCAGAAGAAGGTACTCAAATTTAGATCCGCTCGTACGACTGCGTATAGAACAAAATTTAGAACTGACTATATCACCACTAATTTAGATAACAGTTTGCTATTCGAAGGATTGAATACTTATACTGATAATGATAACCAGATTCTCACTCCAGTACCAGGTATACTATTGAAAGCAAACTTGAAAGACCTCTTTGAGGACTTCGAATTTGAAGGTGGTGTGCGTTTACCAACTACCTTTAATGGATCTGAGTTCTTCTTGGTTTTTGACGCAAAAAAGAAAAAATTGGATAAGCGATTTGCTGCTTATCGTAAAGTCTTACGTCAGAATGAAGTGCCTACCAGAAGCGGTGAGAATAGTCCACGTACGGAGTTCGTAACTACTCTAGGTCAATATGAAGTCAGATATCCGCTAGATATATTCACCAGTCTAAGGGCTCGATTCACTTTGCGAAATGATCGAGTGGCTGAGCTAGCTACTGATATCAACACTTTGAATACACCCAGTGCGAATCAGCAGAGAGCGGGTGTTCGTTTAGAGTATGTGTTTGACAATACTTTAGATGTATCGATCAACATCAAAAACGGAACTCGTTATAAATTATTTGCGGAAGTAATCAGACGATTTAGCTTATCCTATGATGATCAGTTTGAGTTTGATTCGGGAAGTGGATTCTTGACTGTCGTAGGATTAGATGCTAGGCATTATCAGCGCCTTGATAAGCACACTATCCTAGCGGTTAGGGCAGCTGCATCTGCATCCTATGGTAAGGAACGAATCCTTTACTTTTTAGGTGGAACTGACAATTGGTTGTTCAATAATTTCAATAATGAAATTCCTATTCCTGCTAATGATTATGCTTTTCAAACTCTAGCTACTAATGTCAGAGGCTTTGAGCAAAATATCAGAAATGGAAATTCTTATGCTTTACTTAATGCAGAGATCAGGTCTCCAATCTTTAGGTATTTTTCTAAGCGGACTATTCGCTCCAATTTTTTAAGGAATTTCCAATTGATTGCTTTTGGTGATTTAGGTACTGCATGGCATGGTAAGACTCCGTTTAGCACAAATAATCCTTTGAATGTCGTCGAAATCAGTGATCCTAACAATCCTGTTATAGTAAGAGTCAATTTCTTCAGGGATCCTATTGTAGCGGGATATGGTCTTGGTGCAAGGGCCGTGGTATTTGGGTACTTCTTGCGTCTAGATTATGCTTGGGGAGTGGAAACAGGACAGATTCAAGATCCGAGGTTTTATTTATCGCTTGGCTTAGACTTTTAAATTTAATGGTTACTTACAAATGGTGTATTGTGAACGCCGCGCTTTGGCGAAGTCACTGATTCAGGTTCAATAAGTTATTGTCGTTTATACGTGTTCTATTCAGTAACTTATTTCTTTGGAGGAATGACTATCAAGTGGGGATTTCCCGTTCTTGCCTCACTAGCAATGTACAAGTTATTCTTCTTGTCAAAACAGATTCCCTCTGGCTGAGGCATGATGGATTTATCTAGCTTAACGACATCTAATAAGGTCTTAGTTCTAGTGTCATATATCAACAACAATTTACTTTTGGATGATATGACATACATGTTTCTTGACTTAGGCTGAAAGGCAATTCCAGATGGGCCTAAGTGTAAATAGGCTCTTTCTACATCTAGTATCTTTTGAAAGTTCTTTGCTGCATATTCTGCTGAGTACTTTTGTTGGATTATATTGATGATCTCACTACGCTTTATCACCAAAAATGGTTCAGGGTTCATTTCACCTTTTTCAATATCGTAGATAAAAACATTCCTTTGGTTTTGATCCAACTCTTTCGGGTTTGCCTTAGCAGAAACCAAAAGTGCATTTTTCTCTTTTAGATATGTCAGCCCTTCCATATCATAGTTCTTATTCAAATAGCTCTTGATCTTAGTAGGCTTCGCACTAAGATTATTTTTATCTATTTGATAAATAGTTCCAGAGCTCTTTAGGATATAATAGTAGTCAGCAGTATTGGTAATACCTTCATAGTCTCCTGCTTTGTTTACACTATCTCGCTTGACGGTAGTGCCATCCTCCTGATTGATAAAGTAGATAATCCCTGACTCATCCTCCACAGCAATCAAATTTTGAGTTGACATATCAAAACATAATCCAGACACTTCATCTAGCTGTGATTCTAAGTGGTGTACTTTTGCATTGGCCCAGTCGTATGGAAATTCATAGGCTTTATTCCCATTTTTTTGAATAGATGATTTTGTAGGAGAGCAGCTTGAGATTGCCAATGAAATAAATAAAAGAGAGAGATATATTGTCTTAGGCAAGGTCGTCAATTTTGATTTTGATTTCATAGTCTGGCATCTTAGCATACAGGTCTTGAAGAACGATTAGTGACGCCTCTTTATTTTGCGGATCCAATTTGGCTAATAACCAATGAGCCCTAGCTTGATTTTTAGGAAACTTCAAATCTGGAATAATCTTATTACATAGTTTTAGGGCTTCTATTCTTTTTTCCTGCAATGCTAAAACTTCCACTCTTCGGAGATGTAATGCGTTACGATCTTCTAAGGTCTCGAAACTCTTTAATTCGTCAACTATCCTTTTAACTTCAACCATATCATTCTGAGCGATCAGTGAGTCTACTTTCCAAAGGCAAGCTTCTTCTTTTGAAGGCAGATACATTATTTTTTCAGAGAGCTTGATACTCTTATCAAAGCTTTCGGTTGCCTCTTTAAATTGCCCCAAATGATAATTCAATTGTCCCTTGGTCAAATAAGCTTTGGTGATTCCCTTTTGGTATTGAAGATCTAGCGAATAAGTCAGCTGCGTCTCTAGGTATTTTTCTGCTCGCGTAAAATCTCCGATAGAGATGAGCTGTTCGGCCAAAAGACCATTGATGATTGCTAAGCCACGTTTGTCACCTAGCTCTTTACATAGTTTTAGGTCAACTAGATAAAGCTCTAGTGCCTTGTTGTAGTCCCCTCTTTGATGATAAATCTGTCCTAGGCAACCGATCGCAATAGCTTCCATTTGTTTATTGCCTAATTCGTGGCTCAATTTATATCCTTTCTCATAGTAGGGGAAGGCCTTCTCATGTTTATTGATCTCGCTGTAGACAATACCAATATTAGTATTGAGGATAGCCATTCCATTGCGATCACCTCTTTGTTCGCACAATACCAATTGGTCTTCTTGGCATTGGATAGCTTGTTCATACTTGGACTGATTCATATAGGTCAAACCTAGATTGCTAACTATCTGAGTCACTGTAAAGGTATCTTTGAAGTCCTTTGCAAGGGCAATACTCTTTTCAAAATAAGATCGAGCATTTTCATACTCTGCTTGTCTGAAATACAAGTCTCCCAGATTTCCTTGTACCTTAAAGATTCCAATCTCATCATTAAAATTTATGAATATCTTTAATGCAGACTCTAAAATATACTTAGCTTCTGAGTATTCTCCCTTGAGTACCAAGAGCTTTCCAAGTTGATTTTTTGTCCGACCAATGAGTATTTCATTTTTTGTTTCCTCAGCTGCTGAGTTGGCTTTTCTTAACAAATTAGTGCTTTCATCCCAACGTCCTATAAGTTCTAAAACTTCTGACTCTCTTAGCAAAATTTTAGCGTACTCTTCTTTTTCTCTATCTTGATCTAGATAAGCTTTTACTTTTTCGTAATACATTAGTGCCTGCTTATTCTGAAAATTCTTTCGGGCTGTATCCGCTGCTTTCTTCATGTAGAAGACTGCCTTGGCATGCTTTTCTGCCTCTTCAAAATGATAGGCCAAATCTACATATCTAGATTCTAGATTTTCATTATAAATTTTCTCTATGGCGTCTCCAATTAGTAAATGCAAATTTCTAAGATTGCTGCGAAGCTGCATATTATAGACCGTCTCCCGGAGTAGAGAATGCTTAAAGATATATTTAAGCTCGTTGATCGCTGACCAAATTTGACCTTTTTCGGCAGCCATTATTTGCTTTTTTAACACTGATTCACTTTCTGATATACCTTGGAAAACCAAATTGCTTTTCATCACCTGATTCAGTACAGGTATCTCAAATTCTCTACCGATGACTGCAGCAGTTTTTACTGTTTCTTTTACTTGTTCCGATAAGCGATCTATTCGCGCCATCAAAATAGAATTGATAGAGCTAGAAACACTGATATCTTCATCTTTGATCGACCATAGTCCATCATCATCAAGTTCTAGTAATTCACTTTCCAAGAGGTAAGCCAAAATTTGTTCTAAATAAAATGGATTTCCATTCGTAGTTCGCATCAGGAAAGCCTGAAAGTCATGACCTATGGCATCTTCTAGTTTATTTTCGGTGTACGTCCGAATGGCAGAGCCATCTAGTTGACGGAGATCAACTTCTTTATATTCGAAACCTTCTAGTTTTAAAAATGCGTTGTCAATTATTTTTTGCTTGGTTCCATCATCTTTATATCTAGAAGTACAAACTACAGCAATAGGGGAGTCGTCTACATCTATGATCAGCTTCTTGATAAAAGCCACTGTGCTTTCATCTACCCAATGGAGATCTTCAAACTCTACAATTAGTTTTTCTTTCTTACTTATCGTCTTGAAAATATAGACCACGGCATCAATGATAGCGTTGAATCTGGCGCGCGATCCGAGTTCTTCCCACAGTGTATTCCGCGTATCAAAGCCTAGTAATGCATTGAAGACGGACTTAAATCGCATAAGCTCTTCAGCATTTCCACTGTCCTCATCTTTTTTGAAACCATCTATAAAATGCTGAAGCCTAGATTCAAAATTTTCCTTATTCCTAACCCTATTATACTTTGGATTCTGATCGAAATAGTCACTCAAAAAAAACACGAGTGGGTTGAAAGGTTTTCGTAGAATCTGATCGGCCCTACAAGTATGCCAGCGTACACCCTTTTCTTTAGTGAGTTTTTGTGCTATTTCGTGTACCAATCTACTCTTTCCAATACCAGCGTCTCCATAGATTTTGACAAAAGCTGGTTTACTATTATTGATTGTAGTCTCAGTCAAAAAATCAAGGATTGAATTTTCTTCTGCCTCACGGCCAATGAAGTGGCCAGAAAAGTGATAGCCTTCGTTGGTTTTTGCCTCCAGACTATAGGTACTGATAGCAGATGCTATTCCTTTATAATAAACATCTCCCTTGAGATCAAAGATAAATCCTTCTTCTTGTGCAATTTCTTTAGTCACCGCGATCTCTCCCCAAGTAGAATAGGACATAAGTCTCGCTGCTAGATTCACATGCGTCCCTAAGGCGACGTATTGTTTTTTGTATTCGCCGCCGAGCATTCCCGTAAAACACATCCCTTCACTGATGCCCATTTTAAATAATAACTTATCCGTAAAGGTGCCTGCTCTCTGTTCTTCTTGAATAGCTAATGCAAATTCTAATGCGCGTTCGACGTTGTTCTCAAAAGAAATGGGCGCACCGAATAGGACTACGATCACTCCTCCCTTATCACTATAATCTACTTCCTTAAAATATCCCGAGAAGGTTTTGCTCAAAGCTCTCACTTTAGCAAAGAATCTTTTTGCAGTGGCATATTCATTCACCCCTTTGAAAGAAATAAATACAGAAGTCACCTCGCGAAATTCTCCTTTCAGGTTGTAGTCTATAACTGGCTCTGGTAGATAAGCGGATACATTTATTCCCTCAGCGAATTCATCTTTCGGCGCCCTACTAGGCTTTTGCACTTCTTCTCTAAGTGGAAAATCTTGCAATTTCACATATTTCCCGTCTGGTAGTGTTTCCACCCAGCTCACATCATTAGGTACAAGATCAGCCTCCATCACGACTTCACCGCCTTGTGCCATTTGCTGTGCCTTGGTCGCACGATCTATAGCGTCTCCTCTAAAATAGTAGGTTTTGCCATCTAGTTCTTCTCCACAGATCCCCCATTCCACTTTTCCATAAGACATCCCTACTTTGATGGCTATGTTTTGGATATCAGGATCTGAAGTGGTATTGAAATAATTCTGAATATCGGCAGTTAAAGAAAGGCAATGTCTTAGATTTTCAGCTGTATTCTCTCCTTCAAAAAAAGCCAAGAAAGCGTCTCCTGCGAAATAAGGTATAAATCCTTGCCTCTCGTAGACATGATCCACCAATGGCCCAAATAGCTTATTGAGTATATCTGATAGCTGCTCTGCGCCTAAAATCCCCTGCGCCATCAATGTGGTGGTCAACTTTGTAAATCCAACTATATCAATGAATAGACAGAAGGCTCCAAAATGGCCATGCGACTGAGATTTGCTATTCTTTTCTAGAATAAAGTATGGGATGAGTTCTGTCAAGGTGATTTCTGTATATCTAGTATGACAAATATACAGTTTATTCTTATTGCAATATGTAATGATTGGACTCTATTAAGCTTAATCAATAAGCTATATCCATCCCTTACTGTAATTTAAATTTTACAGATATTCTCTTTTTGACTCGAATAGCGTTGCCATTGAGAATACCAGGGCTAAATGAAATGCCTTCCGTTATCACTGATAAAGTGCGCTTAGATTCCTCTCCTATGCCATCACCAGGATCCTGTACAATCACAATATTCTCCACAGTCCCAGATTCTGTGATTTCATAATTCAATAAACAGGTTCCTTGAGTTCCATTTTCTCTTGCCATGGAAGGATATTTTATAACTCCATAAGACGCTATTGCAAATCCTTCTGAGCCATTGTCTAGAAACTCAGGCCTTAAGTCTAAACTAATATCTTGAAATTCGCCATCGATCTCTACCAAACAAAAATCTGTATCTGCAATGCTGGTGTCGAAGGTTGGATCATTGTCTGCACATGAAAGGAGTATAGAAAAAAATAAGAATAGTGTTAGCCTAGTTAGTGTCATTGTTTAAAATTTTATCCTTGCTAAAGGTAGCGAATTGATCTGAATTATCGCCAAATAAAACAACCAAAACTTTCTTAGCGATTATCTATTCTTCTGGCAACAACAAATCAGGCTCATCTACAAAATTGGAATAGTCATCTTGAAATCTTAAAGCTAGAGCCAAAGAGAAAAAGTTATCATCATAGTGCGATATAGAATATTTCCTTACGAGCGTGTAATTCTCAATTGTAAAAGCTTCATATGCTGTAGTGACACCGAACCCTCCGCACTTTGCAATTAGGATCAAAGATTGGTCTGAGCAATAGGCATATCTAAACTGCATTATTGGTATATTTTCATCAATTATAACGTCTGTTGGATTCCACTCATCTCCTTCTCTTGCATAAATAGTATTTAGATCAAGGGTATCTGGATTATCACTTCTTCCAGAAAGATAAATTCTTCTTAGTTTTTGTTGATAGTCATCAGGTATTTCATCCAGTTTAGAATACTTGGTATAGCTATTATCCAATAATAGATTCTTAAAGCCGTCCAATTCCTTTTTATTCTGATCATGTATGCCAGCAACTTTTAAGAATATTTTTGCCTGGTTCATAGGCTCTAAGAAACTAAAACCTATTCCCGAGATGACTAGTATGAGGAGAGCAAAAAAAAAATATTTGAAAAATCGTCTCATTGAGAAAGCAGTTAAACTCAATACTTAAAAGTAATCTAATGTTGTCATTATAAAAATCAAATCTCTGTCATGGTCTTTATATCACCAGGCGAGGCGAATAGCCGGAAGCCCTACAATGGACGAGGGATAGAAGTGCCTGCCCGTCTACGCCGTCGCTAGACGGTCAGACGGGGTATACCTTGCTGTGGAAAGGGGAGTGCGCAGGCGCTAGGTGTAGTAGCGAAGAGCGCGGTGCCGACGAATAAAAAAGGGGTATTTTTCCATTGAAAAAAACATCCCTTTTTTATTCGTTTCGGTGCGGCCCCAGAAATTGTTTATTTGTTTGACTGGTGAATCGTTTATTTAAAAGGCTAAATGCCAACAGTTTTTTTCTAAACAGTTAAACAATTAAACAGTATTTTTTTAACATCTTACTCAGTAACCTCCTCTGGCGCCATACTCTTCAAATACAACTCATCATACTGCTCATCATGTATCGCAGACGGTGCATCGATCATCATATCACGACCTTGATTGTTTTTTGGGAAGGCAATAAAGTCGCGGATAGAGTGGGTACCATTCATCACAGAACAAAGTCGATCAAATCCAAATGCAATACCTCCATGCGGTGGCGCACCATACTCGAAGGCGCCCATCAAGAAACCGAACTGGTCTTCCGCTTCCGCGTCTGTGAATCCTAATAATTTGAAATTTTTCTGTTGTAATGCACGGTCATGGATACGGATAGATCCGCCACCAATCTCGACACCATTGATCACAAGGTCATACGCATCGGCGCGTAATGCCTTCATGGTTTCGTGGTCACCATTGAGCATACGCTCGACATCCGCTTTCTTCGGAGAAGTGAATGGATGATGCATCGCGTGAAAACGATCCGCCTCCTCGTCCCACTCTAGTAAAGGAAAATCAACCACCCATAGTGGCTTGAAAATACTATTATCTCGCAGCTCCATACGGTTGCCCATTTCTAGACGAAGCTCGTTGAGTTGCTTTCGTGTCTTATCGGTTTCGCCAGCGCAGATGAGTAGCATGTCGCCTGGCTTAGCATCGAACTTGGTCAGCCAAGTTTTGATCGCCGCCTCATCGAAGAACTTATCTACCGATGACTTGATCGTGCCGTCTGCGTTGTACTTGACATAAATCAGACCTTTGGCGCCGATCTGTGGACGTTGCATCCACTCGGTTAGTTTCTTGATATCTTTATTGGAGTATTGGTCTGCTTGACCCTCGGCGCAGATACCAACTACTAGTTCGGCATTGTCAAATACAACAAATCCTTTGCCCTTCGTCTCTTCCGTCAATTCCATAAACTCCATCCCAAATCTGATGTCTGGCTTATCCGATCCATAGCGACGCATCGCCTCATCGTAGTCCATACGTGGAAAGTCCTCCATTTTCATATCCAACATCGTCTTGAATAAGTGCTTGGTCAAACCCTCAAATGTATTGAGTATGTCCTCCTGCGTCACGAATGCCATCTCGCAATCTATCTGCGTGAATTCTGGCTGGCGATCGGCACGTAAATCTTCATCTCTAAAACACTTCACAATCTGGAAGTACTTGTCCATCCCACCTATCATCAAGATTTGCTTGAAGGTCTGTGGGCTCTGCGGCAATGCATAGAACTGTCCCGGATTCATACGACTCGGTACCACAAAATCACGAGCCCCCTCTGGCGTACTCTTGATCAAAAACGGTGTCTCCACTTCTACAAAATCATTTCCGATCAGATGCTTGCGCGTCTCTAACGCCAACTTGGATCGGAACATCAATTTTTCTTTCACAGGATTTCGACGGATATCCAAGTAGCGATATTTCATACGTAGGTCGTCCCCTCCATCCGATTCATCCTCGATCGTAAATGGCGGCACCTCAGAAGCATTGAGTATCTCAAATGCCGACACTTGTATCTCGATATTTCCCGTTGGGATTTTATCATTTTTGCTGGTACGTTCGATCACCTTACCAGTTATCTTGATCACATATTCACGACCTACAGATCGCGCAGATTCCAACAGCTCCTTAGAGCTTACTTCTTCATTAAACAGCAATTGCGTCACTCCATAGCGATCGCGCAAATCGATCCACATCATGAATCCTTTATCTCTCACTGTCTGCACCCATCCACTGAGGGTAACTTCCTGACCTACATGGTCCATTCTGAGTGCTCCACAATTGTGCGTACGGTACATATTCTGTTCTTTTTTGAATTGCAAATTTACGATTGTTCTGGGTATAATACGTAGATAAAGGGTATGGAGTTTGGGTTTTATGAGAGATTTGAAGGTATTTTAAGATGGTAGTTTTGCCGCTCTAGCGTATTCATTTAACACCGAAGTGCACTGAAGGCCTGCTCTGAGATATTCGAGGCACCGAAGTTTTTAGATTTCATCTTTTCTTCTTAGGTACCTTAGATTATGATAGAGCAGCTAAGATATCTTGAGTCGCTCCCTCTAAAAGTCGGACAAGGCCATTGTAAGAGTTGCATTCATAATTCTCTTCTGGGGCCGCACCTTCGTTTCGAGACATGGCAAGCCGATGTCTCTACTCTAGGCACCGGGCTTTCCGTTCCTACATCCTGCCAGTACGCATTGCCACGCACAGAGACAAGACATGCCGTTGTCTCTACCCCAGCGCACCCAACGCGCGGATATACCCCGTCTGACCGTCTAGCGACGGCGTAGACGGGCAGGCACTTCTATCCCTCGTCCATTCTAGGGCTTCCGCCTATTCGGCTCGCCCGGTATGGAACCATCCAATAGGATTCACTTAAAATCCAGCTGAATAGGTAGAGTTAACTTTGATTTCATTGCTATTCCATTATACTCAGCAGGATAAAACTCTAGCGTATCACAGATACTTTCAATTTTGCTATCTATGTCATCTGTGATACTTCTTATTACTTTAAACCTTGAAACTGAGCCCAAGGAACCTATATTTATTTCGTAAACACCTTTTGTGTTTTTATAACCCTCCATAGAGTGACCAGAAAGGGACGAAATAATTATTTGTATAATATCTTTTTGTGATCCATGTTTGTAATAAGCTACCTTTTCAGCGAAGCGTAATCCTATTGTAGAATCATCCTTAGGTTTAGTCTTTCTACTATTTATAGAATCTGTAGAACAGGATGATAGCAGGAATAACAATAGACTGGCTAAAACAATAATAAGTAATCTCATTGATGCATTTTTGTTTTAGATGCGTTTTTGAGATGTTTGGTTGGGAAGATTAATACAATATTTTAATTTACATCAGAGCAATGCATGTAAATAATTTGCGGTATCAATCAAACCGTTTCTCCGAAGGCATGCTAAAACTTCGTACTCGTCTAGATCAGGGTTCCTTCGGTTTACTACTAATTTTCTGAAAGAACTAATGGCAACTTCTTGGTTCAAATCAATAGTTTCTGTAAGAAAATCATCAGCACTTTTCGCTGAAAGGCCAAAGGTTTGAAGATAGTCTTTTGGGAAATCCTTCAAATTATTTGTAACAATAATATTCGCATTTGTTTTTATGGCAGCGGCTAGTACATGGCGATCTTTTTCATCTGGTAATTCTAAGCCATCAATCAGAACTTCATAATTCTCAACCATCGCATCTGGAAATGCTTGTCTTGCCCATGATATTCGTTTGCTTCTCTCCGATTCACTCACGTTTTTTCTTTGCATTACCTCTACCCATTCATCAAAGATATGCTTACTCCATTTAGGGGTATATAAGTCATCGTGTGCAAACCAAAAAAGCAAATCTCGTACCTCAATTGGAATAATCACATTTGTATCAAGTACACAAGTAAAACGGATACTATGTATCATATAAACCTGACTCTTGGTCTGCTTTCATGATTTTAATTAACAACTCTTTTTGTTTCGCCTTCATATACTTCTTATAAGTCATTACATCTTCAAATTTTACTCTCCTATGCTTTCCTATTTTTGTAAACTCTATCTTACCTGCTTCTAATAACTTCACTAGATGAGGTCGTGAACATCCAAGTAAATCAGCAGCAGCTTGAGTGGTCATCTCTACTGCTATTGGTACAATGGAGATTGGCTTTCCTTGACCAGTTACTTTCAAAATTTCCGCTAACAATTTTAATGCCTTCAACGGTATTCTGATTTTCTCTTGCGTTTCTTCAATCTCAATCTTTGGGTTGTCCTTATTAAGATTCTCTAAGGCTTCCGCTAAAGCGCTATACGATTCCATAGCTATTCTTTGCTCATCCTTCGATGGTCTGGAAATTTTTTCTAAATGATTCATATTACAGTACGATTAATTTAAAACTACTAAACAAATATAATCGAAATAAACGTAATAGTCAAAATAAACGAATACATTGCTTCGCCATTTACCTAATTAGCTAAATATCTGTGCAATAATCATTTACAATATTGCAAATAGAGTTTTCAATCTAAATAATACTATGATGATCGTCTTATCCTTCTTCAAAAGACCTACAAATACTTTTCCTGAAATAACTTAAACTCTGCTTCATTTAATTTTAAAATCTGCTAGTGATTTACAAATAACCCTCCAAGCCTAACGCCTCCAAAGTTTCAATATCCAACTGTCCAATTGGCAATCCATTCTCTTTCTGATATGCCATTATAGCAGACTTTAATTTTGAATCGAATGTTAGATTTGTCGAATCTTGTTCAAATCCTTCGGCTGATAACTTACTTTTCAAATCTAGTATAAATGACGTTGATACTTTATTATTACATATCACCTCTTTCCATTGGGTACTACCTCCAGATGGGACACTAGAGTCAAGGACAAAGACTTCTACTTCTTTGTATTCCCAGTCTTCTTCTTTTAGTTTGCGTTTATTCCTAAGGACTTCGAGTGTCATATATTCTCCTGGGGTTCCTTCTAAGCACCAAACAAGGCAATCAATTTCATTGTCTGATTTACAATTTTTATCTGCCTTTTTTTTGACCCAAGATTCTTCTATTGATGGTCTTACTTCGATTTTAACTATTTTAGTTTTTACTTTCTCTGGCGTATCGCCGATGTACACAGGATACTTTCGTACTTCAGAATGAAGGTCATTCGAGACATCACTAAATGGAATCAGGCACTTTGCATAGCAAGATCCTGGTTTGTTATTGACAGGAAGATCACCAGGTTGGCAGTAAGCACCGATCGCGAAAATAAATATCAAAATTGTAAAGGTAGGTTTCATGGTTGTTGTTGTTGATGTTGATATGTGATAGAGGTTACTCAATATTCTAAAATAGCCTAGAGGTTGAACATTATTAACATCCTTGTTTTCAATACACATCTAATATAATGAAAAATAAATAGAGAATAGAAAACAGCATTTACTTCGCAAACACCTCCCCTTCATCTTTATATGCTTTAAACTCAATTGGATTTCCACTGTAGTCCAATACAAACATCGTGTGCTGCTCACCTGCTTGACCTTCGTAGCGTACTTGAGGCTGAATAATAAATTTTACATTACTTGATGTAAGTCGATTTTGGATTTCCTTAAATTGCGCTACGTTCAACAGACAACCAAAGTGTGGAATTGGAACAGCAACACCATCTACTTTCCCACAATAATCAGAAGCGGTAATGTTATCACTAATATGAGCGGATAACTGGTGTCCAAAAAAATTGAAGTCGATCCAATTTTCTGCAGAACGGCCTTCTTCACCATTTAATAGATCAACATAAAAGGCTCGAGTAGAGGCGATGTCTTTTACTTTAAAAGCATAGTGGAACGGATTCATTATAGTTAATATTTATTGCATTTAAATCTCAAAACTGTCGACTTCTATAATTGCTCCTGCAGGCATGTCTGCTAGATGGATTTCTCCAATCCGTATGCGAAACAATCGCAAGGTAGGAAATCCAACTGCGGCAGTCATTTTGCGCACTTGTCTATACTTCCCTTCTGTCAAGGTAATAGATACCCAAGAAGTAGGACCGTGTCTATCGTCTCTGATCTTCTTTGTTCTTGGTGGGAATTGGGGTGCTGGATCTATGGCTTCCACTTTGCAAGGTAGCGTCAAGTATTTTACATCTCTAATGCCGATTTCAACACCTGTTTGTAATTGCTCGATGGCTGCTGCTGTAATCAAGCCGTCGACTTGTGCATAATATTCTTTCTCGACTTTCTTGCTGCGCACCTGCTCACTTACCAGTCCGTCTGTAGTCAGCAAAAGCAGTCCCTCTGAGTG
>Ga0114957_1001806_pt1 | contig 22083 bp, 19 predicted proteins | sample BantaG_FD_87175 | JGI IMG/M metagenome (GOLD analysis project Ga0114957, IMG submission 87175) | Marine algal microbial communities from Bantry Bay, Ireland - BantryBay_4 metaG | ecosystem: Host-associated > Algae > Red algae > Unclassified | place: Bantry Bay, Ireland | collected 2014-11-21 | reverse complement strand
TAAATATTTAGTCATCTTTAATCTTCTACGCAATTATAATTTTTAAATTAAGTAAAAAATTGCTGAATTAAATATTACTTTAACCTAATAAAATATAACCTTATAACGATGAAAATTTATACAATACCGAAGTAAAAGACAAAATTAAGGAATTAGCAAAAAGTATAAAGTTTATAATGTTTACAACAAGTTTAGGTAATAAACCTTTTCAAGTAGTATCAATGAGTACTAAAAAAAGTTGACGATAATGGTACAGTTTGGTCTTTAAGTGTAAAAGATAGCGAACATAATAAAGATATCTTTAAGATAACAAAGTACATTAATCTATTTAAAACTAGAAAATATAACTTTGTGCGGAAGCGTTATTATTATCACCGAACATTCTATTTTAAAATAACTTTATGGAAAAAAGTGATGCTATGTGTTTTATGGATTGGACATTACTAATTTAATAGTTTTTAAAGTAAAACCTGAAGAAGTCCATTATTGGGATTCATAAATAATAAGTTAGTAACCTTAATTTAAAATTGGAGTTGGGACCATGAAGGGCGGGCAACCAATACTGTAAAATGAAGGCGATTTAAAAATTTTTAAAAAACAAAAATGATTAAACTAAGAGCGAAAACACCAGAATTAAAAATTAACTTAGTAAACGATACATCGTAGAGTTTAAGCGAGCAATCTCAAAAGAATTTCACCCTCACAATATTTTACAGCGGTAAGCATTGTCCTGTATGTAAAAAACAACCAGATCACTTTACCAAGCCAGAATTATTTCTTTTAGATACAGAGCATAAAGTATATTGGGAATCAATACAGTTTGTGCCATTTGGCAGTCCCACCTTAAAAGCACTATAAATTACTATATTTAAGATACTTTTAAAATGAACGATACAAAGAAATTTAAATTAAAATATCTACCAAAACTTCTGGTTAAATCTGGAAGTTCTTGGTTTAATGGAGAACCGTTTCAGCGTAGTGCGGTAGTCGCTTATTATGCTATATTATCTTTACCAGCATTAATAATTATAATACTAAATGTTGTGGGTAGTATTTGGGGACGAGATATTGTTCAAGGAGAACTATTAGGAGAAATTTCAAGCGCACTAGGTACTGAAACTGCAGAGTCTATAAGATTAATGATGGTGGATAGAGGTACAGAATCTACTTCTATTTTTGCAACTATAGTAGGTATTACTACTCTTTTATATGGTTCTACAGGCGTTTTTTTTCAAATTGAAGCTGCTTTAAATAAAATTTGGGAAGTAGAACCTAAGTTTGAAAATAGTATTATTTCAATGTTGTGGAGTCGTGCTAAAAGCTTTGGATTTATATTAGTAATCGGTTTTTTATTACTTACAAGTTTTGTTTTAACGTCTATGCTAACCACTTTTAGTAGAAGTTTAGAACGTTTTTTACCAGACAACTTATTCGAGTATATTTATATTGTAGATATAATAATTTCATTAGGATTTATATATGTTCTTTTTGCTGCCATGTTTAAATTTTTACCTTCGGCAACAATCTCATGGAAATCTGTTAGAGTAGGTGCGTTACTTACAACCATTCTTTTTTTAATAGGTAAATATTTATTAGCTATATATTTTAAAGAAATGCAACCTGGCTCTACCTATGGAGCAGCTGGTTCTATAATTTTAATCATGCTTTGGGTATCTTACACAAGTCTTATCCTTTTATTTGGTGCGCATTTTACTAAAGTTTTTTCAGACAATTATTTAAAGAAATTAACTATTTTAGAATAAAATTCAATTATTAATTTAAATCTAAAATTTATATCAGCCTTATTAATTTTATTAAAAATAAAACATAGTTAAATTAAATAGTAGCACAATAGGTGTTTGTATTTTAAGGTATTTTTAAAGTAACAGATTCTGCTTTAAAATTACAGTTCCTTTTTTAGGTGGCAGGACTACCAATAACGAATAAAAAGATAAAACAGGTAAAAAAGCATATCTGGTTTTGGTATTCGATAAGCGAACAAATACTTATGCTGGAAGTACACATTTTTTCGAGTATTATCAAAATTATAATACTATTCAATTAGGCTACACTTGGTGTGGTAATGTATTTTCAAAGTTCTGGAGTAAATAAAAATTGTAAATATTTAATGCTGTCTTTTGCTTTTTAAACTTTAGGAATAGAACATGTAGAACTTAGGACAGAAAACAATAATAAAGCAATTAAAAGTTTAGGTTGTACTTTAAAGCTGTTTTAAGGCAGAATTGCTTCACACCAAATGGAGCTAGACGTGATAGTATTGTTTTGAGTATTCTAAAAGAAGAATGGTTTGGTAATATTAAAACTAAACTAAAATCACGTTTGTAATTATTAGTAATTGATTAAACTGTAGTTATCTTTGTTAAAAATTTAGCAATGTCAAACCAGAAGAAATCGCAGCAAGCAATTTTAGATAAATTAGAGATAAAAGCGCTAAATCCCATGCAAGAGGAAGCATTTTTATCCATTTCATCTATAGCAAATACTGTTTTGCTTTCTCCAACAGGAACTGGGAAAACATTGGCGTTTTTATTACCAACCATTAACGAATTATCTTCAAAATGTGATAATGTGCAACTGCTAATTTTGGTACCTTCGAGAGAATTAGCAATACAAATAGAGCAGGTGGTTAGGCAAATTGGATCAGGTTTTAAAGCTAATGCTGTATATGGAGGCAGACCATTTTCTAAAGATAAAATAGAGTTAACACATGCTCCAGCCATTTTAATTGGAACACCTGGAAGAGTCGCAGATCATCTTAGACGAGATACTTTTTTGGTTGAAGATATTAAAACTTTAGTTTTAGATGAATTCGATAAATCGCTTGAGATAGGTTTCGAAAAAGAAATGAGTGCCATTCTTGCAAGATTGCCAAATATTAAAAAACGTATTTTAACCTCTGCAACTCAGGATATTGAAATCCCTAGATTTGTAGGACTTGAAAACGAAATTATAATTGATTATTTAGATACTAAAATTTCAAATTTAGTAGTTAAAAAAGTAATTTCTCCAGATAAAAACAAACTCCAAACATTAGTAGATTTGTTACTTTACAAAGGTAATAAGCCAGGTATTGTGTTTTGTAATTTTAAGGATACCATACAATATGTAAGCGACTTTTTAGATAGTAACGCTATTCCACATGGTTGTTTCTATGGCGGCATGGAACAAATAGACAGAGAACGTGCTTTAATAAAATTTAGAAATGGAACACATCAAATTATAATAGCAACAGATTTGGCTGCCCGTGGATTAGATATTCCAGAATTAAACTATATTATTCATTACCAATTGCCATTAAAAGCCGAAGAATTTACGCATAGAAATGGTAGAACTGCTAGAATGAATGCACAAGGAACAGCTTATGTTTTACAATGGGAAAATGAATATTTACCAGAATTTATTACCACTTCTGAAATCGAAAAACTAAGTAGTAAGCAAGTTAGAATTAAAAGTGAATGGTCTACATTATTTATTTCTGGTGGACGAAAAGATAAAATTTCTAAAGGTGATATTGCAGGCTTATTTTTTAAACAAGGCAATTTAGAACGAAACGAATTAGGGATTATAGAGTTAAAACAAGATTGTGCATTTGTGGCAGTCGCTAAAGAAAAAGCTCAAGTTATTGTAGATAAAGTAAACAATATGCGAATAAAAAAACGTAAAGTGCGTGTAGCAATTGTTTGAGATTTTTTTAAACGATTGTTCTTTTTAATTGTTTTCCAGAATATAAACAATTCAGAATGCGTTGTAATCTCCTCAATAAATTTCAACCGTTATAAGTTTCTAAAAGATGGAGCGAGTTAAATTTTGTTCCTGATGGTTACACATCCACACATTGCCATAGTTTTTCTCAAAAAATTTTGTAAGTTAACGCTAGAGACAGAATTTTAGCTATATTTTGAATAGAGAATTTTTCTAAATTGTTACCAATTCCAAAATTTTCACTGTCAAATTTTGTAATGTGTACTCCAACTTTTAAAGGATTTATAGTTGCTAATTCTGGAATATATGTCGCTATTTTTCCATTATTTTTTTAAAATTGGTGAGTTTATAAGCGTTTTCGACAATGTTTTTGTAATTTAATTCAATTTATTATCAAATAATTTGGTTAAACGAAAGGCAAGTTTTTTTTAATTAAAAATAAAAGGTCTATTTATTAAAAACCCTACTAAATAAACCTTTAACACTTAATTTAGTAATTTTTAAAAAGCCTAAATTATTACTTATAGGTTTCACAATTAGAGCGTTATAAACAATTATTTAAAATAGTTTTATTTAATTTTATATTTAAATATTGATATTGTTAAAAATTGGCATTATCTTTGAAATCTAATAAGTATTAATAAATTAAATTAAATTACAATGAGTACAGGAACAGTAAAATTTTTCAACGACACAAAAGGATTTGGATTTATCACTGAAGAAGGTGTAGACAAAGATCATTTCGTTCACATTTCAGGATTAATCGATGAGATTAGAGAAGGTGACCAAGTTGAATTCGATTTACAAGAAGGAAACAAAGGATTAAACGCGGTTAACGTAAAAGTTATCTAAGATATATTCATATATTTTTCAAGTAAAGAGCCTATCTATAAAGATAGGCTTTTTTTATGCGCTATAGTTTGCACTCCAAAAAGTGTGATTATCTTTACCAAAAAATAATTTATGTCAATACAGTTTTTAGATATTGGAATTTATAAGCCACTACAAGAGCATTTAGCTACTTTAAAAATATCTGTACCAACAGATATTCAAGAAAAAGTAATTCCTATTATTTTAAACCAGAAAGAAGACGTTGTTGCTTTAGCAAAAACAGGAACAGGTAAAACTGCTGCGTTTGGTTTACCATTATTGCAACTAATAGACGTAGAAACGAAAACTATTCAAGCTGTTATTCTTGCACCAACAAGAGAATTAGGGCAACAGATTTTAAAAAACTTAGATACTTTTAATGCTGACAGTTTAACTATTTCAATTGCAGGTTTATTTGGTGGTATACCAATTAAGCCACAAATAGAAAGATTAAAAGCAACAACGCACATAATAGTTGCAACACCAGGACGTTTGGCAGATTTAATAAAACGCAACGCTATAAACGTAAAAGACATTACTTATTTTATATTAGATGAAGCAGACGAAATGTTAAATGCCCATAAAACAGGCATAGATACTATTATTAAATCTCTACCTAAAAGCAGAAGAACGCTATTGTTTACTGCTACAATGCCAGGAACCATTAAGCAAATGGTTAAAAATTATATGTCTAAAAACGTTATACATATTGAAGCCAATATGGAAACGCTTGGTCATCAAGGTATAAACCACCAATATATAGTTGTAGAACCTATAGAAAAACTTGAAGTTTTGCTTCATTTTTTAAATTCGAATGAAGGACAACGTGGTATTATTTTCTGTAAAACTAAAGCAGCAGTAAACAAATTAGCTAAAAAACTTGCTATTAATAAATTCTCCTCTGGAGCTATTCACGGAAGCCTAACACAAGGTATTCGAGATCGAATTATGGGACAATTTAGAGAAGGCTATATAGACCTTTTAGTAGCCACAGATTTAGCAGCTCGTGGTATTGATGTAAAAAATTTGTCTTGGGTTATAAATTACCATTTACCAGATACTTACGAAGCTTATGTACATAGAAGTGGACGTACAGCTAGGGCAGGAGCAAATGGTTTAGCGTTAACCATTATTCAAAAAGAAGAAAGAGAAGATATTAGAGATTTTGAAAAAGAATTAGATATTAGTTTTACACCTTTTAAAAAGCCAGATGCAAATAGTATAGCAGATAACAATATGCTATTATGGGCTAAAAAAATTTTTAAAGCAAAGCCTAATCGAGATATAGATGAAACTTTAAAAGGGAGAGTTAAAACCATATTCCATCATTTAACAAAAGAGGAATTAGTAGATAAGATTTTGGCAAATTACATAGCACAAACTAATGTTTTAAATGAAAAAAAAGTAGAGTTTAAAAAGAATAAAAACGTATAGTTTAATGAAAATTAAGGATAAAAATCTAGACATAGAAGCTTGTATCATTACACTTCAAAAACTATTAGAAGATACCAATAAGCTTTTCGAACTACCAGAACCGCAACGTGTTGCTTTGTATAAAGTGGCAGGCGAATTATCTCGACCAAACCGTCATGAGTTTAAACGCAGACGCAAAGACGCTAAAAAAGCAGCAAAGCGTAAAATAATTGAAAGCGACAAGCACGCGAGAAAAACTACTGGTATTCGTTCTGCACGAGAAGCATCGCTATTTGTGGCACCAAAATTATTAGCAGCAACAGAATGTTTAGAAGATACTCCAGAATTAAAATCGCCAAGAAACTGTTATGTTTGTAAAGCAATTTATACAAAACTGCATCATTTTTACGATACTATGTGTAAAGATTGTGGCGATTTAAACTATGCTAAACGTTTTCAAACTACAGATTTAAAGGATCAAGTTGCAGTTATTACAGGTTCTCGATTAAAAATAGGCTATCATATTACCCTTATGTTACTGCGTTCTGGTGCAACGGTTGTAGCAACAACAAGATTTCCAGCAGATTCTGCTATTCGGTTTTCCAAAGAAGACGATTACAAAACGTGGAGCGATCGTTTACATATTCATGGTCTTGATTTAAGACATATTCCAAGTGTGGAAATTTTCTGTAACTATATAGAACAAAAATACGATCGATTAGATATTTTAGTAAATAATGCTGCACAAACGGTAAGAAGACCTTCAGGTTTTTATTTTCATTTAATGGAAAATGAAAAGCTACCTATCGATAAATTACCAAAGCTAGCTCAAACTTTATTGCAAGATCATGAAAGTTGTTTAGAAGAACTATTAAAATTAAGTGTTGGTCCTTCAAAAACAGATAATAACAATGTGTTACCAGTAACTTGGCATGGCCCAGAACCTGGTGTAGGACTTAGAAATTCTGCAGAATTGTCTCAAATTCCTTATAGTTTCGATAATTCTTTGCAAACAACTGAAGTTTTTCCAGAAGGCGAATTGGATGCAGATTTACAACAAGTAGATTTACGTAAAACCAACAGTTGGCGACTAAAATTAGGCGAAATTGAAACTACCGAAATGGTAGAAGTACAGCTTGTTAATGCAGTTGCACCTTTTGTGTTGTGTAATCGATTGTCTAATGTAATGATGAAAGAAAAAACAGGTAAAAAACACATAATTAATGTATCTGCAATGGAAGGCAAGTTTCATCGTTTTAAAAAAGAAGACAGACATCCACATACAAATATGGCAAAAGCGGCTTTAAATATGCTAACGCATACCTCTGCAGCAACTTTTGCAAAATCTGGTATTTACATGAATGCAGTAGATACAGGTTGGGTTACAGATGAAGATCCTGCAGCCTTATCTAAAAAGAAAGTAGATGTACACGATTTCCAACCACCTTTAGATATTGTAGATGGTGCAGCGCGTGTTATGGATCCGTTAATAGATGGTATTAATACTGGTAAACACTGGTGTGGTAGGTTTTTAAAAGATTATTTCCCTATAGATTGGTAGACAAATCAATAGAAAAAAAAGATTTTTTTACGATTGAAATTATCGCTGAGTTTAACCCATAAGTCCAACACATTGATTTCTTCAAATTAAACTAGAAATTAATATGCAATACAAAACAAAAATAATATGTTAATTATATTTTTTTAAAATAAAACAAGAATTGTATTTGTTAATATTTACTCAAAACATTAACTTAATACTATAGTTTTAGCTTTTTCTTTAGTATTTTTATACTCTATTATAAACAACAATGAAATACTTTCTAGTCTTATTTTTTTTTATTATAACCTCATCTTTAGGTTTTGCGCAAGAAGATGAAGCAAATAATAAAATAAAAAAAGAAACCGTTGAAGGTGTTATTATAGATTCTCAAACAAGTGCTCCTATAGAGAGTGTAAATATTGTTAACCTTAATCAAGTTATTGGTACTTCTACAAATACTGAAGGAGAATTTATACTTAAAGCTAAAGTAAACGATACATTGCATTTAACTTACGTTGGTTATAAATCTATTAAAGTTCGTGTAACAAACGATTGGCTTAAGTTTGGAAGTTCTAAAATTACATTAACGGAATTAGCATTAGCCTTAGAGGAAGTAGTTGTAAACGAATTAAAACTTACAGGCTATTTAGAGCTAGATATTAAACAGGTTCAAGTTAACACTAATTACCGTTACAGCATTTCTGGCTTGAGTACAGGCTATGAAGCTGGTAGTAATAAATCACCAACTACAATTAGTAAAGTTTTAGGCTCCATATTTAATCCGTTAGATTTTCTCTACAATACTTTTAGTAGAAAAGGTACAGCATTAAGGAAGCTTAAACAAATGAAAAAAGACGATGAGATTAGAAATCTTTTAGCGTCTCGTTTTGATAGAGAAACATTAATGGTTTTACTGCAGCTTACTAAAATAGATTTAGACGAAATTGTATCGCAGTGTAACTACTCTAAAGATTTTATTAATAGGGCTAACGACCTACAAATGCTCGATGCAATTAGCCAATGTTATGAAGAATATAAAGTATTAAGCCGTGATAAATAAAAAAAACAATTAATTCTTACATTATCGACACTATCCTAAAATCTATTTTAGTTAAAAACTCAGGTTTAAATTTAATTCTGAGCTTTTTTTTATTTTAGGTTAATCTAATCCTTTCTTCTAGAACGACCAGATCTTGAGTGCGTTGTTTTAAACTCGCTTTTATCTCTATCTCCACCATCACTTCTTCTAGAACGTTTTGGAGCATCATCGCTTCCACGACGTCTATCGACTCTAGAATTTTCACCACGTCTTGCGCGTCTATCTCCACTTCTTCTTCTATCTCCACTTTTTCCACTATCGCGTCGTCTTCCGCCTCCACCAGAACCACCTCTTCCACGACCGCCACGACTAGGTTTATCTTCAGTTATTTCTACATTTACAAAACGACCTTCATGTTTAAAATCTGTAAAGAATGCTAATACCTTTTCTTGGTGTTCTTTTTCGGTATTAAAGAAAGAGAACGTGTCTTTACAATCTACTTTAAATACATCGTCACGACCTAAACCTAATACTTCTTTTAAAAAGTCTTTTAATTTCATCCAATCGAAACCATCTTTTTCACCAACATTAATAAAGTAACGTGTAGCACTTCCGGTAGATTGACGTCCACTATTGCGTCCAGAATCTCCAGCCTTAACATTTAAGTTTTTAGATTTTTGGTAATAATTAAAGAAGCGTGTAAATTCTACAGAGAAAAATTTCTTTATTAATTCGTCTTTACTCGTATCTTCAAAAAGTGTATTAATATCTTCTAAATACTTGTCAATCTCGTCGTTAACTTCTGTATTATGAATTTTGTTTGCTAAAGACATTAACTGTACTTCGCAAATAGCCATTCCATTAGGAATTTCTTTTAATTCAAATTTTTGGTTAATTATACGTTCGATACTTTTTAATCTACGTATTTCACTTTTAGAAACAATAACCATAGAAACACCAGTTTTTCCAGCACGACCTGTTCTACCAGAACGGTGTGTATAGGTTTCTATTTCATCGCTTAATTGGTAATTAATAACGTGTGTAATATCGTCTACATCAATACCACGAGCAGCAACGTCTGTTGCCACTAGCATTTGTATTTGGCGTGTTCTAAATTGCTTCATTACGATATCTCGTTGATTCTGAGATAAATCTCCGTGTAGTGCTCCAGCACTATAACCATCTTCAATTAATTGCTCTGCAACCTTTTGTGTATCGCGTTTTGTACGACAAAAAATAACAGAAAATATATCTGGATTAGCATCTGCTAAGCGTTTTAGAGCTTTGTAACGATCGCGAGCGTTTACTAAATAGTACTCATGCGACACTGTATCTGTACTTTGGTTTTTATGTCCTATAGTAATTTCCTGTGGATCATTCATAAACTTTCTTGCAATCGTAGCTACCTCTTTAGGCATTGTTGCAGAAAATAACCATGTGTTTTTATCCTCTGGTGTTCCAGAAAGAATATCTGTAATATCTTCTTTAAAACCCATGTTAAGCATTTCGTCTGCTTCATCTAAAACCGAATATTGTATTTTAGTGATATCAACTAAACGACGCCTAATCATATCTTTCATTCTACCTGGCGTTGCAACAATTACTTGCGCACCACGTTTAACCTCTCTTGCTTGGTCTGTAATGCTCGATCCACCATAAATTGCAACAACATTTAGGCCTTTGCAGTATTTACCGTAAGCTTTCATTTCGTTTGCAATTTGCAAACAAAGCTCACGAGTTGGAGATAGAATTAAACCTTGAGTTGTACGACTGTCTATGTCTATTTTCTGTAGCATTGGAAAACCAAATGCTGCAGTTTTACCAGTTCCAGTTTGCGCTAAGGCAACTAAATCTGTTTCTTCGCTTAATAAAATTGGGATTGCCTTTTCTTGTACTTCAGATGGTGTTTCGAAACCTAAATCTGTAATACCTTTTAATAGATCTTCATTAAGACCTAATTCTTGGAATGTGCTCATTCTGTGTTATGTATTTCAATGTCAATCTATTCTGGTGTTACAAATAGAAGCGCATTGAACATACTTAACCTAAAACTTCTAGTAACACATCCTCACTCTGAGGAGTCCATTTCAACGCATTTGCGTTTTCAAGGTGCAAAGTTACGTTATTATTTTAGATATTCAATCTTCTTATATTTAGTATTATAATACGCGGAATCTCTATTTAATAATAAGATTTCGCGAGTTATAATTTTGTATTACGCGAAAAACACTATATTTGAGTAGATTCCGCGTATTATAAAATATATGAAAATTATTGGTAGAATAGAAGAACGTAAAACGATGCAGAAAATGCAAAGTGATAGTAAAGCGCATTTGCTTGCTATAATTGGTCGCAGACGTGTTGGTAAAACATTTTTAATACGCGAAGTGTATAAAAATGAAAAGGTTTTTGAAATGACGGGTTTAAAAGATGCTAATCTTCACGACCAGTTAATGAACTTTACACTACAGCTAAATTTCTATTTTAAAAAGGATGAAAAACATCAAAAACCTGAAAGTTGGCTCGTTGCTTTTAGTGAATTAAGCAAAGCTATAAGTATTTTAAAAACAAAATATAAACCTGTTATTTTTTTAGACGAATTGCCTTGGATTGCGAGTAAGCGTTCAGGTTTTATGGAAGCTTTAGCACATTGGTGGAATAATTGGGCTTCACAGCAAAATATTATTGTGGTGGTTTGCGGTTCGGCAGCGTCGTGGATGCTTCAGCATGTGGTAAATGCAAAAGGCGGCTTGCATAATCGTATTACCAAACTTATTACATTATTACCTTTTACATTAGTTGAAACTGAGGCTTTTCTTTTAGAAAAAAATATTAATATGAGCCATTATCAAATCATTCAACTGTATTTATCTTTAGGTGGAATTCCGCATTATTTAGATCAAGTAGAAAAAGGAAAAAGTGCTGCGCAAAATATAAACAATTTGTGTTTTAAAAAAGATAGTTTTTTAACAACTGAATTTGAAAATCTTTATCCAGCTTTATTCGACAATGCTGGAAAACATGTGCAAATAGTAAAAGCTTTAGCAAGCAAAGCAAGCGGATTAAATAGACAAGCCATTTTAAAGCTCACCAATCTGTCTGATGGTGGTTACTTTAGCAATATATTAAACGAGTTGGAAGCTTCTGGTTTTATAGCAACCTTCGAGCCTTTAGAGAAAAGTAAAAAAGACACCTTGTTTAGGTTAACAGATGAATACTCCCTGTTTTATCTCAGTTTTATGGTAGGAAAAAACAAATTGAATAAAAGTGATTGGCTAAGAGTTAGCGAAACACAACAGTACAAAATTTGGTGTGGTTATGCGTTCGAAAATTTATGTATTAAACATATAGATAGCATTAAAAATGCCTTAGGTATTTTAGGTGTAGAAACGAACGTCAATAGCTTTTTACATAGAAAAGACGATAACTACCAAAAAGGTTTTCAAATAGATATGCTTATCGATAGAAAAGATAATATTATAAATATTTGCGAAATGAAATTCTATGCAGACGAGTTTGCTATCACTAAAGATTATGCACAAAAACTACGTACCAAACGAGAAGGCTTAAAAGCGGTGACTAAGTCTAAAAAAATGGTGCATATTACGTTTATAACGTCTTATGGTGTTTTAGAAAATACGCATAAAATGGATTTGGTGGAGAATGATTTTAGTACTTCAATCTTTTTTGAATAGTACAAATAATAACTAGGTAATTTTAGGTTGGAATTTTGGTTTCGTATTTAAACTAACGGTCTTGTATATGAAAAGTAGCGGATTTCACACACTAACTTTTCGGATTATAACTGACCTAAAATTTATAAAAATCATTTTCGTTTAAGCACCAAAACCGCTATTTTTTATATACGTTGTTGTGTTTTCGTACTTTTTTTCCGCAAACTTGCTAGCGCTGGCAAAGACATACTCTTTTGCAATTTTTGGCTTGTTTGGTTGCTGTAGCGAATTGCAAATGTGTATGGCTTTAAGCGTTGGCTTATCCGTTCACAAATATGTGATTCGTAAACAAAGTATGTGGTGCACTCACTAAATTAATATCAAATTTCAATGAAGGCTCAACTCTCGAACTTGCATTATGAATTCTAAAAGATATTTGCCCACCTTCGTTCAAAGAAACCAATAATGTTGTTGTCGAGTTTTCTTGATAAACAATTTCGATTAATCTTGTCGGCAATTTTAGTTTAGCAATCTTCGCTTTTGGTTTTACTTTCTCAAATGGCAGATTCAAAGTTCCGTGTAAATTGTAAGCTTGAATTTCAACTTTCTTTTTACCTTTAATTACCTTATAAAAATCTTGATTACCTATTAAATACTGCACCAAATTTTCCGCTACAATACTCGGATTTTCTTTGTCCAAACGAAGTAGTTCTTTTCTAAAAGCATCTAAAATTGGTAAATACACAACTTGATGCATATTTTCAATTGAAGTCCACTTGGTTGATTTGTCTTTTGCTCTCAAATCAGAAAGCATATCAAATATCGGATTGATTTCGTCAAAGTAATTTTTAGAACAAGAAACACCTAGCCACTTTTCTCCAAAGTTGATTTTGTTAGATAATCTTGAATGTTTAACTGCTCTGTGATTGTTTTTAGCAGAAATACCAATTTCCCACTTTTGCAAAGAGCGAATCATTAAAACGTCTCGTACATCTCCAGTTTGTCCAGCTTGGTCACTAACTAATTCCAAAACCAAAATATCCTCTTTGCTAATTCCATTTGATAACCTAGGTTCAATGTCTATGAGAAAATTGATGGAAGCACTTGCTGTTATTCTAAAAGTGTCTTGTTCAGATTCACTGAAACTATCAAAAAAGCCTTTGGCAGTTTTATAAGGTTCGTTTTTTGTGATTGAAACGCTTGTAATTGTTTTTAAACGTTCGTAAAATTCAAAGAGTAAAGCATATTCGAAAGCTTTACCATTAACTGTTTGACTAGCCATAAATTATGAAAGTGTATTTTCTAATACCAATTTTTTCTTGGTAACTCGTTTTGGTTTCTTTTCTGCATTCTCAATTTGAGATTTGATACTTATAGCAATATGTTTCGCCAGATTTACAGGAACTGCATTTCCTATCATCTTATATCCAGCAGCAATGTGGTTGTAATGGAAGATGAAATTGTTTGGGAAAGTTTGAATTCTTGCACATTCTCTAACACTTAATCTACGATACAAATCTTCTTTTCCTGGAACAAATACACGAATGTTTTGTTCAATGAATTTCATTTTTGGTGCTTGTGGATGAATTGGTGCGTGTCTTCCACCTGCTTGAATAGTAAAAGATTGTTCATCCCAACTTCTTACTCTATTTCTTGACATAAACATTGAAGAAAAACCACCAATCATATATTCGTGATTTGGTACTTTACAATTCTCTTTGTTTGTTTTGTTTCCTTCTTTTGCTGGAACTACTGTATCTTTTAAATCAGCTATTTTTTGTTCAAGAGTTACTTTTTCTTTCATTGGTTGAGGAAACTGAAATTCAAAATCAAGGTCTTCTCGTATACCAATAAAAAAGACACGTTTTCTGTCTTGTGGAACATCAAAGTCCGATGCGTTTAATAATTTGAAGGATAATCTGTATCCAGCATTTTTAAACATTTCTTTAATGTTTTTTAAAGCTTCGTTATGTCTTTCCAATAACATTCCGCTCACATTTTCGGCAAGAAAGAATTTTGGCTGTTTTGCTTCTAATATTCGGATGAAATCATAAAACAATTGTCCTCTTTTGTCATTTATTCCGCGTAATGAGCCAGCTTCACTCCAACTTTGGCAAGGTGGTCCGCCAATAATTCCATCACATTCAGGAACTTCATCAGATTCTATATTTACGATACTGCGTCTGTCAAGTGTCGTGCTTTTATGATTTTTCTCATAAGTTTCCCAAATGTCTTTGTCATATTCATTTGCCCAAACAACATTAAATCCTGCTTTTTGAAATCCTAAATCTAGTCCGCCAGCTCCTGCAAAAAATGATACTACATTCATATTTTATTGTGTTTGAAGTGATTTATTAAGTATTCTTCTATATTCTGCTTTTTCTTCGGCAACTTGTAAAAGTTGTTTTGTGCAATTCGTTTCGTAAATATGTTTTCCAATTTGGTCGGTCACATATTCATTTCGTAATTCCGTAAGATTGAGTTTGAATATTTTGGCAAGTTTTGGTAAACGTTTTTCATCGAAGTCTCGTTTTCCGTTCTCGATTTTGCTCAAGTTTGCAGAGTCCAAATTCAGTTTGGCCGCAAGTTGAGTTAAAGTCAATTCGTTTTCGTTTCGTAAAAGTCGGATGTATTCTCCAAATGTGGTTTTCATAAGACTTGTCATTTTTTGACAAATTTATATATTTTATTTGGAATATTCAATTCGAGCGTTGGGAAATTTTAGCTCTTTTGGTTTTAGAGCGTTGAAATTGAGCGTTGGCAAAAACCGAAAGTGTTAAAATATGCGGCTGGCAGTATGAAACACGACGTGTTCATTGATATGAAATCGTTTAAATGTTTTATATCAAACGTTAGTTTAAATACGAAGTTAGCCTATTTTTTTGAGAAAGTCAAGTATTATAAAGTACCCAAAAACTGAACCAACAAAGCAACAGCTTTCCCACGATGTCCAATTTTATTCTTTAATTTTAAATCTATTTCTGCAAAGGTTTTGGTATAGCCATTTGGCATAAAAATAGGATCGTAGCCAAAGCCTTTATTTCCTTTTTTAGTTTGGGTAATTTCACCTTTACAAATACCTGTAAACGTTTCTAATTTATCGTTTATATGTAAAGCAACTACTGTTTTAAATTGAGCGTTTCGGTTTGGTTTGTCTTTTAAATTCTTTAAAAGTAAATCCATATTATCGTTAGCATCGCGTTTTGGTCCTGCGTATCGAGCAGAAAAAACGCCTGGTTCGTTGTTTAAAGTTTCTACTTCTAAACCTGTGTCGTCTGCAAAGCAATTGTAACCATAATGTTCTTTTATATATTTTGCTTTTTGGATAGCGTTGCCTTTAATCGTGTTTTGTGTTTCTGGTACATCTTCAAAACAGCCAATGTCTTTTAAGCTTAATAATTTTATAGAAGAAGGAATAAAAGATTGTACTTCTTTTAATTTATTTAGGTTGTTGGTAGCGAAGACTAGTTGCATAGTTTTGTTTTAAAAAGTAAAAATACAATTTACTTAAAAGGATAATTTAAAAAGTATAACGTTTTTATTAAATAAAGACAGATTTGGTTTATATTAGTAAAAGTATAAGTAGACCAAAACCAAACACCATGAAAAAATATATTAGCCTATTATGTATTATCTTATTTATGTCTTGTAACGATGCCGAACATTTAAAAAATATTGTTGGCGATTGGGAATGTGCAAGCTGGATAAGTGAAGCAACAGGAAAAGATAACTGCAATAATAATGTGACTTTCAATTTTAATGCAGATAATACTTATACTTCTAAAATTCAGTCTGACAATGCCGCAGGAAGCTATAAAATAACTAATGGTTTATTATACTGTACGCCAAAAGATAAAATGGAAATAGCTGTAGAAATTAATAAACTTACTGCAGATACTTTAGCGTTTACAATGAGTCGTTCTGGAAATAAGGAGATAATGACACTTGTTAAAAAGTAACTTATCGATGATGATAAGGTTCGTTCTTTAAAATGGTAAACCCACGATATAATTGCTCGATTATAAACAAACGCACCATTTGGTGTGAAAATGTCATTTTTGAGAGTGAAATTTTCCCTTTAGCTTTATTGTAAACGTCTTCGCTAAAACCATAAGGTCCGCCAATAACAAAAACCAATTGTTTAATGCCAGAATTCATGTGTTTTTGTAAGTAGTTAGAAAAGCCAACGCTATCGTGTTGCTTACCGTTTTCATCTAACAAAATTAAAACATCAGTAGCACTTAATTTATTTAAAATTAGCTCGCCTTCCTTTTGTTTCTGTTGTGCTTCACTCAAGTTTTTTACCTTTTTAATATCAGGTATAATTTCTAAATTAAACTTAATATAAAATTCTAAACGCTTTTGGTATACGTCTATTAAAGCTTGAAGTTGTTTATTATCTGTTTTGCCTATGGCAAGTAATTTAATAGTCATATAAAACAAAGGTAAAACTTTTTTATAATTTAAAAATTTTGAATATTTCCATTTTCAATCATTATTTTAGCTAAAACATTTTTTTACCCATGATTTCTAAACAACAATTCAATAAAGAATTAGAATTAATAATAGCCAATGCCATTCGTGAAGACGTTGGAGATGGAGACCACAGTTCATTATCGTGCATTCCCGCAACTGCCCAAGGAAAAGCAAAGCTTTTAGTAAAAGACGATGGCATTATTGCAGGAGTTGAATTCGCAAAACAAGTGTTTGCTTACGTAGATCCTAAAATGAAAGTGGAAACACTTATTGAAGATGGGAGCGAAGTAAAATATGGAGACATCGTGTTTTATGTAACTGGAGCATCTCAATCTATTTTAAAGGCAGAACGACTTGTTTTAAATGCTATGCAACGTATGAGTGCAATTGCAACTAAAACAAAGCTATTTGTAGATTTGTTAGAAGGTACAGGAACTAAAATTTTAGACACTCGTAAAACTACGCCAGGCATTCGCGCCTTAGAAAAATGGGCAGTTAAAATTGGAGGTGGAGAGAACCATAGATTTGCTTTGTATGATATGATTATGCTTAAAGATAACCATATTGATTTCTCTGGTGGCATTACCAAAGCCATAGAAAAAACACAACAGTATTTAAAAGATTCCAATCGCGACTTAAAAATTATTGTTGAAGCTAGAAATTTAAATGAAATTAAAGAAATTCTAAAAAGCGATGGTGTTTATAGAATTTTAATAGACAACTTTAATTATGAAGACACTAGAAAATCTGTAAAGCTAATTGGCGATAAATGCCTAACAGAAAGTTCTGGCGGTATTAACGAAAAAACCATTAGAGATTACGCACTTTGTGGTGTAGATTACATTTCGTCTGGAGCATTAACGCATTCGGTTTATAATTTAGATTTAAGTTTAAAAGCCGTAAATTAAATAGCTTATTAATGCCAGAAAGTATAATAGATGAATTAATAAAAGAGAAAGTTGTTGAAGAACAACTTAAAGAACAGCAATTAAAAGAAAAATTGCTAAAAATTCCTCTACTTAACATTTTCGTAAAATTGTTAAGTAAAATAAAATTACCTGCCTTAGAAGGGTTATCGCTTTACGATTTGGTAGAATTATATGCCATTGGTATTGCAAAAGGTGCATTAACAGTTCGTGCAAGTGCTATTGCATATAGTTTTTTTACTGCGCTATTTCCGTTTTTATTATTTATTATTATTATAATCCCAAGTATTCCAATAGACGATTTTGAGACCGATTTTTTAGCCTTTTTAGGATCTGTGCTACCGCCAACCACTACCGATTTTTTTTCGGATAATATTTTTGAAACCTTAAAAGGAAAAAACACCAGTAGTGGCTTACTTTCTACAGTATTATTAGTTGCTATTTTTTTAATGACGAATGGTGTAAATGCACTATTTTCAGGTTTCGAAAATTCCTATCACCAACAATTAACGCGTAATGTATTCAAGCAATATTTCTATGCAATGGGTGTGGCTTTAATTTTGTCTTTACTCTTAATAACTGTCGCTGTTTTAGGTTATTTTCAAATTTATGTAAAAAACACTTTAACCTATCTCAACGAGCGTGGTTACGATGTTGTTAAAAAAGCCGACTTTTGGGCTAGAGTAGCACAATACAGTTTCTTTGTAATGGTTTCATTTCTAGCAACCGCAACACTTTATTATTTAGGAACAAGAGAAGGAAGAAAAGCTAGGTTTTTCTCTGTAGGCGCACTATTTACAACTCTTTTAATAATAGTAACATCATTTTTATTTGGTATTTATATTGAAAATTTTTCGAATTATAATAAGCTGTATGGTTCTATTGGTGCACTATTAATTTTACTATTTTACCTTTGGCTAAATGCCAATGTTTTATTGCTTGGTTTCGAATTAAATATGTCTATAATGAACTTAAAAAAACAACATAGAGATGAGTAAATATTTAATAATTATAGTCTTTTTTTCCTTTTCAGGAAATGCCCAAAATATATTAGGAAAGTGGATTACGGTTGATGGTGAAACTAAAGAAAAAAAAGCTATAGTAGAAATTTACAAAAAAGATAAAAAAGTGTTTGGTAAAATTATTGAAATATTTGATAAATCTAAAAAATATTTACCTTGCATTTATTGTACCGGTTCAGATTATAATAAACCCATTCTAGGTTTAGAAATAATTAAAAATATGCAAAAGGACAAAGAATATTATAGAAAAGGTACAGTAATAAATCCGTCAAACGGTAAAATCTATAAATTAAGATTATTCTTAGATAAAGACAATACAGATGTGCTTCAAGTACGAGGCTATATAGGGTTTTTGTACCGAACCCAATATTGGGAACGTTTAAAAAAGTAATTTTTATATTTTATCTAGTTAAAAGCAAAATTATATAATCTAATAATCCATTTTGAGCCATTTTATAGACGTTATATTAGCCATTCCGCTAGAAAAAATGTTTACTTACAGCATTACAAAAGCAGAATCTAAGTTTTTACAAATTGGTATGCGTGTGTCTGTCCCTTTTGGTAAAACAAAAATCCATACAGGTTTAGTAGGAGCTATACATACCAATCCGCCTCAAATATACGATGCTAAAGAAATCCATCAAATTTTGGACGACACTCCAATTGTTATCGCAAAACAATTAGAATTTTGGCAATGGATTGCAAATTATTACATGTGTACAGTTGGCGAAGTAATGCGTGCAGCGCTACCAAATGCTTTTATTTTAGAGAGTGAAACACTAATTAGTAGAAACTTAAAAAATGAAATAAAAAATTCCAATTTAAAAGATGATGAATACTTAGTTTTTGAAGCATTGCAACAGCAATCAACTTTAAAAATCCATGAGATTTCTAATATTTTAGATAAAAAAAATGTTCTTCCAGTAATTAAAAGATTAATAGAAAAAGAAGTTATAATTTTACAAGAAGAAATTTACGATAAATACAAACCTAAGTATGTTAGGTACGTAAAATTACAAGCAGAATATACTACAGAAGTTGGTTTAAACCAATTGTTAAACAATTTAAGTAGAGCCGAAAAACAAAGGTTGGTAGTTATGACTTTATTTTCCATTTCTGCAAAAACCAAAAAGCCTGTTAAAGTAAAAGATGTATTGGAGCAGAGTGGAAGTTCTACTGCAATTATAAAAGCATTAATAGATAAAGGTGTTTTAGAAGAGTATCATATTCAAACAGATCGTGTGCAATATGAAGGTGAAGAAAATAAAGAGACCAAAGCTTTAAACGAATACCAAACTGAAGCATTAAAACAAATAAAAACTACTTTCGAAACCCAAAATGTTACGCTTTTACATGGTATTACATCTTCAGGTAAAACCGAAGTTTACGTAAAACTTATAGAGTCTGTTTTGGCAAAAGGAAAGCAAGTTTTGTATTTATTACCAGAAATTGCTTTAACAACGCAATTAGTAACACGTTTACAAAACTATTTTGGAGAACAGGTTGCTGTGTTTCATAGCAAATACTCAGCGCACGAACGTGTTGAGGTTTATAATAATGTGTTGGGTAATGCCACGAAAGCGAAAATAATTTTAGGCGCACGCTCTTCTATATTTTTACCATTTCACGATTTAGGATTAATTATAGTGGACGAAGAGCACGAGCAATCTTTTAAGCAATTTGATCCTGCACCACGATACCACGCTAGAGATGCCGCTATAGTTTTAGCACATTTACATCAAGCAAAAACAGTATTAGGCAGTGCTACGCCAAGTTTAGAAAGTTATAAAAATGCTATTGATAAAAAATACGGATTAGTAGAAATTAATCGTCGCTACAACAACGTGCAATTACCAGATATTGAGTTAGTAGATATTGCAGATAAGCACAAAAAAAAACGTATGAAAGGTCATTTTAGCGATAGACTTATCGAAGAAATAACCGAGGCTTTAGACCAAGGTTACCAAATAATATTGTTTCAGAACAGGCGTGGTTTTTCGCCAATTATAGAATGTAATACATGTGGTCATTCGCCACAATGTCCTAATTGCGATGTAAGTTTAACATACCACCAATATAGAAAGCAATTGCGTTGTCACTATTGCGGGCACACCAATGCAATGCTCCAAAAATGTATGGCTTGTGGCACTTCTAATCTAGATGCCAAAGGATTTGGTACAGAACAAATAGAGAGCGAAGCAAAAGTATTGTTTACAAAAGCAAAAGTTGCGCGAATGGATTTAGATACTACACGCGGAAAATATGGTTACGAGAAAATAATTACAGCCTTAGAACAACAAGAAATTGACATTTTGGTTGGTACACAAATGCTCACTAAAGGTTTAGATTTTAGAAATGTAAAACTGGTTGGTATCATGAATGCAGATAATTTGCTCAACTTTCCAGATTTTAGAGCGCACGAACGTAGCTTTCAATTGATGCTTCAGGTTTCTGGTCGTGCAGGAAGAACGAAAAAAAGAGGTAAGGTATTGATACAAACTTATAATCCATATCATAAAATACTGCAACAAGTCTCAACCAACGATTATCTTGGGATGTTTAAAGAGCAACTACAAGAGCGTCGCGATTTTAAATATCCGCCATTTTTTAGAATTATAAAAGTTACTTTAAAACATAAAGATTATAATAAGGTAGAAGATGCTAGCCATTGGTTAGCAAAGTCTTTAAGGCAAATTTTTAAAACTAACGTTTTAGGACCAGAATTTCCACCAGTGTCCAGAGTTAGAAATCAATATTTAAAAAATATTCTTATAAAAATACCGCAGCAACAGTCTTTAAAAAAAACAAAAGAGGCAATTAAGAAAATTAATTCAAGTTTTGAGGCTATTGCTACTTTTAAAGGTGTTCGTGTAATTATTAATGTAGATAATTATTAAAAAATAGCAATTTTGTTTAAAATTTAGTAATAGAATTAATTCTGCTAAAGAGCAGATTTTTTATAAATTTTATGTCCTCGTCATCACGAGGCTAATACAATCACTCTTAGGTAAACCAGCAAAACCTCTTTCAATTATAACAAAAAGTAAAGTCATTATGCCTACCATTTTGTTTCAATTAAATTTCATCAGTGTTCGATAAAGATTTTTAAAAGCGAGATTAGCATGTTGGATGTCCGCTTTATTTAAATCTTGATTTTTACCACAAAATTTCGATATGAACAAAAGTAAAAATTTTAGCGAACAGCCAATTATAAAATGTTTTATTGACATTATAACACACTTTATTTAAAATCCATATTTTAGTTGGATATTAATGATAAATATCAAACTGTTAAAACTAATTAACTCATTTTTTATTATTCGAACTCAGGTTATAACCCTAATAAGAACAGATATTATAAAGGCTTTTGTTTTTTTTTTTTTGTTTATTATTTTAT
>Ga0114957_1001802_pt1 | contig 22112 bp, 14 predicted proteins | sample BantaG_FD_87175 | JGI IMG/M metagenome (GOLD analysis project Ga0114957, IMG submission 87175) | Marine algal microbial communities from Bantry Bay, Ireland - BantryBay_4 metaG | ecosystem: Host-associated > Algae > Red algae > Unclassified | place: Bantry Bay, Ireland | collected 2014-11-21 | reverse complement strand
TAGCTAGAATAGAAATGCACAAAAGAAAGGTCTATTTATCAACTGATAAATAGACCTTTTTTTGTTTCTGATTAAAGAGCTTTAAGGATTATTTTATTTTCTTCTTACCTTGAGTTTTTTCAGCCATTTTTACTGCAGTATATGCATTTACTATACCTCCAGAAACTGAAAGTGAGCTAAATGCTTGTTCCGCATCTTCACCAGGCACCTTGACCTTAGATGACATTTTGATAGAAGAATCCATCAAGATTTTCTTTGTCTGCTCGGCAGTCAGAGTAGGGAAGTATCCTCTTATTATGGCTGCGACACCAGCTACTACTGGGGAAGCCATTGAGGTTCCTTGTGCATTTCTATATTCGTTGTCTGGAATAGTAGAATAAATAGCTACACCAGGTGCAAAGACGTCTACATTACGCTTACCGTAATTACTAAAAGTAGCTGGTAGATCAGCTCCATCTTTCCAAGAAAGTGCTCCAATTTCCATCCAATTTGGCGCATATTTACCTTTTGGCTTTCCATTCTTTTTAAAGAATTCATCTCTTGGATAGTTTTCTGCTGTATCATTATTTTGAGCGGCATTACCGGCGGCATGTACAAGAAGAACATCTTTTTTGGCAGCATATTTTACTGCTTTATCTACTGCTGTCTTATCCCAGCTAAATCCTTTTCCAAAACTCATGTTAATGATTGATGCACCATTGTCAACTGCATAGATGATCGCGTTAGCAACATCCTTATCACGCTCATCACCGTTTGGTACAGCTCTGATAGTCATGATTTGAACATTGTTTGCGATACCATCCATACCTTTCCCGTTATCTCTAGCAGCAGCGATAATACCAGAGACGTGTGTTCCGTGAAATGCATCAGGGCCTTCGTATTCATTATTACCATATCCTTTTTCATAAGAATTTGAATAATCATCACCTATTATGGTACGGGGATTGAAGTCCAGATTATAAGCGTGATCGACTTGACCTTGATAGTACTTTGCACCATCCTTTATTTGCTCCTTAATCTCAGCTCTAATCCCATCAATAGATTCAATTTCTTCGCCTTGAGCCCAAACTCGCCCAAGCACATTCTTTGCTATTTCAACTTGCTCATTATCAGTTGCGTCTAATGCTTCTACATTTTCTTTTGTAAACGGAGTGTCACCCAATGCTACTTCAAGAGCATCTAAAGCACCAAAAAGCATAGTTTCAGTTCCTTTCAAAGACTCAATTTGAGCTTGTGCAGTAGATAAACTCTTTTCGACTTCTCCTTTTGCTCTTGTGTACTTGTCAAATTCACGTTTCTTTTTTCCTTTTAATTTTGCTCCATCAACGTCACCATATTTTGGCTTTAATGCTTTGTATACTCTGGTTGCCTCATATGTGTCAGCATCAACGTTTCCGTTTTTACCACCAATAAAATTCCATCCATGGATATCATCAATGTAGCCGTTATTATCGTCATCGATACCGTTATTAGGTATTTCATCTTTGTTCACCCACATTACCGAAGAAAGGTCTTCATGATCTGTATCAACACCTGAATCAATAACTGCAACGATGACAGTTTTAGATTCTCTACCTGCTAATTCTTTATATGCTTGCTCGTCGCTAACACCATTGTATCCATCAGACTTGCTGTCTAAATGGAACCAGTTTTCAGGAGCCTGAGCTTGAAGGGGCTGCATCATAAATGCAATACATATGATCAAAATTGATCTTAATTTCATGTTTATAGTTTTAATTATTAAATGTGACCTAAAAATAGGTAATTATAACGAATACAAAGTATCTTCCTAAACTTAATAAAATCATAAAATTTACCTAAAAACGCATGAATTAGCATTAATTTTGCGTTAAATAACTTGTTGATCTATATAACAAAACTGAAATCATGAAGAATATCATCTTATCAACTTTGGTCATTGCGTGTCTTATGATCTTTCAAAATACAGCGCAAGCTCAATTGGAGGCTGGCATAAGTGTCGGATTGTCAACTTATCAAGGAGATTTAGCACCAAATTCAATAAGTGGTAGCTTTAGTCAACTCCACTTTTCTGGTGGGGTATTTGGCCGATACAATGTTAATAATTTTGTAGCTGTGAAGTTAGGACTGAACTATGCTAAGCTTTCTGCTGATGACGCCAATGCAGCTTCTGAAAGTCAGCAAATGCGAAATTTAAGCTTTAGATCAAATGTCTATGAAGGTGCTCTAACAGCAGAATTTAATATTTTAGGTTATCAGCCATATAACTTTGAACGTACATTTTCTCCGTACATATTTGCTGGGGTAGCCTTCTTTCACTTTGATCCACAAGTATTCTTTGATAATGAGTGGGTTGATGTACAGCCGCTAGGTACCGAAGGTCAAGGTCTTGATGGGTTTGAAGAGCCATATAAATTATACCAATTTGCTATTCCCTTTGGTATTGGTGTGAAATACGCACTAAATGATCAATGGAATATTGGACTAGAAGTTGGAATGCGTAAAACTTTTACTGATCATATTGATGATGTAAGCGGGCTGTATGGTGACAATGCAGTTATCGCTGCTGGAAATGGAGAACTAGCCGCAGCACTTAACGATAGAGCAGGTGAGCTTACCAACGAGCCTTCGATCAAAACTGAAACAAGCAAAAGAGGCAACGCTGAAAAGGATGATAGTTACATCATAACGGGTATTTTCATTTCTTATAATTTCGCTGATAATGGACTCGTAGGAGGCCGTAGAAAGTCGAAGCGTAAAACAGGATGTCCTACATTCTAATTCATTTTTTGATTCCAGAGCTAATTTTGGAATCTTATTTGCATAGTAGTTTTTAGACATACGTGATCCAATAAAGGGATTGCTATCAATGGGCAATATTGATCTATGAGCATCAATATTGCCTATTGAGCATAAAACTACTAGTAATGAATCGATTAGCTTCAATTTTAGCATTATCTCTAATTTCATTTTGCACATATAACCCTTGCTCAGCACAATGGCTTGAAGTGGGATTTGCAGCTGGTGCATCCAACTATATGGGTGATTTGGTACAGGGTCATCTTGCTCCTAATGAGTATAATCCTGCTTTTGGTGTTTTCGGTCGTTATCAAATGTCTCGATACTTGTCTTTTAGAGCTTATGTGAATAAACTGGAATTGACAGGAACAGATGCTAATAATAGATCTATTGGTCTGAGACGAAGAAACCTAAATTTCAAGACCAATGTAGTAGAACTGGGTTTTGTGAATGAAATCAGCATCACACCATACAGTCCTAGAGACGATAAAAATGCCTTACCTTATGTCTATGTAGGTGTTTCGGGATTTTATTATAATCCTCAAGCTGAATTCCAAGGTAAGTTTTATGATTTACGTCCATTAGGAACTGAAGGGCAGGGTAATGTAATATCTGGTACCAAGCCATACAGCAAGTTTGCATTTGCAGTGCCATTTGGTGTTGGCTTTAAATGGAACGTGAGCCGCTTGGTGAATGTAGGTATTGATTTTGGTATGCGTATGACTATTACCGACTACCTTGATGATGTATCTAGCGAATATCCAAATTTAGAGCTGTTGGCAGAAAGAGATCCTCTTGCTGCTACGCTTTCATTTAGAGGAGATGAGTTAGATCCATCGCTCAATACCGCAAATTATAAAGGAAGAACTAGAGGAAACCCAGAGAATTCAGATTGGTATTTTGTAGGTTCTGTTTCTTTATCAATTAATCTTACTGATGAATACGGTATGGAATGGGATCCTAAATTCAGAAGCTTTTCTGATGAACCTGTCCCAAAAAGAGGAAATTATAAAGTTCGTTCAAAAACCGCGACGAAAAAGCCTACTAAAAAGTCCAAGAAGAGGTTTTCCAAGAAGAAGTCTAAAAAGAAATCCTCTAAATCTAAAAGAGGAACGATAAGAAATTAATTTTTAACGACGTGATTAGTCGACGCCTCCTAGAATATTCCTCTTGCTCGGAAACTCATGCGCTTTTTTGCCTTCGACAAAAAATCTAAGCTTAAAGACGCCTAAATTGGTGTTTCTAAATCATATTTTTCTTTTGCTTTCGTCAACAATCTAAGCTTCTAAGCGCGATAAATCGGCATCGCTACGGATATTGCTCAGTACTCGAATCTTAGTACTCAATACTCTATACTCAATACTCTATACTCAATACTCGAAACTCGAAACTCGAAACTCTATACTCTATACTCGAAACTCAAGACTCAATAAAATGCGGCAGGGATAGTAATGGTGACCCTGATGGTGCTGATAGTGCGTTGGCTAGGGTCAGTCTCACAGTGGAGGTACGGAACTGTGGGACGGGAGCGAAGCGCACCCATGCATAGCCCGGTTTCTGGTGTAGCAAATAGCATAGCTGAGTGCTGAGGCATTTGCGAAGACAGAGAGCCGCCCAAATATTACTACACCTTTCCTATCATAAATTAATGGTATTTTTACAAGAAAAAAAGTGGTGCCAGTCGCACAACCATTAACAATCCTTAAACAGTTTTGGGGCTTTGATACTTTCAGACCTTTACAAGAAGAGATTATTCAATCGGTATTGGATGGAAAGGATACGCTTGCTCTGTTGCCAACGGGTGGAGGGAAGTCGATCTGTTTTCAAATACCTGCACTGTGTAAAGACGGTATCTGCATCGTAGTGTCCCCTCTCATAGCACTTATGAAAGATCAAGTCAAGAATCTGCGTTCGAAGAATATTAAGGCAGAGGCTATCTATTCTGGTTTGTCAAAATCGGATATAGATCGGATCTTAGACAATTGCATCTATGGCGAGATCAAGTTTCTTTATGTATCTCCTGAGCGACTAAAGAGTGAGCTGGCACTAACGCGAATTAAAAAGATGAACGTTCAATTAATAGCAGTCGATGAAGCACACTGTGTCTCACAGTGGGGATATGATTTTAGACCCCCATATCTGGAGATAGCGGAGTTTAGAAATCTATTTCCAGAGGTGCCGATCTTAGCTCTGACTGCCACCGCAACCGAGAAAGTTGTAATTGATATTCAAGAGAAATTAGAATTTAAAATATCACACGTTTTACAGAAAAGTTTTCGACGGGATAATGTTTGGTATATCGTAGTGCAGGAAGAAAATAAACGTAAAAAACTAATTGAAATATTTCAGAAGATACCTGGCTCTGGAATTGTGTACACAAGGAGCAGAAAACGAACTGTTGAATTAGCTTATGAGCTAGGAAAGCATAATATTACTGCTGATTTTTATCATGCAGGTTTGACGACGCAGCAGCGATCAGACAAACAAGATCAGTGGCTATCGGGTGAAACTCGTATCATCGTATCAACCAACGCATTTGGAATGGGAATCGACAAACCAAATGTACGAACTGTAATACATGTCGATGTCCCAGATAGTATAGAAGCCTATTTTCAAGAAGCGGGTAGGGCAGGTAGAGATGGCGAAGTGGCCTATGCGGCACTACTTTATAATGCGGAGGACAGAAGCAAGCTAGAAAGAAACTTGGAGAATAGTTTTCCGCCGCTCAGTGAGGTGCGTCGAGTGTATCGAGCTTTGGGAAATTATTATCAGATGGCCATTGGCAGCAGCACAGGAACTAGTTTTGATTTTCATCTAGAGCAATTTGTAAATCGGTTTAACTTTGAACCTATTCTTTGTTATAATTCACTCAAGGTACTAGAGACAAATGGGTACATCCATATGAATGATGCTGTGTATATTCCAGCGAAGGTTAAAGTAAAGGTAAGTAAAGATCGGCTGTATGATTTTTTATTAAAGAATAAAAAATACGAGGGAGTTATCAAAGCGATACTACGTGTATATCAAGGGGCGTTTGAATTCCCTGTTTCGGTACGGGAGGATAAGTTAGCGAAGTTTTTAAATATTGATTTGAAGGTACTTCAAAAACAATTTGAAGACCTAACCAAATTAAATATCATCGTGTATGTACCGACAAAAAATAAACCTCAGCTTACTTATTTGTTGCCGCGCGAAGATGCAGATAATATGGTTTTTGATGCTAAGCGGTTAAAATTTTTGAAGGATCGGTACAAAATAAATGTACAGTCCATTTTGTCCTATGCAGAGAGTTTGGAGTGTCGTCAAATCCAATTGCTTAGATATTTTGGTGAAGATATCGAAGCTTGTGGGAATTGTGACGTATGCAGAGGACTGCATGTGGAAGGACTAAGCACGAAAGAGTCACTACGGTTGAAAGATAAAGTAAAAAGGTTGATTTCTAAAGATGAATTGAAACAGGAGCAGGTGGTAGATTCATTTAATTTGAAGACAAAAAATAAAATTACTAAGCTCCTCCAATATTTGATGGATGAAGGATATATACACAAAGACAAAGATTTCCTGAAATGGACAGATCCAAAAAAATAATTTGTACGGTGATTAATGATCTTAGCTACGATCAGCGCATGCATCGGGTATGTACTGCCTTGGTAGAAGGTGGATATGATGTACTGCTCATCGGAAGAGTTAAAGAGAAATCTGTAAAATTATCGGAGCAAATATTTGAACAAAAGCGTATTCTTTGTATGAGTGAATCTGGCTTGATGATGTACATGGAGTACAATATAAGATTGTTTTTATACTTGCTATTTCATCGATTTGATATTGTCAACGCAATCGATCTGGACACTATTATGCCTGCTAGCATAGTTGGGCGAATTAAAGGAAAACCCATGGTCTACGATGCGCATGAGTTATTTACTGAAGTACCAGAAATTGTAAGCAAATCTTATCTGCATAAATTTTGGACTTGGATAGAAGAAAAATTTGTACCACATGCAGAAAAAAGCTACACAGTTGGATCAAGTCTTGCGAATATTTTTAAAGATAAATACCAGCAAGCTTTTGAAGTGATTAGAAATGTCCCGTTTCGAAAAGTACATTCAGCTAGAGAAGTAAAGGATAGAATAATACTCTATCAAGGTGCAATCAATAGTGGGCGCGGGCTAAAAGAAATGATCGCCGCTATGCCCATGTTGGAAGAAGATATTGTCCTGTGGATCATAGGCGATGGCGATGAGTTTGAAAAAATAAAAGCTATTGCATTGGGTTCTACTGCAAAACTAAGAATAAAAATGTGGGGCTATATTGAGCCTGAGGAACTTCAAGAACTTACAACAAAAGCATGGGTAGGAATTAACCTTTTAGAAAATACCGGATTAAGTTATTATTATTCACTAGCTAATCGAACATTTGATTTTATCCAAGCCGGGCTACCAGCTATCCATATTAATTTTCCTGAGTATGCAGCTATCAATGAGCAATACCATATAGCTGAATTAGTAGATGATCTCAGTGTAGAAAGTATCGTAAAAGCAGTTCGTAAATTAAGTGATGAAAAACATTATACACGCCTACGACAAAACTGTATCATTGCTGCAGCCGAATTATGCTGGGAAAAAGAAAAAGATAAATTGATAGCAATCTATAATAGTTTGTAAGGAAATTCTCTTGTTTGGTAAACAGCCTAGACTGAATCTAGCATTTAAGACGATTTTTTCATATCATGTATATAATATTAACTAAATAAAAAACTAAACACATATGAGAACAATCGGAATGTACATGGCTATCGCGGGTCTAGCCTCTATAATATTACAGTTTTTAGATCGAAATTTAGTTATCCTGATGTGGATTGATAACTGGGGCGAAACTATGGGCTGGGTTATTCGAGGTGGACTTTTGGTAGTTGGAGCTATTTTATTTTTTATATCACCAGCTACACCAGAACATATACCAGAATCACAGACTGAGTCTCAGCCGATGCCTAAGCCAGATGATGAAGTATAATGAGGACCTAGAATTCAGCTTTTAACAATGAAAGGATTCGGATAAAGGCGCCTATAAATAAAAAAGCCTGTGATATTTATCACAGGCTTTTTTATATCCTCTGTCTAATATTAGTTTTGATTCACAACACTTTGGCCAACTACATTAAGATCCATAGTTGGATAAGGAATACCAATATCGTTCGCGTCAAATTCTTTCTTCACATTCTCTTGCATGTAAAATAATACATCCCAATAATTTTCCGCTTTGCAGAAAGGTCGAGTAGCGAGATCTACGGAAGAATCTCCTAGATTAGCTACCACAACACCTTGTGCAGGACTATTTAAAATATGAGGACAAGATTTTCCTACTTCTAAGATTACTTTTCTAGCCTTATCGATGTCATCTCCATAGCCGATACCAAAAGTTAACTCTACACCAACATCACCTTGCCCAGAGACATTTGTGATATCATTGCCGGTAACATTGCTATTTGCTATAATGACTCTTTTGTTATCTAGCGTTTTTAAGACCGTGTTGAAGGCTGAGATATTATCCACAGTTCCCATAGTTTGGTTACCACCTATTTGAACCAAATCTCCTACTTTAAATGGTTTGAAGATCATTAACATTACACCAGATGCCACATGACCGAGTGTGCCATTCAGTGCCATACCTATACCTACCATAAGAGCAGAGAAGATGGCTATGAACGAAGTCGTATTGACGCCAAACATAGAGGCTACAGATAGCAGCAACATAATCTTCAATCCAATACTGACTAGTGAAGCGAGGAAATTGGATAGCGTTTCATCCATGCCTGATCTCTGAATAGATTTACTGACAAAGGCGACTATCTTTTTAATAATCCAAAACCCAATGATTAAGGTGAGGATTGCTAATATGATGGTTGGAGCAAACTCCAAAGCCATATTAGTATACTTTTCTAATGCTGATGTAACTTCCATAGTTAGGTTATATTTTTAATATTAATTTTACTAAGAATGCTTTTCGCAAGCTCCCAAAATAAAAATAAAAGTACTCGTTTGTCACAAATACCTCGGTATACAGGGTTGTGCTTTAACAACCAAAAACCTACACGTAAAAGTGTTGGCTTCACATTCCGAAATAATGGATTGATAAAATTGTTATTGAAGAAATGTATTGTCTGCTTTTCCTGCAAGATCCAAAAAGAATGCATACTCCATAGCAGTTTCTTTATATCTTTCGAATCGACCAGAAGCACCTCCATGTCCCGTGCTCATATTGCAGTGCATCACTAGGGGATTATTATCAGTCTTCATCTCTCTTAATTTAGCGATCCATTTTGCAGGTTCACAGTACTGCACTTGGCTATCGTGTAGACCAGTCGTGACCATCATCGCAGGGTAATCCTTCTCTTCAATGTTGTCATATGGAGAATATTCCTTTATGTAGTTATAGTATTCCACATTTTTTGGATTACCCCATTCGTCAAACTCACCCGTTGTCAAGGGAATAGATTCGTCAAGCATAGTAGTAACAACATCTACAAAAGGTACTGCCGCTATGACTCCTTTCCATAGGTCAGGTCGCATGTTGATCACAGCCCCGATGAGTAATCCACCAGCACTACCACCCATTCCAAAGAGATTATCTTTAGAGGTGTAGTCTTTTGCGATCAGGTACTCCGCACAATCTATAAAATCATTAAATGTATTTTTCTTTTTGAGCAATTTGCCATCTTCATACCACTTTCGGCCCATCTCCTCACCACCACGTATGTGGGCAATGGCAAAAACAAATCCTCGATCTAATAAACTCAACCGTGTACTCGAGAAGTAAGGATCCATACTATTTCCATAAGAACCATAGCCATATAAAAGTAGGGGAGTAGTCGCCCCAAGCTTAGTATCTTTCTTATATACTAAACTTATAGGTACATCGACTCCATCTCTTGATCTAGCCATGACACGCTCAGATGTGTAATCCTCAGCATTAAAGTTGCCAACCACTTCTTGTTGTTTGAGCAATTCCATTTTTTTGGTACTGACATCATAGTCATAGGTACTATTAGGTGTAGTCAAACTTGTATATCCTACCCGTAGAAGTGGGTTATCAAATTCTGGATTGATAGAAGTATAAGCAAGATATGCATCGTCTGGAAAATCAATGTAAAAGTCTTCACCACTATTCTTAATAATACGTAGTTTAGTGATCCCTTTCACTCTCTCAGAAAGTACCATATAGTCTTTAAAAATATCAATACCCTCAAGTAGGACATCATCACGGTGCGGAATTATTTCTTTCCAGTTCTCTTTTCCTGTAGCATTAATCGGCGTCTCCATTAGGCGAAAATTTTTCGCACCTAAATTTGTTCGCACATAGAATTTATCACCATAGTGAGTAGCCGTATATTCCAATTTGTTTTTGTAATCCCTAGCTTGAAAAAGTTTAAATTCTCCAGTCGGATTATCTGCATCAAGCGTTCTGAATTCTGAAGCTAAAGTTTGAAAAGACCCTATCATGATATATTTGTTAGACTTTGATTTCCAACAGTAAGCAGAGTATGTGTCATCCTTCTCATGATACATCAATTTATCCTCGCTAGAATCGGTGCCTAAGGTATGTCGAAAAATTTTATAGGCACGAAGCGCATCATCCTTCACAGTGTAGAAGAGTGTCTTATTGTCATTTCCCCATACCGCACCACCCGTGGTGTTAGGTATGACATCACTCATTAACTGTCCAGTTTCCAGATTTTTAAACTTTATCGTATAGATTCTTCTACTCAATGTATCCTCCCCAAAAGCCAATATTTTGTTATCAGGACTCACACTACGTCCTCCTACATTGTAGTAGTCATAATCCGCAGCCAATATGTTGACATCAAGCATGACTTCCTCTTTGCCATTCTTGTCGTCCTTATTTCTTGCGTAGATGGGATATTCTTTTCCTTCCTCATATTTGGTCTGGTAGGAATATCCATTCTTAGTGTAAGGTACTGACATATCTGTCTGCTTGATACGTCCTTTTATTTCTTCAAATAATTTTTCTTGAAAATCGCTCAGATGAGAAAGCATAGTGTCCTTGTATGTATTCTCAGCTTCAAGATGCGAAATCACTTCTGGATCTTCACGTTGATTCATCCAGTAATAGTTGTCTATCCGAGTGTCTCCATGTGCAATGAGCTCTTTAGGCACTTTCTTAGCTACAGGAGCTTTAACTATCATTTTATCAAACATGGCTGATTTATTCATCGATTCTTCTTGTGATTTAGGAGTATTTCCGCAACTTAATAATAGCAGGATGCATATTATAACGGAAGTGCAAGATAGTTGTTTTCTCATAAGGTTTTGTGTAGAACAATATAATATGGTATATCCATTTTAAAACGTCCAAACTTGATGATAGTGTTTGTGTAAAACATTTATGTTTGGGAGTGCCCACTGTTCGCTTGAGCATCATATCACTCGCGCGAAAACAGTGGTCGCGTCATTCGGTAGTCCGCTTCGCTTCCGTGCTACGCACCTCAGGTTATCACCTGAGTACCTACTACCGCTCACTCAAAAGGAAGAGTATATTATTTTAAAATAAAAGGATTCCCACCAAAGAGAACTCTCTACTTTTGATTGATATATCACTTGAGAGAATCTGACTATCAAAACTTGCCAGTTCTGTAACACCAAAAGACCCTCGAACCGAAACAATAAATCTATTAAGCTTTACTCCTGCTCCTAAAACATATCCGACATTTGTCCGATTAAAATCATCATCATCATCAAAGTCAATCTTTGTTTCTGTTCCGCCTGATTTTATTTTTGCACTTAGCGCATAGCCTGCAAAAAGGCCACCAGTGACATGTAGTCCAATTCCATCATTCTCACCGATTAGGTTGAGATTTAGTAGTGCATTTACTTTTAAATTTTGGTAAGTTCTTTCTACAGCCGAACTCAAGAAATCAGAATTACCACCATTGGTATAATAAGCTACCTCAGGTTGAAATGAGAGCGCATCTCCCAATGCTGCATGATAAATTAATCCTACTTGATATCCGCTAATATACTCTTCATTGAAATTCATATCATCGTCCGAAAAGTATTTGAGACTGCTTAGGTTGTAGCCAGCTTTTATGCCTAATTGAGCTGATAATATGTTCACGCTCAAACACAATAATAATGTTGCTAGAAGTATATTTTGAATTGCCTTCATAATAATAAGATTTTACGTTTTTAAGAATAGGACTATAATGATTCAATCTTTTTGCCGAGGACAGGACCCAATTCATATATGCTTTCAACTAGATCAGGTTTGTATTCATTCACCTTATCGATTCTATTGTTAGCTTTATAAATTTCTGCTGCATAATAAAGAGGTTCTGGTTCATAGGTTTTACCATCTACGTTAGCTTCTATGATTTGCATTGCCTCAGCTTTATTACCACTCAAAAACTGAGACCAAGCCATGAGACTATGTGACTGTGGAGTAGGGCGCATGTCTATTTCATCTTGAGATAATTTTTTCGCTTTAATGAAGTCTCGTTTTTCTTCAGCCAATAATTGAATCTTGTACTTATTATACATGACACCATATTCTGGTTCACTGATCTTCTCAAGATACTGGTTAATCCACTTATTCTTTTCAGTTTCTTCTCCCTCATATTCAGCAATCTCAGCCATCATTAATAAATAATCAGGAGAACTATTTCTTTTCATGAGGCTTAGTAATATTTCCTTTGCCCCAGCTGTGTCTTTTTGATTGGAGTATAAAATCCATGCAATGCCTTTCATGGCATATGCATCATTTGGATCAATTTTTAATGCTTTCAGATAATTGTTATAGCTATCCTGTATTCGTCCAGCGTGACCATAATAATCAGCAAGGTTCGTATATGACCACATCATCAAGGATTGATTCTTTTGTCTCATAGCATTATCTAACGCTGATTCCATATATACGATAGCGCGATCTAAATTTCCAATATGATCCTCCCATTTTGACATTCGTATCAGGTGACCAAAAGAAGATTTCTCTTTAATTTTATTGAGGTAACTCTTTGCAGTATCAAAGTTGCCTAACTCCATATTGACATCAAAGAGCATTTTATTAGTTTCATCCAATTTTTCACCCAACTTCTCAGCCTCTATCAAGGCTTGGTGCGCTTCTATAAATCTATGCTGTGTGATAAAGCATCTTGCAGCACTGCGCAGATGACCAGAAGATGTTCGATTCACCAATTCATTGGTTTTTTCCAGATGGTCATTAGCCATATTGAGGTATTTTACGTCTCCTGTAAGTTCAAACAGCTTGCTAGCGGCACCTGCCATTTTTAGCATGTATGGAAACTGATTAGGCGCTTTCTCTAACTTTTCTTCCCAAAAAGTATACTCCTTTTTTTGTTTAGTAACATTTTTATTTTCGTCTGGTTCGAGAAAGGCCTCATAGTCAGATTTATTAAATTGATTAATTTTTCTATCCACTATGCTTTGCTCACTAGTAGAAGTACCTTGTTCACAACTGCATATTTGATTGAACAAAACAAAAATTAATAGGTATTTTACTAATCTAGCACGTATATTTTTCATTCACGATAGATTTACATTGTTAAAATTGTGACCATACGGAAAACTGACGAAGGGCATAAAATTGAATATTTTGGTTAATATTTTTGGTTTTGTGAATTTTCCGAGTGGATCAAAATTGCAAAAAAAAATGCAGACCCTTTTTAAAGAGCCTGCATTTTTATTGAAAAGCTTTACTTAAAAAGGTCCAGCTAAATATGGGAAAGTCGTTAAAAACGGCTTATCATTTGCATCGACGTTATCATCAGATAAAGTAGGAATCTCAGATCCGTCCTCTCCGCCAAATATTAATGTCAATTCAGTTGTAATAACATCATCAGATAGGTTTCTGCCAGTTAGTACATTGGTACCATCAAAGAAAGTCGTAACCCCATCAAGAGATACTGTCAATACATCAGTAGCTAAAACAGCACCAAATCCTGTAGCATTTAAATCTAATAGGTTAGTATCATCGTCAGTTGCCAAGGCAGGACTCAACGTGCTTAACCTGTCTGCAAATGCTGAGGCATATGCAGCACCTTGCTCTGCTGGGATAGTAGTATTAAAAGCATCTTTATTTCCCTCAGCTACAAGAACCGTATTGATCGCTGGTCTACCCATCTGATCTGCAAGTGAATAAGATCCAGAAAAATCAGGTAATGTTTCTACTACAGTATCATCATCGCCACAGTTTTGTAATGTGAATGCAGCTAAAATTGCTAAAGTGAATATTTTTATATATTTCATTATTAAAATTATTTTTATTTGTGATAATTATATTAGCTCTACTATTATTTTCTTTTTGTTTCTACCCAAGTATTGATACTACCAGTACCACCAATCATACTTTTAGGAACTTCGATTACAACAGACATTACATTTGTTCCTGCAAATGTATCATCTCCAGGATTGTTGAATGATGTTGCCATGCCACCAATGATTTGTCCATATTGAGCAAAATCCATAAAGAATGGGTCATCTCTAGGTCCAGCAAAAATTTTGATACCATCGTTTGTTGCTATTTGCATATCACCGTTATATTCTGTGATATCAACAGAATTTACATCTGCATCAATTTGAACAGTCCCAGAAGTACCAGTATTACCAGTAGCAGGGGTAGGACCGAAGAAATACATTTTACCGTCTCTAGGGATAGCTTGAATAATCAGGTCTTCGGTATTATCTTGATCGGTATCAATATTAAATTCGATCATTACATTCTCATCAAATGATGCATCACCTGTTGCTGTAGGGGATAAAAGGCCTTGAGTATTGGCTACAAAGACAATTTTATCTGCGTCACCTTGAAATGCATAATAATCAGTTATGTCTGCAGTAGACCCAGATACACCAGGTGCTTCAATATGATCCGCTGCGATTAATATTGCTCCTAATACGAGTATCGTACCCATAAGCAAAAATAAATTCAATTTTTTCATTTTAAAATTTTTGTTAATGATTAATTTATCTGATAAGTCCACTTACGAGTAAGACTTACCTTTTGGATTTTAATAGTACAAATTCTTATTATATTTAATTAAATCACATTACCTACGCGTTTGCATAGATTGCAATTTTTTTTAGTTGGTTTCAAGAGGGTATTCTAAAATCAATAACTTAGTATCAAAGACCAAACTAAAATGCAAATAAAGCGATAATGTTCGATTAAACATTATTATTATAGCAAAAATAATAAATTTATATAAATCTGATATACATTTGTTTATGAAAATACAAGTATAAATTTGGAACTAAGACTAATGTCTAAATTTAAATTCCGCATTTCTGCAAATATGACTAAAAAAATACCGTTTATCTATTGTGCAAAATTTATGTTAAAGTTGTAGAGTCTACGTCACAAATACATCCTTGCGAATGAGGTCTTTAAAGGTGTTCTGCATTTAAAAACCAGACCCATATATCTATAGCACCAAGTAATAAGCTACAGATGCCTAGTACTAAACCCATAATAGCAAATAGTCTAGCTTCTTGGTCACCAGACATCTTGTAATGTATATAGAGCAATATTGCTAACAAGCCTAGCACGATAGCGGTAATTTTATAAAAACTACCAACAGCAAATATGGAAATATCTACTTCCTGATTCTTGAGTAGGTAGCTATTGACCTGCATATAGGCCATGGTTTGAACTACGGCAATTAGATTAAAACCTAATAAGCCACATACTAAGGATAAAGCAGCATATACTTGCTTATTCATTTATTCTTCTATTTTAAGTATCAAATCATTGGTTTGCACCATATCACCAGCTTGGAGATATATGTTAGAAACTTTACCTCCTTTTGAAGCAGTTACAGTAGTTTCCATTTTCATCGCCTCTATCATAAACAACGGCTCATTCTGTGCTACCTTTTGTCCTTTCTTGACCAGCAAATTACTCAGTAGCCCTTGTAGAGGAGCGCCAATATGATCCTTGTTATCGGCATCTATCTTCACGTTTTCCTTATTTTCAACATGGATGGTCTTATCTAGTACCTGAACGTTACGACTCTGTCCATTGACTTTAAAAAATACAGTTCGATACCCATCCTCATTCGGAGTACCTACACTAAGTAGCTTTACGATCAATGTTTTACCAGGCGCGATTTCAAACACCGTCTCTTCCAACGGCTGCATACCATATAAAAAATTCTTAGTAGGCAGCAGACCTATATTATCATACTTCGCATGGATTTTATAGGCATCTTCCCAAACTTTAGGATAAAGCTTCCAGGATAAGAAATGATTGATATCTAAATTCAAATTAGACCCTTTCTGATATTTCTTTTTGAATGCCTTCAGTTCTTTCTCAAAGTCTACAGGCTTCATCTTGGCGTTCGGCCTGCTCTTATATGGCTTGCGATCTTTAAGAACAATCTTTTGCAACTTTTTTGGAAAACCACCAATAGGTTGGCCAAGCTCACCGATAAAGAAACTTTGCACAGACTCTGGAAAGCTAATTTCATGACCGCGCTCCATGACATCAGATGGGGTATAGCCATTGCTGACCATGAACTGAGCCATGTCTCCAACCACCTTACTACTAGGAGTCACTTTGACGATATTTCCAAACATCTGATTCACCGTTTGATACATGACTTTGATCTGCTCAAATTTATCTCCCAAACCAAGAGCCTCTGCTTGGGGCTTCAGATTACTATATTGACCTCCAGGTATTTCGTGTTGGTACACCTCGGCAGTGCTTGTCTTCAGACCGGTTTCGAAAGAATAATAGTACGCTCTAACCGTCTCCCAATAGTTACTGAACTCTTGCAAGCTATGTGCATCATAAGGGTTTTCTCTCTTCTGGTATTTCATCATCTCCACCACACTGTTGAAGCTAGGTTGACTAGTGAATCCACTCAATCCCCCAATTGCCACATCTACAATATCGACTCCAGCTTCAATGGCTTTCAAATAGGTAGCGACTTGGAGACCAGAAGTATCGTGGGTATGTAAATGTATGGGTAAGTTGACTTCAGACTTCAGCGCTTTGATCAGTTCACTTGCCGCATAAGGTTTGAGCAATCCTGCCATATCTTTTATAGCCAAGATATGCGCACCAGCACTTTCGAGATTTTTTGCCAACCTGATATAGTATTTTAGATCATACTTAGTTTTAGTAGGATCGAGTATATCTCCAGTATAGCAGATAGACGCTTCGGCTAGACCTCCTGTATTTTTTCTGATATACTTGATAGAGGGTTCTATGGCTTTCACCCAGTTCAGGGAATCAAAGATTCTAAAGATGTCAACTCCTGATTCCCAAGATCGCTCGATAAATTTTTCGATCAGGTTATCGGGATACGCTTTATAGCCCACCGCATTACTACCTCTGAGCAGCATTTGGAGTAGGATGTTAGGCATCCGTTTTCTAAGTTTTTCCAATCTACGCCAAGGGTTTTCATACAAATACCGCATGCATACGTCAAAAGTGGCACCGCCCCAAACTTCCATACTGAAGGTTTGAGGATGCTGTTTCGCGTAAGCCTCAGCCACTGCGATCATGTCTACCGTTCGTATTCGAGTCGCCAACAAACTTTGATGCGCATCACGCATTGTGGTATCTGTATATTGTATTTTCTTCTGCTTCTTGATCCAATCACAAAACTTATCAGGACCAAGTTGTGTAAGCAGATCCTTGGTTCCTTCTGGAAAGGGACTGTACTTATCATAAGCAGGTACCACAGGCTCATTCCATTTTTTATTAGAATCCATCAGCTTCACATCAGGATGGCCATTGACGATCACGTCCCCCAAAAATTGCACTGCCTTAGTCCCTCTATCCAGTTGTCTTCTGAGTTTGAATAGGGCAGGGTGGTTCTCGATAAAGCTTACCGTAGCCTTCCCTTTCTTGAGCGTATTGTGATTTATAATGTTGAGGAGAAACTGTATATTAGTCTTTACTCCACGAATTCTAAATTCCTTCAGGGCTCGATCCATCTTCCTACAGGCACCATCTAGTGTTCTACTTTGCGCACTGATTTTCACCAGCATACTATCGAAAAATGGACTGACGGTAGATCCCTGATATAGACTGCCAGCATCTAGTCGAATACCAAAACCAGCTGCACTCCTATAAGTAGATATGGTGCCATAATCTGGCTGAAATCCATTTTCTGGATCTTCAGTTGTGATTCTACATTGTATTGCAAAACCGTTAGTGGTCAAGACATCTTGACTAGGGATTTTGATTTGTTTATCAGATAATTTATATCCACCAGCTATGAATATTTGCGTCTTGATAAGATCTACACCAGTGACCATCTCCGTGACTGTATGCTCGACTTGAATTCTAGGATTGACTTCGATGAAGTATATATTCCACTCCTTATCTACCAAAAATTCAACCGTCCCTACATTATTATATCCCACTTTGGTTGCGATAGCGACAGCATGCATATACAAATCTTGTCGTACTTCCTCAGGTAGATTCAGCGAAGGTGCAATCTCTACCACCTTTTGAAATCTACGTTGCACAGAGCAATCCCTTTCAAAAAGATGTACAATATTTCCATGTCGATCACCAACTATTTGAATCTCGATATGCTTAGGATTTTCCACAAACTTTTCGAGGAAAACAGTATCATCACCAAATGCATTTTTCGCTTCTCTTTTTGCACTACTAAATGCACCCGCCAGATCCTTCTCCGATCTTAATATTCGCATACCTCTACCGCCACCACCAGAGGCAGCCTTTAGCATGATCGGATATCCTATACGTTTTGCTTCAGTCCGAGCAGTTTCTAGAGAATTTAATTTTTTCTTACTACTCTCTATGATCGGCACCTTGCATGCCTTAGCTACTTTTTTCGCTTTCACCTTATCGCCTAGTTGAGACATCACCTCAGGATCTGGCCCGATGAAGATGATCCCATTTTCTCTAGCCTTAGTCGCCAGCTCCGCATTTTCAGAAAGAAAACCATAGCCAGGGTGTATAGCATCCGCACCCTTTTCCTTCGCCATGTTTATGATAGCATTGATATCTAGATAAGGCTTGAGTGGCTCGTTATGCTGACCGATTTGATAGCTCTCATCAGCTTTATATCTATGCAGACTATAGCGATCCTCGTAGGTATAGATACCCACAGTTTTTATGTTGATCTCTACGCACGCACGCATGATTCTTATAGCTATCTCTCCTCTGTTCGCAACTAAAACCTTATTTATTTTCATTCGGCGTGTATTTTATAGTGATGTATACAACAAGTTTACTGAGCCAGTCGACCCAATATTCTAAATATTCAAGAAGAGCTATTTAGAATATTTTATCACATTTAAATTTCTAAACATCTGGACTCAAACATTGATGGCATAATATACATAAGTCATTATAATATACGCAAAGAATCGATTTTCTATTTTATCTTTTCTAATCTACGACTCATCTATGTTTTTTTTATTTGGGAGTGCCCATAGACTTGGCTGTGCTCCAGGCAAACGCACCAGTCTATGGTCGCGCTCTATCGGGGTCCGCGTTCGCTTCCGTCCAGAAGCCATGGTGTAGGGGTAAGGCATACCTTACCCCTACACCATGGCTTCTGGACCAAGCCCTTTCGATCCCTCACTCAAAGGAAAAATGTTACTTGAGTCTATCCATAAAAAAAGCGAAAAATATCGGTAAATAGTCTTACTAATTTTTTGCGTTTTCGGAGTGGACCCATACGGAATTAGTATCAAAGTATCTATCAATAGTGACCGCATATTAAACATTAATAGGGGTACAATAAGTCAAATTTTGTGACGGCCAATTTTATTGATAACAATTATTTTACATATTTATCACTGAATCATTTTAAAAGTATAAAAATGATTCTATATTTGAGGATGATTGTGTTTATACTGCACTAGTTGGCTCAAATTCAATGATTAATACATATAGTTTTATTATTGTGTGTAAATTTTGAATTTTACAATTTCCAGCCAATTCACTTATTATCCATAAACCGTGTATTGATTAAAATCAACACTCAAACCGGTTATTAAATGGACACTAAACTTACTAAGCTATTACCGTTTATTTCGAAGAATATTGCTTATTTAGCCTTAAAGCAAGAGTTGGTATTTTTAGCAACCAGTCCCAATCTTGACTGTTCAAGTCGAGCCTCGTACCTCCAACGAAACGGGGGTTCTGGATTTGTAAAAAATCTATTTTCCCACTGTTCACTCTTTCTTTCATTCTTAGCCATATCTACTCTAAATATATCTGCTCAGTGCTCGACATCAGATAATTCATATGATGAAGGTAATTTTCTAACAGGGTATATCTGTGCCTCTGAATCAACGACTTTTACTGCTGATATCATTGATGGCTGGGAGTTTACGGATGGAAATAAAGGTGAAGGAAAGTTTTCGTCTAGTAGATTTTCTGCAATGAATCTAAATGGTACTACATCGCCAGCGGTAATTATTCCTCAAATCACAGTAGACAAAGATGACGACGACAATACAGATGATTTTCAAATTGTTCCAGAAGGTGGTACAGCATTATTTTTTATCAATATCACAAATTCAGGAACTGAAAATCTATGCAATCTTGTAATATCGGATCCTAATGGAGCGGGATGTGAATTAGATGCTGCTGGAATTGCTATGCTCATATCGGACTCAGGAGATTTTGATAATGATTGGGAGCCAGGCGAGGTGTTGAGCTACCCTTGTGAAGTAATGAATGTTTCTGCTTCTTTTACCAATACAATGACGGTTACGGCGGAAGGGTGTAATTCGGGTATCGTTGTGAGTGCTGAAGATGCTTCTGAAGTATTTGTGCCTTGTGAGATTAGTAATGTGATGGTAGAGCAAGTATGCACAGGTATGGATGTTGATGATGATACATACACTATTTGTGTTAGTTTTGATAGGACCGGAGTAGGAGCTTCTACCATGTTTGATGTTTATTTGGATGGTCTTGCAGGTACACCGACTACATCAATTGGTAGTTATTCGTATGCAGCATATGACGCGGCTATAGCAGGTGGAGCAAGCTGCTTTTCTGTTCCCGCTGCCGATTTTACGGGTGATGCTGCGAATGAAGAAATGGGTGTCCAAGTTTGTATTTCTGATTCAGAGGCAGCTGCTCCTGGTACGGGGCTTCCCCCTGGATCAATGCCTGTAACTGCATCCCCACTACCAATGATCGAATGCTTTGCATGCACAACCTTTGATGAGGCAATTTGCTGTGAATTTGCTGTAAATTGCCCGACTAATTTATTTCTTGGAGAGTATGCATGTGATGACCCTTTCCCAATCTGTCCAACTACAGAAGCTGAAGCGGCAGCATCTCCATACAATATAGATTTTTCTGCCAATGACCCTTGCGGGACGGTGGTAGTATTATGCGAGGAATCTGGAGTTGCTTTTTTGTGCGAGGAATATACCATAACTCAGACGATTACTATTGTCGATGATCTAAACGGAAATAACATGCTAGATAGTGACGAAGAGGCACAAGTTTGCGTCTTCTCCTATGATGTAATGGCACCCGATCCTTCCATGATTACTTGTCCAGCTGATACCACGGTAACTTGTGAAGATGATATAGTGATAGGTCAGGCATCGGCTGCTTGTTCGCATGAAGTATTCGAACGAGATACTGTCGGCCCTAACTTAGTTTCAGGAACAGCAAATTGCCCAGGAGCGGTGTATGAAATAGTGTATACAATTTTTGATGCCTGTAGTCAAACATCAAGTTGCACGCAAACTATTACTCTAGAGACTCCAAATTTAGTTGTTATTTGCCCTGATAATGTTGTTGGGCTTACATGTGGTCAAGCACTTCCGTTTGCAGAAACAGAATTAATGGGTTCAGGAAGTTGTACATCTTCAAATATATTTCAAGTGGTTTCAGCTACGGATGACATGGATCCAGCTACATTTAGTTTTTGTCCAGCAGATGCCCCATTTACAGTTACTAGAACTTATGTGGTACAAGATGCATGCGGTACGACTACTTCATGCAATCAAACCTTTGCTTACAATGAGAGTAGCATAGCACCAACGATCACTTGTCCAGCAGACGAGACGGTGATGTGTGCTGAAGATATTGTGGCTGGCATGGCGATGGTGACCACGGATTGTACACTTGGTTCAACCATTATGACCATGGGTCCAACCTTAGTTGCAGGCATTGAAGATTGTGATGGAGCTACTTATGAATTAACCTATACTGTAACCGATAATTGTGGACGAGTAGCATCTTGCAAACAAACTTTTACCTTGGCTAATATGGGTCCTTCTATTTCTTGTCCAGTAGATATGACGGTAATGTGTGCAGCAGATATTAGTATAGGAACGGCATCGGTAACT
>Ga0114957_1001801_pt1 | contig 22115 bp, 21 predicted proteins | sample BantaG_FD_87175 | JGI IMG/M metagenome (GOLD analysis project Ga0114957, IMG submission 87175) | Marine algal microbial communities from Bantry Bay, Ireland - BantryBay_4 metaG | ecosystem: Host-associated > Algae > Red algae > Unclassified | place: Bantry Bay, Ireland | collected 2014-11-21 | reverse complement strand
TTATTCCCGTCTGAACTTCGTTAAAAATGCTCGACGTAACTAAGGCTATGTCTGTGCTTTTTGCCTCGCTCAGACAAAAATAATACTCAAATCTTACCGACACTATTAACTTGAATGACTACTAAGGTTGTTTCTGTATTATATATTATAAAGCTACAAAGTTTAAGAAAATAATTTGTTCAAAAAGAATAAAAATTAACACTTGAATATTTTTTTTCTTTACACTTTACAAAAGAGAAAGAGCTTTATTTTCTGGTCTCTAATTCTCCACCATTGTTATTAACTTTTGTAATCACAACTTCAACTCTTCTGTTTTTAGATCTCAATTTTTCAGTTACATTTCCATTTAAAGGAGCTTTATCTCCCATGCCTACTGTTTCTATCCGAAGTGGTTGAATGAATTTCTTATATACTAAATATTCCTTTATTGCATTTGCACGATCCTCTGATAATTTTTGAAGTGCTTTCTTATCTCCTTGATTATCTGTATGTCCTTCAATGCGAATAGAGACTGTCCAATTTTCCTTTAAAAATTCTGCTAGTTCATCTAAAGAAGCATATGATTTTTCCAAAACAACTGATTTGGATTGTTCAAAAAAGATAGGTTTCAATTCTATCTTCGCATTTATTTGCATAGGGTTAAGGAACAAATCTACTTGATGTGGTTTATAATAAACATAGTCAGATTTAAAGGTTATCGTCTCTTTATTTTTTGCGGTGAATCCTGATTTTTCAGCAACTAGTCTATATGTATTTCCTTTAAGGACAGTCATCTCAAAAGTTCCATTATCAGAGATATAAGCACTTTCTAAATGTTCCGCTCCTTCTGATGCAAACAATACTTTTCCGGGAATTATTTTATCCGTTCCTGTATTAATAATACGCCCTTTGATGGTTACATGAATCGGATTAGGAGGCATCAATTCCGCTCGATAAATATCCATAGATCCTTCTCGATTAGAAGAAAAATAAAGATACCCTGTTGCTGAATTAAAATAAGGTTGGCTATCATCTGCATCGGAGTTAATAGGTTCTACAAATCGGAAAGGCTCACTCCAATTATTCCACCCCTCTCCTTGCCGCACTACATAAAAAATATCATTCCCTCCCAATGTTCCTCTTCGATTAGAGGAGAAAAATATTTTATTCCCATCCTCTGAAATAAAAGGGGTAGTTTCTCTTGCAGGAGTATTTATTCTTGATCCCAAATTTTTAGGTTCACTCCAATGATTTACACCCAATTTATGACATATGTAAAGATCATTGTTACCATAACTATCATTTCTTTCCATCGAAAGAATCAAAACATTTCCATCTCCACTCATTGCCAAATTAACATCAGATGTAATATTATGGTAGTTATTGATTTCTATAGGTTCAGGAAAAGTCCATTCATTATTTGATTTTTTTCGAGAAATAGAAAACCCTTTTTGGAGACCTCCAAATTCTGAGAATCTATTAATCACTACTAATTCATTCCCATTAGAGGTCAAAGCACTTACACTATTCGGAAGAGCATTGTTAAGTGGATAACCTGGATGAGATATTTTTTCAAAATCATTAAAGATCTTTTTAGCGATCCAAATATCTTGATTGAATGGAGACTTAGCAGGGTATGTAACATCCTTGCCAGAGATTTCTTTAAAAATTTGAGCAAGTTTCTGACGATATTGATCTTTATTAAGTTTCTCTGCAATGTTTTCACCTTCTATTTTGAGCGTTCGATCAAATATTGGGTAACCCACTCTAGTAAAATATAATGTTTTTCCATCTCTACTAATGACGGGAGAAATCTCATCATATGGTTCTGAGTTAATTGCATTATTGAGTGGTTCTACCTTGAATATTTGGGCATCAAGATGATTATGATTATAAAGAAGTAGGATCAATACCACCAAATGGAAGTTGGAAATTTTGAGCTGCATAATGCTTGTCTTAAGGGTGTCTATATAAATGTTTGTAACTGATATTTTCATACCAGGGGTAAGATCGGAAGAAAAGTATAACAGGTTTTTAAGAACATGAAATTAAAAAGATATTCCTAGATATGCAAGTTTTTCAAATAATGGATTTTTCTCATTTTCTCATTCATTATTGTCACACCATACGTCGATTATTGATTTGAGTGCAACGAACATTGGTTCTCTTCCTACTTTTGTTACCATTTCTTCCTCCTCTTCCATCAAAGAATCTTCAACGAATGCTAATAAATCTTCTTGATGGTAGTTTTTAAAAAAAATATCTATTCGTTCTCTAAATTTTTTTGCTGTCACACTTCCTAAAATTTGCCAATTGATTTCTTCATGTTTTCCTAAAGTATTTTCTGATATATTTTTTAAATCGCCTGCTTCACTTTTTATAGATTTAAAAATAACTAATGCTAAAAAAAGAAAATACTCTTTTTCACCTTGAGTGAATAAATCAAAATTTTCTGAAAAAATATACGCCGTTACCGAAGGCTGTTCTTCTCGCAATTCTAAAGTTGCCTTTTTAAACGCAGTCTCAGATTCTCCTATCTCTTCTGTAACTTGATCAATAATATTTTCTGAAATAAATTTCATTTTTTTACTCGAAATAAATCATTTAAAAATCAAAATCAAAATGTCAATCAAAATCAAAAGTCGAAAAATTATGTATTCAACGTATTTCGACTTTTGATTTTGATTGACATTTTGATTTTGATTTCTTTTTAATTTTATTGTTTACCTTTGTTGCAAAACAATACATATCGTGAATGTAAAACTATTTTCAGGAATGGAATCCGAATATTTAGCTGAAAAAATCGCTGATTTTTATGGCTTTAATTTGGGTGATAAAACCTTATTAAGATTTAGTGATGGCGAAATGCAGCCTATCATTAATGAATCCGTAAGAGGAAGTTACGTATTCTTAATCCAATCGACCTTTGCCCCTTCTGACAATTTAATGGAACTTTTGCTTTTGATTGATACTGCTAAGCGAGCTTCGGCGGGATATATTACTGCTGTTATTCCATACTTTGGATATGCACGGCAGGATCGTAAGGATAAACCAAGAGTACCTATTTCAGCAAAACTTTTTGCTAATGTCATTCAAGCTGCTGGTGCTAATCGGATCATGACTATGGATTTTCATGCGGACCAAATTCAAGGTTTCTTTGATATTCCAGTTGATCATTTAAAGAGTGAAGCGATCTTTATGCCTCATTTAAAAAAGCAAGATTTATCAAATACTATTTTTGCTTCACCTGATGTAGGGGGTGTCAAAAGAGCGCGAAATTATGCTAAATATTTTCACCGTGAATTAGTCATTTGTGATAAATATCGAAAACGTGCTAATGAAATTGCTGGGATGACCGTGATTGGTGATGTAAAAGGTGCAGATGTTATTTTAGTAGATGATATTGCAGATACTGCTGGAACCTTATGTCGAGCTGCAGATATTATTATAGAAAAAGGTGCTAAAAGCGTCCAAGCTCTTATTACCCATCCTGTACTTTCTGGAAAGGCATATGAGAATATCAATAATTCAAAATTAAGCCGAATGATTGTTACCGATACGATTCCTCTACGGCAAAAATCTGATAAAATTCAAGTAATTTCTACTGCGAAACTTTTTGCTAAGGCGATTAGAAATACACATGAACATCGGTCTATTTCTGCCCTTTTTGTAAATGAATAAGACGTGGATGGAAAAAGGGAAGACGGATTTACAATTTAAGATTTGAGAAGTTTTGCCGAAAATCGTAAATCCGTCTTCCCTTTTTCTCTTCTTCCCATCCTTTTTTCTTCAAAAAAAGAATCTTTCCTTTATAAGTTATCCACATTTTATAAAAAAATTTTTATCTTTGCGTGCCTTTTTAAAAAGGGCGTTAAAATCTGAATTTTTAAAAATCAAAATATATATATAATGGAGACAGTTGCCATTAACGGAACGATCAGAAGTGAAATTGGGAAAAAACCCTTAAAAGCACTTCGAAAACAAGGAGTAGTACCTTGTGTAATCTATGGTGGTGATAAAACCATTCACTTTTCTAGTAATCCAAAATCTTTTAAAACTTTAATTTTTACTCCTGAGTTTAAATTAGCTGAGATTACTATTGATGGTACATCATATAAATGTATTCTTAAAGATGCGCAATATCATCCTGTAACGGATGAAATCGTTCACATGGACTTTTTAGAATTAGTTCCTGGAAAAAAAGTGAAAGTAAATATTCCTGTAGGATTCAGGGGTGTTTCTCCTGGAGTAAAAGCAGGTGGTAAATTGATGCAAAAAATCAGAACGGTTAAAATCAAAACTGCTCCTGAAAATCTTGTCAATAAATTATTCCTTGATATTTCTGAAGTAACTTTAGGAACATCTGTTAGAATAAGAGATGTTGAACTTAAAGAAGGTATGGAGATTATGAATCCTATGGCGGCACCAGTTGCATCTGTAGAAGTACCAAGAGTATTACGTAGTCTTGAAGATGAAGAAGCAGAAGCAGCAGCAGCAGAAGAAGCTGGAGCAGAAGCACCAGCTGAGGCAGAAGCTGAAGCATAATATTTTCGCAAAAAATATTTTCGATATAAATAAAAAAGAGATGCAAGAAAACTTGCGTCTCTTTTTTTTGTTTAAAAATAGAACCAAAAAATCTTCCATAATGGTCAAAGCATGGTTATCTGCATTTCGGTTACGAACTTTACCTTTAGCTTTAGCAAGTATTGCAATGGGGAGTTTTTTGGCAGCTGCAATCAATCAAATGCAATGGAAAATATTTTTACTCAGCGCATTGACTACTATTTTTTTACAAATCCTTTCCAACCTTGCAAATGATTATGGCGATTCCATTCATGGGGCAGATAGTGTAGAACGTAAAGGCCCCCAAAGAGCTGTCCAAGCTGGAATCATTTCCCCAACTTCAATGTATAGAGCGATGATAATATTTTCCATATTATCTCTAATCTCAGGATTGTGGTTACTCTATGAAGCAGTTGATTCATGGGAAACTTTTGGTTTATTTTTAGGAATTGGATTGCTAGCTATTTTTGCATCAATCACTTATACTGCGGGAAGTCATCCTTATGGATATATTGGTCTTGGAGATATTTCGGTTTTAATATTTTTTGGATGGGTAGCGGTTCTAGGTACTTTTTATTTACATACCCGATTTATAGATTGGTGGGTATTATTGCCCGCTACAAGCTGTGGCCTTTTTGCTACCGCAGTTTTGAATGTCAATAATATTCGAGATATAGATTCAGATAAAAAAGCTGGAAAAAATACATTACCGGTGAGAATGGGAAAAACCAATGCGGTCAAGTATCATTGGTTTTTATTAATTACGGGAATTTTATGTTCTTTAGTTTATGTGAATTTTCATTTTAAAAATTCGTTTCAGCTACTATTTCTTTTAGTCCTTCCTTTATTATTTATCAATGCAAAAGCGGTCTATCAAAAAAATGAACCCGCTGAATTAGATCCATACCTCAAACAAATGGCTTTAACGACTTTGATTTTTGTAATCACCTTTGGAATTGGACAGGTTATTTAGATGGTTAAATTGTTTCGCTTCGCTAATGGTTTCGCTTCGCTATGGTTGTCGAAAATCTGTGAGTCACCAATTTTCGACAACCATAGCGAAGCGAAACCATTAGCGAAGCGAAACAATTTAACCATCTAATCAAGGTCTAGGTTTCACAGGATCGACAGCCGTAACAATATATCCTTGTTTTCTCAACAAAGCCACTACTCCATTTTCTCCACCTAAATGACCAGCACCTACTGCAAAGAAAGTTTTCTTATTTGCCATCATACCTTCCATGAGAGGAATCCAATTTTTATTTCTACCTACTAGAAGTAAATCTTCAAATTCCCCAACACCTTCTGTATCTCCTTGAATCATTTTATATAACCCTGCAAGATCTTGTCTTTTATACATCGCCACCATCTGTGCAAACTGATCATCTCCTTCTCCCGAATTCTTGATGGCATCTACTAGCATATCAGCTTGGGCTTTATAAGGAATACTATCAAACATACTCAATTGAAATTCTACGGTTTCTAAACCGCCCATTTCTTTTTTATCTTTTTGAGCCATTTGCATAAATTCCATTTCATATGATTTTATGGTTCCTGATTCCAAAGCCCCTGGCTCCATATCACCCGAAGCAAAAGTAGAAAGAAATAAAGGTTTAACCTTTTCTAAAAGAAATACAGGAATTCCAATATCTTTGAAATGAGTTTTTACTAAATTATAATCCTCTTCAGATAACAAATCTTTAAGTGTTTGGCCTCCTTCCATTGTAAACTTCCTCATCATAGTAAACAATACTCCCAAACTATTCATCTCTTCCATGTTAATTTCAAATACTATTCTATCACTTTCTGCAAATGCATTTTTCATTGCATCTGTCAAAAAAAAATCTTTGCTATCAATCATATGGATTGTCCCAAAAACATAAGAAGACTCTTTTAAATCTTTTCCACTTACTTTCCATAACAATGCATTCTCATTTGCAGCAAATGTTTGTTCTTGTACTTTCGTAACCGCTTTTTTAGTAGAGTCACATGAAGTCAAAAAAACAATTACCAAAAGCGCAAATCCTAAAAAATTCTTCATCAGAAATTATTTATTTTTTTAAATTTTATTTCAAAATACTAGAGTTAATTTTGAATGTATCAAAAGTCTAGTAAATACAAGATTTTCGACACATTCAAAATTCTTCATTCAAAATTCAAAATTAATACTAATGTGATTTATCAAAATCTTCGACGATACTCATTAATAAATCAATCTCTTCAAAAAATTCATGTATCAATTCAAAACTCACATTTGAACTAAATATATAAGGCTCAAGTATATCATTAGGTTCAGTAATCGCAATATAAATTTCACTTTTGATAAAAGAAACGTAAATTTCTTTTCCTGTTTTTCGTCGGTAATCAACTATGGTGTGTTGCATATCACTTGACAAACAAGCGGAGGTTTCTGCATCAAAAGTAGCATAGGACAAAAAATGTTTTTCAAACTCCATATCTAAAGTCTGTTCTTCAACAGGCTCACCTCCTCTCAAATTAAAAGAGCGAATGGTCTTAGAGAGATATTGTTTGAACTCTCTAGGTAAAATAAGTATCTCTCCTTGCATCTCACGATTCAAGGATGCATAAAGAAATATTCCTCGAAAAACATAATTTAAACGACTTCTAACTTTTGAATATTCTCTAACATTCAATTCACTTAACTCAAAACTCAATTCGCCGACTTTTCCACTAATATGATCTTCTCCACTATATTGAGGGGCAGAGGTCTTAAAAATCTGACTGGAAAGAAAACGTTTTTTATCAATCATTCGCTTTCCATCATACTTGAGTGTCCCATAATTAACACCATTATCCACAAAATCTAAAATCAGATTTACTACATTCGGTTTAAATTTTTGTTTGAATTCTTGAATTCGAAATAGTAAATAGCTGATATAAAAACCAAAAGGCATCACTAAAAAGAAAGCAAATAGGGTCGCCTTAAAGTACAATAAAACCACAGTAATAATTGTAATCGCAAATGCAGAAAGTACAAAAAGAAATAATAATCGCTTACGTCCTTTTTCCATCCTAATCAGTTCAGGATGGATCGTATGATTATAGTATAAACGAAATTCATCGATGCGACGCATGGCAAAAAAATTGGTAATGGTATTGATTGGATGGGATGCTTTCAAAAAAAGGCTGAATGTGTTTCCACCCATTCAGCCTTCTCTTTTCTAATCATTTAAATCGTCATATTTCTCCGAATGTTTTTGGAGATACTCAGCAACTACTTCATCAATGACATCCTTTAGGTAGGATTTTTTAACTTTTGCTATAGATTTCAATTTCTTCAATTTTTCTTTATCGAAAACAAAAGAAACTCTTTTCTTATTACTCGTAGATTCGATCTGCATAATACTTCCTTCTACCGTACTTCGAATCAACGAATCTATTCCACCTGAACGAGGGATCACTTTACGTTTCTTTTTCGCTTTAGGCTTCTTATTTTCTACAGGTTCTTTTTTCTTTTTATCCTTCTTTTTTTCTTTTATTTTTTCAAATTGTTCATCAATTGATTCATAAACAACATCTTGAAATAAAGCGTCCAAGTCGGTAGTAAAATTTTTACCTGCATTCGTTTTTCTATCTGTATCTTTTTTTGAATGGGGAGCAGATTCTGCTTCAACAGATTTGGGTTCTTCTGTTCTCTCTAATTCCAATACAGCATCATCTATCGGATCACCTCCCCAGTCACCGAATAGACTTTCTAATCCTTTTTTAAATTTTTTCTTGCTCAAAATCTACTTCATTTATGAAAACAGGTGGAGGATTTTTTTTGAAAAACAGAAAAAATAAACCTGTAATCTGCATGTTTAAAAATTAGTTTTCTCATTTGACTCTCAGATACTTTAGTAGTTGCCAATTACTTATTTTCTTCTCCTAACACTTGTTCCACATTAGCTGGTTCCAATCTTAGAAGAATTTCTTTGCAAAGAGCTAAGTAATCTTTCGCACCATTGCTACTCCGGCTATATGAAAAAATATCTTTCCGTTGAGAAGGTGCTTCTGCTAAAGCTACTGTATTTCGAATTTTAGTTTCGAATACATTATCCTTAAAGTATTTTTTAATCGTCTCTACAACATCACGATTTAGAACTTTTCGACCATCATACATTGTTGCGATAACTCCTCCAATCTTCAATTCTTTATTTAATCGAAACCGAACTTTATCAACGATTTGCTTAATCTTAGCAACTCCTTGTAAAGCCAAAAATTCAGTTTGCAAAGGAATATAAACAACATGACTACTTGTCAATGCATTCAATGTTAAAAGTCCTAAAGATGGAGGACAATCAATAATGATATAATCATAATCATCTTCCACAGTCGCGAATAATTCTTTCAAAATATATTCTCTCCCAGCTTCATTAATCAATTCCATTTCAGCACCTGACAAATCCAAGGATGAAGTTATAACGTCTAAATTTTCCCTACAAGTGTATGGTTCTAGATCGCTCTCTCCGCGGAGTGCTTCGTAAATAGTATTCTTTTGTCTAGGTATTCCTAATGAAAGGGTAAGGTTAGCCTGTGGATCAAGGTCAATCAGTAAAACTTTTTTACCAAGCTCTACTAAACCTGCTCCAATATTGATTGCTGAGGTCGTTTTTCCAACGCCGCCTTTGTGATTGAGTAGTGATATTATTTTTCCCATCAGGTATGTATCAATCTTTAGTAATGAGAAAAAAATAAGATCGTCTAAAATAGTGGACTTATTTTTTACCATCACTTAGTTAAAAAATGGCTTTAAATCATGTAAACATTTTACAAATATCTACATATCTTAATATAAGTTGTAAAATTATGAATTCCAAGCATTAATAAGGAATAATAACTCTATATATTTACTAACACTTTCAAAAAACTACGCCAATTCCATCAATTTATTCAAATGAAAGGAAAAACACTTTTTATACATCAAAAATTAGAATTACGACTTCCAGAAGTGGGATTTGCTGAATCCATCTTTGACACCCTTCAACATCAAAGGAAATACCTTGAAAATTGGTTACCTTGGGCACAGCAAACCAAATCTATTGAAGATTGTCAAAGACAGATAAAAAATTATAAATTATTCAATAAAGGTGGTCAAAAACTAATGACTTTTATTTTTTACAATCAAAACTTAGTTGGGTCAGTAGGCTTGGTTAAAATTTTTAAAGAAAATCACTCTGCTGAAATAGGGTACTGGCTAAATTCTAATTTTCAAGGAAGAGGCATAATTACACAATCCTGTCAAAGACTTACTCAATATGCATTTGAGAAAATGAAAATTAATAGACTAGAAATCAATCCAGCTTCTACCAATCTAAAAAGCATTAACATTCCTAAAAAACTAAATTTCTCTTTTGAAGGAACAATTAGAGATGGTCTTTTTATTAATGATAAATTCCATAATTTAGAGAAATATAGCCTATTGAGAAGAGATTGGAAAAAGAAGATTATTTCTTAAAATTTTCTTTATCCAAATATAAAGGGGTGAAATGTTGAATTTTCAATTTTTTGGACAACATTTTGGAGAGATTTACTGTTTTAGAAAAATAAATAATGTATATTACGTCCTCAGGAAAAAATAAAACAAACTCCCTTCTTATATTTTACTCCCATAAGAACATGTAAATTCGCATAATATTTGCGTAATTTGTAATGTGATATTGTCACCCCAAAAGATTTAAATAAATCTTAATTAATATTTTATAAAAACAAAGATGTTTAATTAAGTGTTTATAATTTAAATACCAAACCAAGTGAATAACTGAAAATTTTATAATTTTGGTGAAAATATAACATGTAATGAGAGAGATATTGATTTTGCTGGTGGGAATATTGTTTGTGTCTAATCCGATGCAAGCATTGGATACTAATCCAACTAACCCAAAAACCGTAACAGAACAAGATACTTTAACATCTATGCCTAAAGTATTTGTCTTAGGCTATAATGAATCTGCTTACGACAAATTAAGTGTAGAATATAGTGCATCACTAATAGAAGTGAATGCAGAAGATGCCGCACAAGCTCAAAAAATGTGGACAACTATGATTGTCGAAATGGAGGCTTATGCAGATATGCTAGATTTTGATATTAAAGGAGTTAAAATGTGGATGCATGTTTTTTGGAATGAAAAAGGAGAAATCAAGCATATTGGGTTTTATTTAAAGCAATCTTCAAGAAATATTGATACGAATGAGCTTACCTCTTTCTTAATGGACTTTATGAATAACTATTATGTTCCTAGAGATTTTGGAAAGAAATTTTCTCATATTAGTGGTAGTGGCGTTGCCTTTCCTACAATGAATTGGCAAGTAAAAAAGAGAATGGCTTCAAAAGGAAAATAATTTTATTAAAATATATTTAAAACATGAAAAATCCCGAATTTTCTAAATTGAAAATTCGGGATTTTTCTTTAAAGTAAAGTGTATTGAATGGTTATATGGTTACGCTGCGCTATTGTTATATGGTTCTTAAAAACCATTTAGCCATAGCGCAGCGTAACCATATAACCATCAGAGAATCTGTAAAAAATAGTACACAATTCTCAATGAATAATACCTCTTTTAAAAATTTGGGATGATTCTTATTTTTATGGAAAAGCATAATCATCTATACTTCATAATTTTTACAACTTGCCTGTTTTTTTTTGCTTCCTGCAATAAAGAAAAGACGATTCAATTACCATGGACAGAACTCCAAAGTCCTACCTCTCTTAATTTAAATTCTATTCATTTTACAGATGATTCAACAGGGCATATTATAGGTGGAAATATTTGGTTTGAAGATGTTTATTTAAAAACGACTGATGCAGGGAATACTTGGATAGTAGACTCTTTGCGAGGAAAAGAAATTTTAGCCATGCAATTCAACCAAAATAACAATGGTTTTGCAGTTGGAATTGGAGGTGACTTTTATGCTAAAGAAATGCCATCGAGTAATTGGAAGTATCACAATTTATTTTTTCCTAATGAAACTTTCCGAGGGGTAAGTTTTTGGGGAAATGAAGGAATCATCGTAACAGGTGGAGCATTTAAAGGTGGAAAAATCATCTCAGTAGATCATGAATTTAAAAGTGAATTAGTAGATTCTTTTGAACAAGAACTAGCAACTGTTTTTCATACTGATGAGAATATTATTCATGTAGGCGGATATGGAATAATGTTACGCTCTATTGATGGAGGAGCCACTTGGGAAAATAAAGGAATCATTGGTGATTTTTTTAAAGATATTCATTTTCCTACCTCACAGGTGGGTTACGCCGTTGGATTCTCAGGATCTATTATCAAAACAACTGATGCGGGTGCCACTTGGAATTTTATCCGAAATGGCGATAATCTCTCTACTTCTAATAAACCATTCCAATCTGTTTTTTTTATGGATGAACAAAATGGATTTATCGTTGGTGACAAGGGAATCTTTTGGCGTACTAAAAATGGTGGAGAAGAATGGGAAGTGATTAGTGATTTTCCTGAGGTAGATTTACATGATATTTTTATCATCAATCATGTAGGGTATATTGTAGGGAAGAACGGGAGGATTTTTTCATTTGAAGTAGTTTGAGAAAATCATCTCAAACTACTCCAAACTACTTCAATCTATTTTTCCTTTCACGAAAGTATAGTGGACTGAACAGTATCAAGGATTGAACGTACATCTTCAGGAGTAGGTGCTTGTGCGTACACTCTCAAAACAGGCTCTGTACCTGATGGTCGAATCATCACCCATTCATTATCACTTAAGAAAAATTTGTATCCATCAATCGTTTCCACATTCTGAACTTTATAGTCACCAAAAGCCGTATATGGATTAGTTCTACAAGTATTGATAACAGATTGTTTTTGCTCTTCTTTGATATGCAAATCATCTCTATCAAAAGAAAAAGATCCCACTTTTTCATACAAGTCATGAATCAATTCTTTCAATGTTTTTCCAGTTTTTGCCATAAACTCAAAAATCATTAATCCATTCCAAATTCCATCTCGCTCAGGAATGTGACCTTTAACTGCCAATCCTCCTGACTCCTCTCCTCCTACCAATACATCTTCATTAATCATGATTTCAGCAATGTATTTAAAACCAATTTTTGTCACTTCTATTTCTAATCCTAAAGCCTCTGCAAACTTTCTCATTTTATCCGTTACTGAAAAAGTTACAACCACTTTTCCTCGTTCTCCTTTAAAATCATGCATGTACCATAACAATAATAACAACAGATGATGAGAATCAACAAAATTACCATCTCCATCATACATACCGATTCTATCCGCATCTCCATCATTCGCTAATCCACAAGTAATTTCTGGGTCGTTTTTGATAAGTGCAGATAATTCACCTAGGTTTCTATGAATAGGTTCTGGTGCCTGACCTTTAAAACCAGGATTGTCATCGCAATGCAAACAAATCGCATCAGGTAATAATTTTTGTACTGCATTCATTCCTGCTCCGTACATCGCATCATAAGCAATTTTTTGTCCTGAATTACGAATCGCATCCATATCAAAATTAGCCTCAACATGATCCAAATATATTCCTTCCAAATCCACATAGTTCAATAATCCATCTTCCATCATTTGTTCCATACTTGGCAACTCAATATTCGATACATCTGGTAGTAATGCTTCTACCTCTGCAATATCCGATGGAATGGAAGGCCCTCCATGAATACTTTTTAATTTAAAACCATTATAAGATGGTGGATTGTGACTTGCGGTTATCACTACTCCTAATTGTGATTTAGTTTTTACAACACCCAATGAAACCATTGGTGTAGAAACGAATCCTTTGGCTAGGTTCACTTTAATTCCATAAGCGCCCATAACTCTAGTTGTAATTTCGGCAAACATCTGTCCTCCAAAGCGACAATCATGTCCAATTACGACTTTATCATAACCTTTGGCTTTCATCCATTTAGCGGTTCCTTCGGCTACTCGTTTTACATTATCTACGGTATATTCTTTGGCGATAATTGCGCGCCATCCATCTGTTCCAAATTTAATAGGTGTTACTGTCATTTGTTCTAACATTTGTATCAGTTTTTAATTAACATTAGGATATGTTTCAATAATAAGTTTAAGGTTTTTAATCAGGCAAAAATACCAAAAGGAACTCAAAATCTACAATTCTATATTTGAAGAAATAATTATTTTCCTACTTTCTTATTTACGTTTTTTTGGGTATTTGTTTCTCTATAAATTTGATTTCTATCAAAAACGAAATTCATTATACTCAAAAGAAATTTTAACTTTGTTATTATACTTTATTCTCTAGCGTTTTTTTTAGCTATAAATTTCATATGTATAAAATTTATAGCTATCCACTTTTATAAAAATCCATTTTATTGAATTTCAAGGACACATACAGGCATAAAGGTTTACGAAAAAAATTAGTAGAAACACTTTATGGAAAAGGCATCAAGGATAAAAAAGTTTTATCTGCCATTGATGCCTTGCCACGTCATTTTTTTTTGGACAAAGCTTTTGAAGAATGGGCATACAAAGACAAGGCTTTTCCTATTGGAAATGAACAAACTATTTCGCAACCTTTTACTGTAGCCTATCAAACTGAACTTTTACAAATAAAAAAAAGAGACAAAGTTTTGGAAGTAGGAACTGGTTCAGGATACCAAGCTGCTATTCTTGCTCTATTGGGTGCAAGAGTTTATACCATCGAAAGACAGGAAGCTCTTTTTCATAAAACCAATGAACTTTTAGGTAAAATTGACGTGGGGAATATTCGCACTTTTTTTAGAGATGGTTATAAAGGTTTGCCTGAGTATGCACCTTTTGATAAAATGATCGTAACTGCTGGTGCTACAAATATTCCCAAAGCATTGCTGGATCAATTAAAAATTGGAGGAATGCTAGTCATCCCTGTAGGTGATAAGGCTACTAAAAAAATGACTCGTATTATTCGTAAGACCGAAAAAGATTTTGAAAAAGAAGAATTTGATAATTTTCGTTTTGTTCCTTTTCTAAAAGGGATTAATCGAAAGTAAATAAATTTTAAAATGGCTATCAAAAGATTTTCAAAAATTGTATTTCTTTTACTTTCCTTTCTTTATATTTTTTTAGGTTGTGAAAGTACTCCTACACAGCCTAAGCGTGATATTGAATATAATATTGATAAAGTAAGAATTTTACTACCACGAGAATTTCAAAAGGTTTCTTCCAAACAAGAAATAGCTGAAAAGTTTTTTCCAAATCAAAAAATAGAAAACTTAAGTCCGATTAACCAAACCTTGTATGATGCTTTAACTCGTTTAAATAATAATCAACAACATTGGTTCGTAAAATTTGATAATGATCAACTTGAATTTATTACCCTAAAAACTGATGGCCCTCCACTACGTCCTTCACCTGATAACACAAGTCGTATTTTAGAATTGTATGAAGACAATTTGAACAAAGAATATATGACTCCTGACTCTACTTACCGCCATGTTTTAATTGAAGATAAAATTAAAGGGGCACACATGGTTCAGTTTTTTAAATTCAAATATTTTCATAATAAAGAAGGAAACGAATGGTTTACTACCAATTACTTAATCTATTCCAATAGTCGTACAATCGGTCTTTCTATTTATAGTCAAAAGAAAAAATATAACGACTTAGAAAACTATATGCAATTTATTCAAATCGATAAAAAATGATAAAAACAAGAATAACCACTTTTGTATTTTCATTGTTATTTTTCAACCTTTTCTCTCAATCTTATACCTCGTATTTTACGGGAGACACGACAGATGTAACGACTACCCCACTCGGAGGTATTTGTATGATGGGTGGTGCTTCGGAAAATGACGAAGCTATGAAATGGTTTTTGGAACGGAGTAATGGAGGAGATATATTGGTGATGCGTGCATCTGGTTCTGATGGGTATAATAATTATTTATTTTCAGAATTAGGTATAACCGTTAACTCTGTGGAAACCATTGTCTTTGATAATATCCAAGCAACTTCAGAGGATTATGTCATCACTCAAATTCAAAATGCAGAAGCCATTTGGTTTGCGGGTGGAGATCAATGGGATTATGTAAGCTACTGGCGTGGTAATCAAATTAGCGAAGTGATTAACCAAAATATTCAAAATAAAAATATCGTCATTGGTGGAACGAGTGCAGGGATGGCCATTTTAGGAGGCATTTATTTTACTGCTGAATTCGGAACGATTCATTCTAATACAGCGCTTGAGAATCCATTTAATGATAATCTTACGATCAGTAACGAAGCCTTTATAACTCTTCCTTTTCTCAACAATACTATTACAGACACACATTATGATTCTCCTGATCGAAAAGGAAGACATCTGACTTTTTTAGCAAGAGCGATGAAAGATTGGAATGTTGATGCAAAAGGAATTGCTTGTGATGAATACACTTCGGTTTGTATTGATACGAATGGAAAAGCTTATGTCTACGGTAGTTATCCAACCTTTGATGATAATGCTTATTTCTTACAAGTCAATTGTACTTTGCCCAATGTGCCTGAAAAATGTGAAATGGGTGAACCTTTAAATTGGGTACGTAATAATGCTGCTGTCAAAGTCTATCGAATTAAAGGAGAATCTACTGGTAATAAGTATTTAGACTTGAATAATTGGGAAGAAGGAGATGGAGGAATTTGGGAAAATTGGTATGTCGAAAATGGAGTGCTAACAACTGAAATTGGTGAAGCAATTAATTGTTCTGCCACCTCAGTTTCCCAGATAGATGAAAGCAATTTATCTTTGTATCCTAATCCTATTTCAGATGGTTTTTTAACAATAGAAAATTCAACATCTCTTATTCAAAAAATTGAAATTTTAGATGCAACAGGTAAAGCTATTTTCTCCAAAAAAATAAAACAATATAATTACAATATTGATTTTTCAGATTATTCGAAAGGAATCTTTTTTGTAAAAATATGGATTGATAATTTATTTTATACTAAAAAAATCATTTGGTGATCTTTTCAAAAAACAAAAAAAAGGTTCGAAAATGATTAAACATCTTCGAACCTTTTTTTAATTTAAGTTTCCTGAGAATTTGCTAGATTAATTTCCTAGAATTAAAGGCAATCCTTCATCACCTCCACCTACAATAACTACTTTTGAGTTAGGAGATTTTGCTAACTCTAAAGTTGCTTCAATACCTTTATCTCTCAAAATATTATCAGTTAAACTTGCATTCAAAATCCGATTTGATTCTGCTTTCGCTTCTGCTTCAATAATTTTCCGCTCCGCTTCTTTTCGTTCTCTATCAAGCTTAAATTCATACTGAAAAGAGACCTGTTCTTCTTCCAATTTTGTCTCAATTGCTGCTTTCAAACTAGGAGGCAGCGCAACTTCTCTAATCAAAATATCATCCAATATAATATGTTTCACAGCAATTTTATCTCTTGTACTTGTCGCTATGTCCGACTGAATAATTTCCCGTTTTGTGGAGTATAATTCTTCTGGTAAATATCTACCAATTACCTCCCTAGTAGCAGACCTAATTTCAGGCTTCACAATAATATTCAAATAATCAACTCCGATCTCACCATGTAAATCACCAATTTTATTTGGCATTGGCTGATATCGATACGATAATTCAACATCAATTGTTAAACCATTTTTGGAAAGGACTGACATTTTTTCAAATGCTTCTTTTGTCCGAATATCATAACGGAATAATGTATTCCAAGGTGCAATAATATGAAAACCTTCTTTTTTAAGATTTTCGGGTGCTTTATCTAAACCAACACCAAAAGGTTTAAACACGACTCCTATTTCACCTGGGTCGATTGTTTTAAAAATACTACCTGAAAGGGTAAGGAGTACGACTAAGGCGAAAAATGCCATCACTCCAAAACTGATAAGTTTGCCTTGATTAGCTGCTTGGCTCATATTTAATTAATTTTGTTTTTTAAATTTTTCTCAAATTTGAGACTACAAATATTTTATAATGATACAAAATATCATACGTATGGTTTACAGTTTTCTATGAAACACCGCCTAATATAGATAATCGTAATGAAAATAAATTATTTTTACCTTATAATTTAATGCAAATCACATATTTTGAAATTTTATAAAAACAAATCCCTTTATCTTATTCTATTCTTTTTCCTTTTTTCTTTTGCCCCAAACTTTATATTTGGACAAATAGATAATGCTGCTACGGTCTCAGAATCGTCTAAAATTTCGTTTTTCCAACCCGCAGATTCTTTACACAAAGGTAGATTTTGGACTTGTGCATCTATTGGAGGAGCAGCATATGTTTCTGTTGTTTTTGGTTTGAGTCAAATTTGGTATGCAGATGTGGAACGAGAACCTTTTCATTTTTTTAATGATTGGGGAGAATGGCGACACGTCGATAAAATAGGGCATGCTTTGACCTCATACAATTATACTCGATTAGCATTTGAGGGTGCACGGTGGACTGGTATCAAAAGAAGAAATGCAATGTGGACAGCGGCAGGTTTAAGTTTTGCGTTACAAGGAACTATTGAAATGTTAGATGGATATTCTGCGAAATGGGGTTTTTCAGTTCCCGATATTGGTTTTAATACAGCTGGAATTGGATTGTTTGTTGGACAAGAATTGCTTTGGAAAGAACAACGAATTATTATGAAAGTCTCTTCAACTGTTCCCACCTATCCTACTGATATTCTCACTTCGATAGACGGAATGCATACCACAACTTATCAAGAACGAGCCTTGTCTCTTTACGGAAAAAAGTTCCCTGAAAATTTTATCAAAGATTATAATGGACAAACTAACTGGCTCTCATTTAATATCCATTCTTTTATGAAAAAAAAGGATACTCGTTTTCCAAAATGGTTAAATGTCGCTGTCGGCTATGGTGCGCAAAATATGTACGAAGGATTTAACTATGATTGGGTGGAAGAAAAAACTGGAATTGCTTATCAACGTGATCCTAACCTTTATCCTCGATATAGTCAAATGTATCTTTCACTTGATGTGGATTTAACTAAAATCAAAACTAAAAGTCGTTTCCTAAAAACCTTATTTAGTGCTATTAATTTTATTAAAATTCCTGCACCTTCATTAGAGTTTAATACACTAGGGAATGCTCGATTTATCCCGATTTACTTTTAAGTATTATGAATTTACCATGGAGGCACGGAGAAGGGACACAGAGAAAATAGAGTTTCTCCGTTTCCTCTGTGTCCCTTCTCCGTACCTCCGTGGTAAATTCATAATCACTTCCTCTTTTCTCTTCTTACCCGTCTTGGTCCATACCACAACCACACTCCCGTTACTATCAAAAATAACAATCCAATTCCAAGAAAATTCATCGAGATCAATTTAAAGCCATCGCTAATAATCGAACCATCATGCAAACTCTCGATCCAATCAGAATATCGTTTAGCAATAGATTTTACTTCTCCAGATTTTCCATCAATTTGTACTTCCCAATTCCCTTTTTTAAACAATACTTTTACAATTCCCTTGGAAGGTCTGACATCAAGACGATCTATTGAATTTTCTTTTTGTTCAGGGTAAGTATCATGAAATGCTTTTGTTGCAAGTAGACTAATCTCATCCAATGATTTCCATTCCGTAAGGTTTTTACTAATCCCCTTTTGAGTAGGCGGTTGAATAACATCAACATCTTTTTTCAATGCTAGAAGAACTCCTGTAACCGAACTTATCACTAATAGCAAAGCCAAGGACAATCCCAACCAGCGATGAAACACTCGGAACGTCCTCAAACTTTTAACTATAGCTTTTAGTCTATCTTTCAATTAGTAATAGTTTTTCTGATTTTTCTATGCAATTAAATGCTCAACATGCGCAGGGATAATTTTCCCTGTTGCTTCTCCAAAACCAATTCGGACACCATCTTTTTCACACCATCCTCTTAAAATTACGGTATCTCCATCCGCAATGAATTTTCTTTCAGAACCATCTGGCATTTGAAGAGGTTTGCTTCCTTTCCATGTAATTTCCAACATCGAACCATATGAATCTGGAGTCTTTCCACTTATCGTACCTGAAGCATATAAATCCCCAACATTAATATTACATCCATTGACTGTATGATGTGCAAGTTGTTGGTACATGTTCCAGTACATATATTTAAAATTGGAATTACAAACTACTTTCTTTTCTCCTTCTTCTGGCTGAATAACTACTTCCAGATTTACGTCATAATTTTTTTCTCCCTCATATTCTAAATAAGATAAAACGGGTGGATCTTGAACAGGCCCTGCTACTTTAAATGGCTCCAACGCATCCAAAGTGATAATCCATGGAGCGAGTGTCGAACCAAAATTTTTCCCTAAAAAAGGTCCCAACGGAACATACTCCCATTTTTGAATATCTCTTGCCGACCAATCGTTAAATAAACTCAATCCAAAAATATAATCCTCTGCTTCTTGTGTCGAAACCGTATCTCCGAGTTCCGTTTTTTTCCCAATCACAAATCCCATTTCCAATTCAAAATCCAACAAACGACATGGTCCATAAACTGGTTGTTTGGAATCATTTGGAATCTGTTGACCCTTTGGTCGTCGAATAGGTGTACCTGAAACTACGATTGACGATGCTCTTCCATGATAACCTACTGGAATGTGTTTCCAATTGGGTAATAAAGCATTTTCAGGATCACGAAACATTTTACCCACATTCGTAGCATGTTCTATACTCGAATAAAAATCTGTATAATCGGTAATTCTTATAGGCAATAACATTTCTACATTTTCTTTTTTATGTAAAATGTATTGTTGCATTTCACGGCTGTTCCACTTCGTTTCGTCAGCATCAAAAATTTCGGAAAGGCGATTACGAACTGCTCGTGTTACTCCTTTTCCTAAAGCCATAAAATCATTCAAATATTTATTGTAAAAAATATTTCGAGACAATCCTAAATCAGCAAAATATGCTAAGTCATTGACTTTCGCTAAATCAATAATATAATCTCCAATGACAGAACATACACGAGGTTCCGAGTTATTAATTTTGCAAATTCCGAATGGTAAATTTTGAATTGGAAAATCACTTCCTTCGGGTACCTCTACCCATGATTTTATTTTTGGATTATTGGCTCTTATCATTGTAAAATATTTTGGTGGTTCTAATTGGTTTAAAATAATTGTGCAAAAGTAATATATTTCGAGAACTGTTTTGTAAAAAAGTAGAGTGTTAGAGGTTCAATAAAAAAACGGTAATGATTCGTAAACCACTACCGTTTTTTTCTGTAAAATTATATTTCTATTTTGTATCAGATTTTAATGCATCAGATACAAAATCCTCCTCTACTTCTAATAGCTCAGCGATCTTAGAAATAGAAAATCCTTCCTTTTTTAATTTCTTAGCCAATTCAATTTTGGCTTCTGCTTTTCCTTCGATCTTGCCTTCTACTTTTCCTTCATTTCTTAATATTGCTAGAGTGCTCATAATTTTATTTTGGATTTTGTAATCTAATTGTGTTATCTTTTTTTCACTCTCTCTGGCAATTGTTCATATATTTGGTATGTTTTGCTAAACAATATATTAATTAATATTTAAACATCTTTTTAAATAAAAATGGTAATGATTAGTAAACCACTACCGTTTTTTCTTGCAAAAATTATATTTTTAATTTGTACTCGATTTTAATGCATCAGATACAAAATTTTCTTCTACCTCCAACAATTCAGCAATCTTAGAAATAGAAAATCCTTCCTTTTTTAATTTCTTAGCCAATTCAATTTTGGCTTCTACTTTGCCTTCGATTTTGCCTTCTACTTTTCCCTCATTTCTTAATATTGCTAGAGTGCTCATAATTTTATTTTGGATTTTGTAATCAAGTTGTGTTATCTCTTTTTTCACCTTTTCTGGCAATCGTTCATATATTCCAAAAACATAATGCCCAATTGTTATTAATTCGTCCTCATCGTCTAAATCAAAAATAACGGAAAAATTTTGGAATAACAAGTCATAGTTGTGCTTATTGGCCATTGCAATCATAGCACTTTTAAAAAACGCCATTTCAATCTTTAATAGTTCCTCCTTTGGTACTTTTTTTATATTGGTAAAATGAAAATCATATGTAGGAATAAATGATTTAAAAATATTTTTAAACGAATGATCTTCAAATAACTCAATCAATTTCTGAGGCATCCAATCTTCTTTTCCATTATAAAAAATCAAAGGGATGATAGGCTCTAAAGATTGGTTCTTTTTTTTGACCATCTTGTAATATCGTAGAAATAGGTAAAGACCAATTTGGATCGCAACATATTTCTCAGGTTGCGATTTGTTCTCCCATAAAAAACTAATATTGATTTTTTCTTCGGATTTTTTAAACTGACATTTGTAAGAAATATCCGCATCAAAAACTTTCAAATTAGGGATTGAGAAATTCTCTCTTTGAATCTCTAAAGTTTCCAAATCTAACAATTCTGCTAATTCTCGATAGTGCGTTTTTAAATATTGGGCTGCCCCTTTTTTATTTTCCATCACCACCTTGAAGAGTTTATCGTCTGGTTGATAAATTTCTTTTTTGTGTTTTCTCTTTGACATTCGGTATGTTTTGCTAGACAATATAGCAATTTATATTTGAACATTTTTTAAATAAAAAAACGGTAATGATTCGTAAACCACTACC
>Ga0114957_1001800_pt1 | contig 22121 bp, 17 predicted proteins | sample BantaG_FD_87175 | JGI IMG/M metagenome (GOLD analysis project Ga0114957, IMG submission 87175) | Marine algal microbial communities from Bantry Bay, Ireland - BantryBay_4 metaG | ecosystem: Host-associated > Algae > Red algae > Unclassified | place: Bantry Bay, Ireland | collected 2014-11-21 | reverse complement strand
TCCCAGCCAGATCGCCATTCTCGTTCTCAGCACCCGTGCCGTCGCCAAGCCCGACACCCTCGCTAAGATCCCCCTCACCACCGACCACGACACCTGGCGCGCCGACCAAGCCATCCTGTTCGAAGGCTGGCGCCGCTTCAAAGGCCTCGAAGCCGACGCCCTCATCGTCCTCCTCCCCCCCAAATCCATCCCCATCTCCGAAACCGACAAGTATGTGGCATTCTCCAGGGCGCGGCATCTGCTGGCAGTGGTGGTCGAGGGGGAAGGCTAGCGTCGAAATTGGGGGTCCCCCGCCACTTGTCCGCCCCTTGCTCAAACTTGTACCAAACATTCGACATTCCGGAGTGCATCATTCAACCTGCAATGCGCCCCCTCTTCCCCTAACCTCCAACTCGTAGCGATCTAGAACAATTTTTTGACTCATGGAAACCCTCCGAGAAATCCTGACCCAGCGCCAGTTCCAAATCCCGGCGAACCAGCGGGGCTATAGCTGGGGCAAGGAGCAGGCCAAAGCCGTAATCGATGATCTGGATCTTGCAACGAGGAACGGAAACGCTCACTATTTCGGACCCCTCGTGGTTACTGGGGAGACTACGGAGGGCCAAGATGGCGGTGAGGCCAACCGCTATATCCTCGACGATGGACAACAACGCCTGACAACGTGCCTTCTTCTGCTTTTCGCCATTCGCAGAACGGCATCGACGAAGACCGGGGGGGCATCTGAGCTGGAGAGCGAGATCGGGGCGCTTCTCTTCTGCGACGACGACCAGAACGAAATTCGGATACAGGTCGGCCAATCTGATCTCAACCAGTTTCTGAGGCACATTCTACTTGGCGAAGAGCAGCCGCGATCTCGGGTATCAGCAATGCGGCGTCTTGAGGAGGTTTACACCTACTATCTTCAAGAGGTTGGAAATTACACCGAGCATCAGCTCAATCGACTGTTAGAAAGACTCCTTGATCGCGCAAAGTTTATTCTAGTGGATCTTGGGGCGGAACAGATTGACCGCCACCTCACCTTTGACGCTATCAACTCTAGGGGTGTATCGCTATCGGAGTTCGACAAGATCAAAAACTTTGCGATTCTCCTCAACTCACTTCGGGATGGCCTTGATTTCGACGCCGAGTCCGAGTGGTACAGATCCCTAGTTGAGCTTGAACGGTTCGGCGTCGCATCGACACTGGAGGAGGAAGCGTTCATCGCCGAGGTGTTCTCTCTATTCTTTAACCGTTCCATCAGCAACAGCAAGGTACACGAGGAATTCGTACGAATTTTTGGCAGCCTTCTCAACAATGAGCATTTGGAGACCGAAAGGAGACTCCAGAATTTTGTTGAGTTCTGGGCAGTGTATGCCAGAGCCTTTGGGTTTGTGACCTGCTGGGATCGGGACACCATCGACCCGACACTAGCCAACGCAGAGGCACGCAGCCATCTCGCAAACTTCGACAAGCTCAACAAGACGGCCATCAGCCGAAAACTACTTTGCGCATCCCTGATCAAATACGACGATGATGACTTCGCCAAAGTCTCTGCACTGGCTGAGGCCTACTCGTTTCGAACCCGCTGCATTCCTTTCGGGAACTCCAACCAAAAAAACACTCACGGAAAAGAACTCCTTCAGCTAGCATCCGCTGTCTATAAGGGCGATGTAGCTTGCACCGAACTACGTGACAGGGTCGGAGAGCTCGCAAAGCAGAGAGGCTCATTGGGTCGCGTCTTCGACTTTCTCGTCGACGGCAGGGAAAAGTATGCGGGCACCTCTCCACCATGGCCATACATCTACTATTTCCTCTATCAATACGAGGTATCACTTCACGCACCCGAGGACGAGAGACCCAAATACGAGACCTCTGACGATCAGCAGATTGCGTCGATCGACTTTATTCTCCCAGAAGCCGTCGGGGACAGCGATGAGTGGTGGACTGAGCATTGGCCGCATCAGTCAGAGAGGGATCGCCATTCCCTACGAATCGGGAACTTAGTCCTGACAAACGAAGATCTAGAGGAATCCCCGGCCAGCTATCCGGACAAGGTAGAGCGCATCTACTCGCAACCGGGCGCAACTCGAAGTGAGCAGAAACTCTGCGAGTATAGTCGTGATGCATGGGGACCCAAGCAGATCCGGGAACGTGAAATTGATCTGGTAAAATTCGCTCTAAAAAGATGGATCATTACTGACCATGGGACCGACGCTCTGTTCGAGTTTCCCGCCGAATTCGGAGATCCGACCGAGGATCCACACCTAGTCATCGACCTCTCAGAGTTTCAGGCCTGATTCTCCACCTCAATTTCTCGTGCTCACCGCCCATCCAAGCCTCCAGCTCTCCTATCGATCCGGTCAAGACGACCTTGTCGGTGGGTTTCTGGTGCCTTGCCTGGAGCGGTCGGTGCTGTATCGGCGGAGCGCGGGGTATTTCTCTAGTGCGGGGCTGGCGCTGGCGGCGCGGGGAATTGCTAGCCTGATGGCTAGAGGTGGGAAGATGCGGCTGGTGGCGTCCCCTTGCCTGCAACCGGGCGATGTAGAGCGGCTGACTGCGGCGGCAGATGAACCAGGGGAAGTCTTGCGCCAGATCGCTCTGCGTAGCCTTCCCGAGATCGAAGATGCTCTGGTTCAGGATACACTGAATGCTCTGGCCTGGATGGCGGCTTCCGGTCGGCTGGAGGTGAAGCTGGCGATCCGAGAGGCGGAGGACGGCACGATCGGTCGTGGGATCTTCCACGAGAAGGCTGGGATCTTTACCGATGAGGACGAGCCCGCCAGCCACATTGCCTTTTCTGGGTCGTCGAACGAGACCGCCGGTGGGCTACTGGAAAACTTCGAGTGCGTCGATGCCTACCCGTCCTGGACTGAACCAGAGAGAGTGCGAGCCAAGATCGAAGACTTCGAGGCTTTGTGGAACAATACGACCTCGGGGCTACGCGTGGTCGAGTTCAGCGACGTCAGCAAGTCCCTACTCGAGCGCTTCCGAGATCCCGACCACCCACCGCCGGGAGTTCCGATTTCCTCCATCACTAGAGAGGACCCTCCAGAAAAATTCGCCATCCCGCCGGGAAGAAGGCCACGGGACTACCAGAAGGACGCGATCAAAGCCTGGAGCGACGGCGGCGGCAAGGGCATCTGGGCCATGGCCACGGGAACGGGCAAGACCTTCACCGCGCTGACTCTTGCTGTAAAGGTCGCGGAGAAGAACCGGCCATTCGTCATCGTCGTCGTCTGCCCGTTTCTCAACCTGTGCGAACAATGGCTCAGAGAGATGGAGCTGTTCGGTCTCCGACCACTGTCCTGCTTCGGTGACTCGAAGAAGTGGAAGTCACGTTTTGAAGAAGGCTACCAGCGGCTCGCTCTAGGTATGAGCGGTGTCCATGCCATCGTCACCACGAATACCACGTTCCAGAGCGAAGGCTTTCAATCCTACTTACGCCCTCACGTTACCGCAGCGAAGACTCACCACCTGCTCATCGCTGACGAAGTCCACAACCTAGGAGCCAAGGCCATTGCCAAGGTTCTTCCCGAAGGCATCCAGCTAAGACTGGGCCTGTCAGCCACGCCAGAACGCCACCTAGACCCGGAGGGGACCGACGCTATCCTTGGCTACTTCGGCGGTATCGTCTACGAATACGGCATTCAGAAGGCCATCGCATCCGGCTTCCTGTGCCGCTACCGCTACCATCCTCACCTTGTCGAACTGACCGATGACGAGGCCGACGAATACGCCGCCATCAGTGCTAGGCTCGGCCCGCTACTGGCCGGCGCGGAGAAAGGCGACCACGAGCTCAAGGAATCGGCCATGGGCCTGCTCATCAGACGCGCGCGCCTGCTCGCTGGGGCCGAGAACAAGCTGGTCGTCTTCGACCAAGTGCTGAAGGCCCTGCCCGAAAAACCGACTAAAGCCCTGTTCTACTGCGGCGATGGGACCACCAAGGACGGCATCAGCAAAGAAGAAACCCGCCAGATTCAAGCCGTGTCCCGACTGCTCGGCGAGAAGCACGGCCTCCGGGTGCGGCAGTTCACGTTCCGCGAAAGCACAGCCGAGCGAGAAGAAATTCTAAGAGATTTGTCATCGGGATTCCTTGACGGCATCGTCGCTATCCGCTGTCTTGATGAGGGCATCGACCTGCCAGACCTCCAAATGGGATTCCTCCTCGCCAGCTCCACCAACCCCCGCCAGCATGTTCAGAGACGTGGGCGGCTGTTGCGGCCAGCAGATGGGAAGCGATATGCTGAGATCCACGACTTTGTGATCACGCCGACGGAGATGCCCACGGACACCGACGAGACCCTCTTCAACCTCGAGCGACGACTTCTCCATCGGGAGCTACATCGGCTCAACGAGTTCTGCCAAACCGCGGACAACGGGGCTGAGGCCAACGCCAAGTTGAAGCGGCTCCGGCTCGCTACAAACCAACTCTCTATCTGATGAGCCAGTCTGACGAACGAGTAGCGAGAGACCAAGTCCAGAAGCTACTGGGCGAGCTGGGCAAACTTCAGGCCGACTCGCTCGACCACGGGATGCTACATATCGATTCTCCGGACGAGGATGCGTTAGAAGCCCTCCGAAATACCTACCGCGCCGAGCCCGAATTCCTAGAATTTGTCCAATCCTTCGGCGAGCTCCATTTTTGCAGCGATGGAGGGTTCACTTGGTACACCCCGAAGCCCGTTTCCGCAATCTTGAAGGACGGAGGGGGAACTTGGTATCTAAACGACGACGAGGACATCTCCGAGTTTCCAGACTACCTCCTCTTCTTTCCCGAGGATGGGGGCGATGGGTGTGTCTACTTTCTTGACTCCAGATCCACCCCTTGGAAAATAATTAACTTCGGATTCGAATACTTCATTGGCGATCCGGAATACCTGGTCAAACAGGTCATCGACAAAGACGAGCTGCCGGTAGAAAATGGAAAAACGATCCCAGAAATCCTAGTGTATCTGGCGGAGCATGTTCGAGAGCAGATTCTCAATTCCTAACTTCGCATCCGCCAGCCGAACACTCCTTGCAAGATCCGCGACAATGAGCCCCCCCCAATCCAGGCCTCCGGTAGACTGCCCGGCGAGAAGCGCGGCCTCCGCGCTCGCGAGCTCCACAAATCCTCGCCAGCACGTACAGCGACGCAGGAGATTGTTGCGTAAGGCGGCGGGGATGTTCGGCTCAACATGGAGAGAAAATTCCTCGAAGGAGAACTGCAGCGCGTCACTGAGTTTTGCAAACCAGCGGAGAACCGAAGGGATGCAACATCGCCCTTCACCCCATACGCTCTTATAGGAACCTCCTAACTAACTAAACCAATGAGAACAATTTACGACATTCTTCGAAACAGGCTCCTCATCGTTCCACTGAATCAGCGGGGCTTCAGCTGGCGTAGAGCCCAAGCTGAAGACCTCCAGGAAGACCTAGCGATGCTGATAGGCCAAACGGCTCACTATCTTGGACCAATCATAACTACAGCTGATGAGCCTCGCAACTTCGAAGATGACAACGGCGACTTCAGCAGAGCCTACTTCATAGAAGATGGCCAACAAAGGATCACTGCAATCACTGTTTTCATCCATGCGCTGGCGAATCGGCTGGAGGTGTTGGCAGCGGAACTCGAAGATGCAGAGACGAAGCTCGATATGCAGGTCACAGTCCGAGAACTGCGCGCGCTCACTAGTTATCGAGAGAACGGCGAGGAAAAGTTGAGGCTAGTGAACGAGACACCATTGTTCAATGAATATCTACAGTATAAACTGTTACCCGGCGCGATAGAACCACGGGGGCGCACTGTTTCGATGAGATGCCTCGACGAGGTCTACAACTACTACGAAGATTTTTGCTCCGCACTTGACGACACTATATCGGTCACCCAATGGGCGAACAAACTAACCAATCGGGCAAAGCTAATTTTTGTTGATCTCGCCAGCGACAATATAGATCGCTACCTTGCGTTCGATGCCATCAACTCAAGAGGGCTTCCACTAACCGACTTCGACAAAATAAAAAACTTCGCGATACTACTGGCGCAACGGAAGCCAACCCTCGCTTACCAGGCCGACGAAGAGTGGAGGAAAGCTTTGCAGCGCCTTGAGCATTACGGTGCATCAGACAGAAAATATGAGTCTGCATTCATTGCTGAGGCGTTCTCCGTGTTTTTTTCCGACAGGACTGGCCGCGACCAAGTTCACGAAAAATTCTCAGAATTTTCCACGCATCTACTTGAAGGTGACGACCAAGAAAAGGAGCGAAAGATCTCAGATTTTGTAGAGTTTTGGGATGATTATTCTGAGGCTTTTGGCTTCATCTTCTGCACCACGCGCAAGGCCAAAAATCAAGGCAAGTGCTCAACAGAAGCCCATAAATGGATAACGTTTATCGACCAGATGGGCCTCCCAACCATAGCACGTCCGATTCTATGTGCAGGCCTCCTAAAGTTCAGTCGCAACGATTTCGAAGAACTGTGCGAAGTCTGTGAAATATATGTCTTTCGCACCTATGCTCTCCGCGGCCGTCGCACAGACGCGAATAAGATTGCGATAAATACCGTTGCACACGGAATTCTACTGGACGGGCTCGAGCTGGAACAGGTAAAAAGCATAATATGCCAATGGCTCGAAGAGCTCGCCCCCTTCGAGCAGGGGCTTTCGTTTCTCTGTGACGGAGGGGCGAAATACTACTATGACAAAACCTATAAAGGGTGGTCTCATTGTTACTACTTCCTCTATCAGTATGAGCTCTCACTTCAGGGCGCTAACGCGAACACCGATCCCCCTAACTGGCACACTAACCCTGAGCAGCAGAAGGGATCGATAGAGCACATCCTTCCCCAAAAGCACCGTGATAGAGGTTGGTGGGAGAGTTCATGGACTGACGAGAATTTGGCAGACAAGTATAAGCACCGATTAGGCAATCTCGTGCTAACCAACGGTAATAGCGCGCTGGACAGGAAGCCTATTGCAGAGAAAATCTCCGATTCAGAGAGTTACTGCTATGAGTCGAACGAAGCGACCCTGAGTGAAAGAGAAATCACTAGCCATACCGATGGAACCCAATGGCTTGAGCGTAACATCTTGGATCGCGAACGGTCTTTGATTGCGTTTGCATCCGAGCGATGGACGTTCGGTTGTTGTGCTGATGAATGCGTAGTTGAATTACCTGCCGAGCACCAGGAGCACTCTACTGACTCTAGTCCAATTACAGTCTCTTCTGAAAACTGCACGCCCGCTCCCGGCGTAGACGACCAGGTCGAATCGGAGGACGCACCAGTGGTCGCAACTGATGACGAGTATTTTGAGGAAGACAATGAGAATCAAATTGAGGTAGCAACAGGCCTGACCGAGGAAGACAATGAGCAGATTTAGTGGAGGAGAGACGGCTCGAAACATATTCAAGTCAGCCCCCGAGGAGCTCCAGAAACTCGTCCGCGAGATTCTGGAGGAGGAGCGGAAAGTGCAGCACAAGCAGCGGCGACCGAACATCCACCAGAACATCTACGACCACGTGAAGAGGGTGATTAAATGATTCTGGAACGACTTGTATTGGAAAATTTCCGGCAGTTCCGGGGGCGGCAAGAGCTTGTGTTCTCGGACATCCGGGAACGCAATATCACGATTATTCATGCTGAGAACGGTTTCGGTAAGACTACTCTGCTGAAGGCGCTTCTCTGGGCTCTGTATGGGCAAGATGGACTGATGGGGAAGGACGGACAGCCGGAGGACTTCGAGAAGCACACGGACCTACTTCATGAAGGTACTGCGGCGACGGCAACCGACCCGAATGCGGTCACGGCTCTGGTCGAACTGACTTTCAAGCATGACGAGGATCGCTACATCCTGCGCAGGTCGCTGACGTTGGCCCAACAGCGGCATGACGCGAGGAAGACGGATCTCTCGCTGGAACAGATGCGGGATGGGCAGACCTACCGGCAGGACAACCCGCAGAACCGGATCCAAGCCATCGTGCCGGAGGGCATTCGGCGCTTGCTGTTCTTCAACGGGGAGCGCATTGACTATCTGGCGCTGGAGCAGAGTCGAGCCGAGGTGACCGAGGCTATTCACCAGATGCTCGGACTGCGGCTCCTTCAGGCCACGGTCGGCGACCTCAACCATGTGAATGTAAAGGGTAAGCTTCGCTCGGACCTGAAGGAACAACCGACGAGCGACCAAAAACGAAACCTGCTCGATGAGCGAGAGAAGGCGGAGGACGAACTTGCGCATCAGAAGGAGCGGGTCGGCCAGATTGGGAACAACCTGATCGCCTTGGCGTCCGAAGTCACAGCCATCGACGCCAAGCTATCCGCCAATCGCGATGCTCACGAGCTCCAGAACCGGCGGATTCTTCTCAACAAGGAGTTGGAAGAGCTGAAGCGACGCAAAGAAGAAGCGGACAAACGCCTTTCCAAGCTGATCGCCGAGGATGGCTACATGCTGTTCACGCCCGATCTCGTGACACGTGGGCGGGAGATCGTGCAACGTCTCCGCAGCGAGGGCAAGATCCCGGCGAAGGTGCTGAACTCGTTTCTCCAGGAACTGATCGATGCGGAGCGTTGCATCTGCTCGCGATGCCTGGAGCCCGGCTCCGAGGAACGGAAGGCGGTGGAAGAGTTGCTGACGATTGCCGGCGACGCGGATTTCAACAATGCCGTCGGTGCTCTTGATCACACGATGGGGATCCTCGATCAGGGAGCGAAGACCACCGAAACCCAGATTCGGCAGCTCAACACGGAACGCCTGGAACTGAAGCGGGAGATGAGCAACCGCGAGGAGGAAGTCGAGGACATCCACCAGAAGATCGGCAGCAAGGAAGACGACACGGTCAAGGAGCTCGAAGACAAGCGCCAAAAGCTCCTCCTCGATCGAGAAAGCCAGATCGCCGACCAAGGTCGCACCGAAGGCGAGGCCGAGAGGTTGGAGGCGCAAGTCACCGCCCTCGGTGAGCAGATCCGCCAAATGGAAGACAAGGATGCCACCGCCGCCCTTGCCCAACGTCGCGTTGATGCCGTCGAGGACTGCGTCGAGCTTCTGGAGGACATCCTCAAGGCCGAGACCGAAGATCTCCGTCCATTGCTCAACGAGGAGATCAAAAAGCACTTCTCCAAGATCATGGATCGTGATCTCTGGCCTGAGCTGACCGATGACTTCACCTTGCGGATTCGTAAGCGGATCGCCGGTGCTGTCGTAGATGGTGAGGAGCAGGAAATCGACGCCGCTCTCAGCACCGGACAGCGCACCGTGACCTCGCTGGTCTTCATCGCCAGCCTCGTTGCCCTAGCCGAGCGTCGGTCGGAAATCCCGACCATCCTCAAGGGGCTCTCCGGCTCGGCCTTCCCCATCGTGGTCGACTCCCCGTTCGGCTCCTTGAGTCTATTCCGCGAGGCAGTGGCGCGCTACCTCCCCGAGCTGGCCCCCCAGGTCATCCTGCTCGTCAGCCCCAGCCAGTACGATGGCCAGGTCGAGAAGGCCCTCAATGAGGTCGGTCGTATCGGAAAGCGGTACTATCTAAAATTCACCGGCCCAACCTTGCGCGACGACGCCGCCCCCGACCTCGTCATCGGTGGGGAGACCATCCAACAATACGCTTCCTCAGACCAGGAAGAGTTTACCGAGATTTGTGAGCTATGAGCAGACGCATTCGAAGAGACACCGCTCACGAAGAGTTTATTGCGCGCCTAACCTCAGGTGACAATCCAATCTTCAAAGAGAAGTGGCAGCCTCTTATGCTCGCCGCCTCAATCGGCTTGAAAGCAGGTGAGAGACGCCCATTGGAAAATTTCGATTCAGGCAAGGCAATGCCGCCTTCCTACTTCGGTCCGGGGCTAAATGGTTTCCTTTACTTGATGGGCGTAGCGGGGTCCGAAGGAAGTGATTGCCTCCACTCGACCGAAGAAGAACGAGAGAAGCTGGTGACGGCGTTTGAAGAACATGCCAACGCCGGGCTCTGGAAGCTACGCGAGCGGCTAGATGAGAAGGCGGAAGTCTTAGAGGAACTCACTACATTTCTCATCGAATCAAGCGCACCAGCGCTACCTGCGGCAGACCTGGGGAACCTCTCGCAAATCTAATGGCCCGTTCGTTTATTGATCGGATTGACGCGATCGATCCACACACTAAGGGAACCTACTCGGCGCCACACAAGCCGCTCTATCTTCTCTACTTACTATCTCAAGTTCAGAAGCGTGAAGAGCGGCTCATTCACATCGACGACATTGAAGTTCCGCTAAAGTCAGCTCTCCAAAACTTCGGCGGAAAGAAGGACACTTTCCAATACCCATTTTGGCGACTACAAAACAGTGACCTGGCTGAAGTGAGCCCAAATGGCGCCGAGGCGTATCAACTGAGGCAGGGAAGCAAAGATCCCAACCTCAGTTCTATGCGCGAAAACAATGCTCATGGAGGGCTTCTAGCAGAAGACTTTGAGGAGTTGAAACTGGACAACCGGCTCCACGCGCAGGCGGTTCACCGAATCCTCGACACATTCTTTCCTACAAGTATCCACGAGGATATTATCCACCACTTCGAAATCGAACTTGATCATCCAAGGCGACAAAATCAAAGCACCAGTGATGCAGAGTTTCGCGATCGAGTCTTGGTGGCCTACTCCCACAGATGCGCGATATCGGGATTCTATGCCGAGCCGCTGGAGAACACTGCGGGCCTCGAGGCTGCAGATGTTATCTGGAGAAGCTCATTCGGGCCAGGCGATGTCACCAATGGTATCGCCATGTCCTCACTTCATCGTCGCCTCTTTCACCTTGGGTATTTCACCGTCGACGGTGAATACCAAATTCAAGTTGCCGATGAGCTCGGAGAACGGGGAGCACGAATCGGGCTAGAGGCTAGAAACCCTCTCCGAGTTATTCCCCCAGAGGATTCGCTTCCTTGCTTGGACTCCCTCCAGTGGCATTGGAACAATGTCTTTCGAGGGGCTCTCAGCTAGGAGCAGTCCACTTTCTAACGAAATCGCCGACGGTTCGGGTATCGGTTCCGGAAGCTAGATAGCCAAGCCCACGACGGAGGTGAGCGTGTAGATACTGTCCTGGGTCGATATCATCGGGAACGTCTTGGGCAATTAGCGCCACTAACACGTCCGCTTGGTCACCGGCAAACACCTTCCAGCTCATCTCGACCCCGTCTTCCTGCGAGGCTTTCTTCAATGAAGGTGGAGTCTCCTCACGGATAGATGCACAAAAGGCCCAACGGCAGATGATATTCCAATTATCGACACCAGTGTTCCGCTTGATCTTAATGAGTTGATCACGGGACTGCTTGCCGAGACGAATCGATTCAACGGGCGGCTTCATACTTCGGAAAATATCCAAGTTGGACAGAGGTTGTGCCGAGTGCCTCATCGTGGGCCAAGTGGTAGGTCCGTGAGACAAAGGGCTTCAAGTTCTCGTGGTATTCGTCGACAATTTCCTCGTCGGTAGATAGCAGGATAACCTGGTGAGAAGCCGCAGGGAAATAGCGCTCGATCAGGTGCTTGCGGTGAGACGAGTCGAGACGGCCGAGCGGGGTATCGATGATGGTAGGAATCGGGCGACCCGAGGCGCGAGCAAGGCCCCAGAGAAGACTGGTAGCGAGCAACTGGCGCTCACCAGCAGATAGACGGTCGAAGGGAAGTGGCTTCCCGTCCCGGTCGAGAAGAGTGATGGCGAAGGACTCGGGATCGATCATCAGGCCGGAGACAAGGTCCTGCTTGCGGAGGAGCGACCGAAAGGACTCGAGCATGAGCGACTCGATCCGCTGGGTGTGCTTGCGGATGATGCGTACCTTGAACTTGGCCAGCGTGTCGCGGACGAGTCCGGAATGGTGAAGCATCCGCTGGCGGGCGTCATCGGCGAACTTCAAGTCAACCGACTCAAGCTCGACCCGTGATAGGTTGCGCTCTGCTTGCTCGCGCTGGCGGGCGAGGGTTTCCTTGCGGCTCTGTAGCGTCTCCAACTGGGCCAGAAGATCAGAGTGTGCGGCGCGGGTCTGGCCGAGTTCGGCCCGGGCTTTGGCGATACGATCCTCGTCCGGAGTACGGGCCAGCTCGGTATCGAGGTGGGCAATCTGCTCATCGAGGTCAGCCAGCTGCACTAGGAGCGATTGGCTTTCGGCCTCAGCTTCCGGCAAGAGCGTCTCCCGTAGATGAAAAAGTTCTGGGCCAAAGGCCGGACCGGCATCGAGGATGAGGGGCTGGGCGGCTCGTTGTTCCACCATGTGCCGTGTACCTGCGAGGCTGCCCCGGACGCGGGCTAGGACGCTTTTGCCGACGGATTCCTCCTTCAATAAATCGAGGACATCGGAATCCCTGGACTCAAGCGTCTGACTGAGAACGCGAGCCTGCTGGATGTCGGCCTCACCAGCAACCTGCTCCTGGACCTCGGCAAGTTGGTCGCGGACGAGAAGTAGAGGCAGTAACCCTGCTGCGAGGGTGCGAAGCTGCTCCTCAACTATGTTCTTCTGCTTGGACAGGTCGTCATGTTGCTCCTGAAACTCTTGATGGCGGAGGAACAGGTCGCCGCCCTCGGCGGAGAAGCGCGCTTCTGCCTCTTTGACCTCTGCGGCGAGGCGCCCGGCCTCGTTGGTCAGACGTCCCTGCTTCTGGGCAATCTTTGACTGTTCCTCGTCCAGATTAGAGACGTCCGCCTCGGCCTGGCGAAGCTTCAACAGCGATTCCTCGTCCATGTTCTCAGCTCGCTTGCGGCGCTCGAAGACACGCAGGTCGGTATCTAGCCGGTCGACGAGGTCGAGGCCAAGGAGCGAGTGAATGGCGGTGCCGAGAATGTCGGCCGCGTGCTTGCCCTCGGCCAAGTCCTTGATCTGCTCACCGTCGAAGAAGAACAGGTGGGCGATGCCGACTGGGAGGTAGGCATCGATGGCCTCGTCCCAGTGCTCGGAGAGGAGGGCGTCGGGCTGGCCGTCGCGGGATACTCGGAGGGTTTCGACAACCTTGGGCTGGTCAGTTTTCTTGCCGGTTGATGTCATGAGCCGCCAGGAGCGCTCAACCAAGTAGTGAGTGCGCTGACCTTCCTGCATGCGGTGGTAGGCGATGGTGATCGCTGCCCCCTCGTTCGGGTCAGCGCTACGATTGATGCATTCCGCAAGGTAGGATTGGTAGCCGAGACTCCCACGGTTGGAGGTCTTGGCGCGTTTGCCGTAGAGCCCGAGCTGGATGGAATCGAGCAGGGTGGTCTTGCCGCCACCATTCATTCCACCAAAGAGGATGATGGGCTTGTCCCGGGACTCGGGCGTGAGGATAGCCTCCTGGGTGCCGGAGTAGGCGCCGAAGTTGTGAAGGGTGATACGATCAAAAATCATAGACCACGAAAATTACGAAATTGGCGAAAAGCTTGAAGGAGAGAAGAAGTGACCGCGGAGAAACGCGGAAGCGACAGGATTCGGGATTCTGCAGGATTATAGGAGCGGTTGTTGTTCGGCGATGGGTGAGTCTTCGGCAACGCAGTCGCCTTGGTGGCGGTCGGTTATCTTGGCTTTTTGCGCTGCGATCTCGCGGGCGCGGCGAAGGGCATCTTCCTCGTCCGCATAGAAGTTGCGTTTCATCGCTTTCTCGATCTTGCCAAAGACGCCGGCGCGGCGGGCGGAATTTCGTTGCTGGATGGTCAGGCCGAGGAGTTCGCGGGTGAGATCGTAGTGAAATTCTTCCTCGACGTCTTCGCAGACTGCGAGGAGTTCGCTCATCTCCGTCTCGCCGAGGACGAGATTATCATCAAGTGGGCGACCGGGATACTCTTCGCCAAGCATCTCTCGGTAGATGAGCGGGAGCCGGTCCTCAAGCTCATGCTTGTCGACCACCCAGATGCGCCGGATCTCCTCGAGTTCTGGAAACGTAATCAGCTCGATCTCTTTCACGTCATCCGGGCCGAGTTCGCGGACGGCGGTCTGGGCTGTCAGGAGCGCGCGGAGCCAAGCCTCCCGTGCCATTTGGACGTAAGGGCCGCGAACGATGCGTTCGTCGTGTCCTGTTACCATCTGGACACGACCGGTGTTGAGCCGGCGGAAATCACGAAGATTGTGCTCCCAATCGCGATCACGAACGAGGTCATCGATTTCACGACCCGACTTTTCGGTCAAGTAGTTGCCTATTGCCTCTCCCACGGGAGAATCAAAAGCGTCGCGCTTGGTATGAACGTCCCGCATCTCCCCGGTGATCTTGTCCTTGGCCACTCCATCCTGGCGGAAGTCGATGAGGTTGCGAAGTTCGAGCAGCGGCTGCATCCACTCCATTTCGGCGTCGTTCTGCACCATGGCGGTCATCGACTTGTCCTTCTCGACCAAGGTGCAGACCCAGCAACCGAAGCGGGAGTCGCCACAACTCGGGGTAGTATCATCGACAACGAGCGGGCACTCACCATCGGCCGAGGCTCCCGAATACATGCCGAGGAGATCGCGGTTGTTGTAGCCCCACGGATTCTTCCGCTGCATGAGGTAGAACCAGACGTCGTCGTTCGACCACACTTCCACAGGGGTGTAGATCAGACAGCCTGGAAGCGTGCCGCTCGGGCTGAGGCGATCACGAACGCGATACTGCGCGTTCTTCTTCATGACCTTTGCCCGCGCCTGACTTTCCTGCTTTCGGGTGCCGATCAGCAAGATAGCCTCGCCGTTGGTCTTCACTATATCCGAGATGAATCCGTTGGAGGGGCGGATCTTCAATCGCTCGGTACACCAGCGGAACTTGTGTCTAGGGGCCGGATAGCCTTTGCCGATGAGATTGACCCAGAAGGAGTCCTCGACGGCTGGTGTGAGGCGGTGAGGCTTGAAGGGCAGGTTCTGCTCTTCGGCGGCCTCGGCCATGACCTTGAGGGAATTGGCGACCCAGGCGGAGACGATGGGGTTCTCGACCAGGGTGTCGGTAGAGATGACGTGGATCGGCTTGGTCCGGCGTTCCGGCGGGAGATCGGCAACGGCGCACCAGACGAGCTGAAGGACGGCAGTGGAGTCCTTGCCGCCGGAGTAACCGATGATCCAAGGGACGTCGTCGATGGTGTAGAGTTCGCGGATCTCTTTCTCAAGTTCGGCTAGGACGGGTTCGAATCCGTCGGCGCGGAAGGCGGAGGCGTCGGCGAAGTTGGGCGCCTTCGGGGATTTGGGATCCGGGTTGCCAGATCCGGGTTGCGAGGCTGAGGCGGGTTCGGAGTCGAGAGAGAAGGGCTCGGAGGTCTTTTTTGAGGCAGGCTTTTTCGCCTTGGTCTTTTTTGACTTGTTTGCGGGGGCGGGATCGCTCGCAAGCTCACTCCTACGTTGCTTGGCAGTGGGCTTCTTTGCCGCGGCCTTCTTCTGCGACTTGGCGGTCGGCCTCTTGGTCGCTGATTTCTTCTTCGCAGAGGAATCGCTCGCGAGCTCACTCCTACCTTGCTTGGCGGCGGACTTTTTCTTGGCGCTGGATTTTTTGGCAGGCATGGGAGGGGAAGAAATGACGAAATTCGAATGAGAGGAATGAGGAAGGTGAGATGGCCTGATCCCCTAGCCTTCTCTGGCGAGCAGAGAATCTTCGACCTTTTGGTCGTCGTCGGAGAGTGGTAGGCCGAAGGACTTTTTCAGGACGTTGGCGGTGAGGGTGATGGAGGCGTTCTGCTTGGAGAGCTTGCCGGCGATCATGGCGCGTCCTTCCCAGAGCTTGGCGTTGGAGCGGGACCAGTCGATTTTTTCGATACCCTTGAGCTTCTTTTTCCAGTCGTTGGGACGCTGGGTCAGCAGGGCATTGCCGGCCTTGCCGAGTGCCTGGAGGGTGATGCCGTGCGAGTGGATGTAGCCTTCTCTCACTTCGCTGGCTGCCATGCGTCCGGCTCTGACTTGGCCCCAAGATGGGAAGTGCTCGGCGACGGCTTCCCAGTAGTCTCGGGCGAGGTTGGCATCTTCGACAAGATCGCCAGTGGCCAAGTCCGAGACCAGGTCGGCGCAGGCATTGTAGAAGGCGGAAAGGGTGAACAGCTTGCGCGAGCGCTTGGCCAGAGAGGACTTCTCCATCTCGACGATGTCGCGGAAGATCTCAGACTCGAGGATGACAAGCTTGGCCAACTTGGCCTTGTCGTTGCGGTGGTCGTAGAGAAGACCGAGGGACCGGCTGGGACGGATAGCGTGCCGGTTCAGGTCGGCGAACATTTGCTGGGAACGTTCCAGCCCGACATCGAGGAAGAAGACAATAGCGATGGTCTCGTGAGCCAGCTCAGGACGACTTTCCAACGCGGCCATGATCGAGGCCCTGCGGTGCTGGCCGTCGTTGACCACGAAACGGGCCTCCATCGGCACGTGGAGGAGGCCGAGCTTGTCCTGGCCCTCCATGGGATCGAAGCGGACTTCGGAGTCGATCGAGACGGTGAGAGCCGAGAACGTGTAGTCTTCCGGATTCTGCAGAATGTAGTCGGAGATCTCTGGAATGCGCGACTTGTTCAGTGTCCGCTGGGCTCTCAGCTCGGGTGGCAGTTCGTCCTCGTCAAAGATCGAAATCTGTCGGAGCATGCGTAGCGTCCACATGGCCACGTAGTATTCCCGCTGGGCTTGCAGGCCGCGAATGACGGGAAACGAAAGGGTTGGAAGAGTGGCGTCCATGATCGGAAAAAGCGAGAATGGTTGTTTGGTAACTGCTGAACAAGCGGTAGCATAACCAAGAAGTGTTTGTCAAAAACAAATGCAATAATTCCATACAGATTTTTTGAAGATGAGCCCAGTCTACCTTGATTGTAATGCGACCACTCCCTGTGAACCACGCGTTCTCGAGGTGGTTCGACGGTATTTAGACGAGGAGTACGGCAACGAGGGGAGCCGGACCCACGAGTATGGAGCACGTGCCAAACAGGCGGTGCAGAAGGCGCGCGACCAGGTGGCGGCGGTCGTCAGCGCGAAGCGAGACGAGGTGCTGTTCACCAGCGGGGCGACGGAGAGCAACAACCTGGCTATTCTCGGCCTGTCCGAGCACGGGCTGGCCGAAGGCAAGACGCACGTGATCACGTCGGGCATCGAGCACAAGGCGGTGCTGGAACCGTTCGAGGTGCTGGAGAAGCGAGGCTACGAAGTCACCATCCTAGGAAGCGGCCCCAGCGGTAGAATCGACCCAGCGGAGCTGGAGGCGGCTCTGCGTCCGGAGACCATGCTGGTCAGCTTGATGCACGTGAACAACGAGACGGGAATCCGGCAACCGCTCGATGAGATCTGCGAGGCGCTGAAGGGCCATGACGCTTTCTTGCACACGGATGCCGCCCAAGGGTTCGGCAAGGAGATCGAGCCGTTACGCAATCGACGGATCGACTTGATCAGTGTCAGCGGGCACAAGGTCTACGCGCCCAAGGGAGTCGGGTCGCTAGTGGTGCGGCGCCGGGGCTACAGCCGGGTGCCGATCACGCCGCTAGTCTACGGCGGTGGGCAGGAACGGAACCTTCGTCCAGGAACCTTACCAGTGGCCTTGGTCGCGGGATTGGGGGAGGCCGCCGAACTGGCCGTTCGCGAACGAGACAGCCGGACCGAACGAGTGGCGGAGATTCGGGCTGCGGCGCTGAAGGCATTCGCCCCTCTGGCTCCGGCGATCACTGGCGACACCGATCACGCGAGCGAGCATGTCTTGAACCTATCCTTCGGCAACCTGGATTCCGAAGCTCTAATGGTCGGGCTGAAGGACCTGGTGGCGATTTCGAACGGCTCCGCCTGCACGTCGAGTGCCTACACGCCAAGCCATGTGCTAGAAGCCATGGGGATGAGCGAGGACGAAGCCAACCGCTGTGTGCGACTGAGCTGGTGCCACCTGACTCCAGATGTGGATTGGCAGGCGGTGGCGGAGCGGGTGCAGGGACTTGGGTAGTTCGACGTTAGCGAGGAGGACACTCGGGGAACTCGTTCCCCTACCCTTTGAGCTGATACCGATCGCCTTGAACCAGCTGGAACGCCTTCGTCTTGGCAGGTGTACAGGAGTGGGCGCCGGCGGCGTGGCGCTTCAGCGTTGCCGTCACCGGGCCGAGGCTGCCGCTCTGGCCGCGAAACGTGAACAAGTCGCGGTCGACGATGGCCTCGTGGATCTCGTGCGCGGTCAGCGGTGAGGAGGCTTCGGAGAGGATCGTTATGGCGGCTTCTTTGAGGGTCATGGGATTTGGTTGCGGGTTGCTAGACTGATATGGCGGCGGGGAATTCTACTGCGATTCGGCCTTCTTCGTCAGTATCTTGGTCAGTCCTAGTCGGTCTCTCGCTCCCTCGAACCCCTCCTTGCTCGGGGCGCCCATGTCGTTGGAGCCGAGCATGGCTTCGGTGACTCCGAGATCACGGAGACGCTTGCTGACCTGCTTCATCTTGGCAAGGCGAGGGTGATTCGAGCTGACGAAGCGTTCCTTGAAGAAGAGGATCTGGTGTTCGGTTCCTTCGGTGTGATCAAAGACGCTGACGAAGAGCCTGCGCAGGTCGATCTTGATCCGAGTCTGGAGTTCGGGGAAGGGCTCGGAGTCGAAGTCGTCGTAGTGGAGAAAGGTGAGCTTGCGAGAACCAAGGTGGATCTTGATGACATCCGCTTCGGCCGGGTCACCGAACAGGCGGGCGCCGCAGTCGACGTAGACCCGGAAGATCGGCGGTAGCTCGGAGAGGAGGTCCCGGTGAATGGCAAAGTGGCCTTCCTCGGCGTCGATCCAACCGAAGCCGATGTCATCCAAGGCGATCTCGAGTTCGTCAGGGTCGCCGCTGGCGAACAGCAGGTCGCGGGCTTCGTCGCAGGCGGAGGCGTAGTCACCGAAGAAGGCCTTGATATCGCGGCGGAGGGAATCCGGTAGTCGGGCGAGAGCGGTCCTGCGCTTCTGGAATTCACCGGCGGCGAGGTAGACGAGGATGTCCTCCCGACGGCGTGCGGCTGCCTGAGCGAGGTCGGATTGATGCTCGTCGTTTTCAAGGAAGACCTGTTGTGCTTTCGGGATCGATCCTGCGGCGTCGCGGACAGCCTGGTAGTCGTCGAATTCCTCGGCATTGCTAGGAGCTCTTCCCAGCTGGAGGCAACAGGCCCAGAAGGATTCCAAGAGCTCCGTGTGCCTGGCGTAAAGCGAGAGCTTCGCTGGTTTCGGCGGACGCAGGGATCGGAGCCGCTGGCTGATGGTCTCCCAGTTGATGACGCGTCGCGAGCGCCGGGAGAGGTAGTCTTGCTGATCCTCGGCACGACGAAAGACGAGGAAGATGCCAAGACCGGCCGGGGTGGGCTCGGCGTCGAGCGCGTGTTCGACCATCACCTGGAACTCGCCGGCCGAGAAATACTTCTGGAAGGTGTTGCTCTGGGTGACGAGACCATCGCCGTGTCGCTCTGCGCTGGAATAGGTCTGCTGGCCGTCGATGAGGATCGAGATGACGAGAACCTTCTTCGCGAGGCCCCAGGCCGCGGTGAGTGTATCGATCCGCTCGGCTGGGTCTTCAATGACATTGAGGACGTAGCCGAGGTTGACGATATCCGCCTTGGTCTTCGGGTTGGCGGGGGCGAAGGCGGGATCCCAACCGGAGGCCTGATACTCAAGTTCGGTCAGGCCGGCGACATCGGTTCCAAGACCGCAGCCATAGTCGAAGAGCGTGGTCTTGGGCTGAAGAAGGCCCGCCTGGAGAATGGTCTTGATCGGCTTGGAGAGATCCGTCCGCGTCATGGCCGTGCGCCAGCGCTCGATTTGGTCGCTGGCCAGACGCGAAGGGGCGGGTAGCTGAGGAGACGAGTCTGTCGGATCGGCGGACTCGGACGAGACGAGGCGGTGCCCGTCGTAGCAGAGCCCTTTGTCGTCTAACAGGCGGTTCCAGTTCTCCTCGAACCCAATGGTCGCGGTCTGTTCGTAGAGCCCGGCTTCCTCCTCGGCACGGGTAAGTGCGGCAAACTCTTCGGCCCGTGGGTCATCGGGAGCCAAGAAGGTTTCCTTCCGGTGAAGGATCGGCCGGTTGGTGCGGCTTGCGTAGTCGGTAGCGCGGATCTTCCCGAGGGAAAGGTCGATGACAATGGAGCTGGCGAGCGCCGGGTGCGGGTCGGTATCGAAGTCCGGATAGGCGAGGAACGATACCTTGAAGGAGTCTCGGTGGAGCTTGAGGAGATTGGCCTCTTCTGCCGGGTGGCCGGAGTCTGCGAGCTCGGTGCGGCAACGCTCGAGAAGATCACGAAGAACTTCGGGGAGTGACGCCTCGGCCTCTGTGTGGATGTAGATAGCGGTAGGGAGTCGCTTGCCGTATTCCACCTCAGCGAGCGCAGCCTTGTAGGCGTCGATCTTCACAACGGATAGCACGCCACAGAATCCGGCGAATTGAAAGCGGAATGCGCGGGAGGATGGTTACGCGGGAATGGGAGCCCCATTGGGCAAGCCGAAGTGAAGGGGAAAGAACACGTTGGAATGGCACGCCTTCGCCCGGACGGGGCCGAGCTCCTACAAAGGAGTGTGAAGTGAGGCAAGGGCAACGGATGGCGAGGATCGCCATGCCCTACCTGGGGCCTCTACGGGGACAGGAATGTCCCCGCTCCTGAGTGGGCGCTTGGAAAGGTGAACGCATCCCGGATCCCGAGCCCCACCTCACTCCTCATAACTCCCAATCGCGCGGGCGAGTTCGTCTTGGACAATCTGCTTGAGTTCGGGCGGGGCGAGGACTGTGCATTGGCCGCCCCAGCTGAGGACCCAGCGGGTGATTTCTTCGAGGGAGCCGAGGGAAAAGTAGGCGTCGATTTCGGACGAGCTGGATTTGCTGACGGGCTTGATGACTTGGCTTGGGTGCCAGCGACGTTCGGAGACGAAGATGGCGGCCCAGCCGCGGAGGCGGAGGTGAATCTTGTAGGTCTGGCGTTGGTGGTCGGGCTTGCGCCAAACGCTGAAGCTGTCGCCGAGGTGCTCGGACAGGGAAAAGTCGGCGGGGCGGGCGAAGCGGGTGGTGAGGACGTTGAGGACCTTGATGCGCTGCAGGGCGAAGGTGCGCTTGGCCTTGCGCGTGAGGTCATGGCCGATGAGGTACCAGCCGCCGTCGACTTCGGCAATGTGGTAGGGCTGAACGCTACGGTGGACTTCTTTCTTCGACCCAAGGTTGGTGTACTTGAAGCTGATCTGTCGGCACTCGATGACGGCGCGGGCGAGCTTGTCGAACAGTCGGATATCGGGCAAGGCGACACCGGAGTCTTTGACCGAGAACGCTTGGTCGATGTCGGTCCACTGGAAGGTGACCCGGCCCTGCATCGAGCGAGTCAGGCGTTGGAAGCTGTGCGATAGGGTCTTGTGCAACGGAGTTCCGGCGAGGGGAGCAAGGGCTTTGCGCGCAACAAAGAGGGCAACGAGGTCTTCGGCTTCCGACTCGATGAACGGCAGCTCGCCGACGCTACGAGTATAGTGGTAGCCGTATTCAGTTGAGTCGTATTCGAGTGGCAGTTCGAGGTCGCAACGCATGAAGTTGATATCTCGCTGGATGGTCTTCTGCGTCACGCCGAGGCGTTCGGCCATGGCCCGGCAATTGGGGAAGTCGCCCTTCGAGATCTCGCGGTGGATGGCGTAGATCCGTTCCAGTGTGCGACGTGAGCGGATGCCAGGAGAGGAGGCCGGAGAGTCTGAGGCGGGGGGCATTCACAAAGGCTCGCAGGAATTGCCGCTCTTGCAAGACGATGGCTGATCTCGGCTTCCCCCAACGCTGGAAAGCGCAGTGGCGGAAATGTATTCGACTCGGTCGGGCTTGTTCCGGCGCAAGTGGGCCTCTACGGGGACAAAAATGTCCCCGCTCCAGAGTGGGCGCTTTGAAACGGTGAGCGCATCCAGGTGACCGATCGCTCATCCCGTATCCCGTATCCCGTATCCCGTATCCCGTATCCCACTTCCCACTTCCCACTTCCCACTTCCCACTTCCCACTTCCGTCATCCGTCATCCATATTTCCCCGCCCGACCAGGCTCCCGACTGGCGATGAACTTGCAGTACGGCGACAAACGAACTCTATTCCTCTTCCCATGGCGTTCACGGAAAACGAAACCACCGCAATCCTCAGACAGTTGGAAGACGAGTTCTGGGTGAAGCATCGCCCGCCTCTTAAGCTTCGCGACAAAATGCGCGAGGGGCAGCGAATCGAAAAGCAGTCTATTGAGCTGTTCCTGAATCGTCCCGCCTATGAACGCCCTGGCGAATGGACCGAGGAATCGTTCGCCCGAATCCGTTACTTCCGGACACGGGACGCCTGGGCGATTTAC
>Ga0114957_1001794_pt1 | contig 22139 bp, 16 predicted proteins | sample BantaG_FD_87175 | JGI IMG/M metagenome (GOLD analysis project Ga0114957, IMG submission 87175) | Marine algal microbial communities from Bantry Bay, Ireland - BantryBay_4 metaG | ecosystem: Host-associated > Algae > Red algae > Unclassified | place: Bantry Bay, Ireland | collected 2014-11-21 | reverse complement strand
ATCTAACATCTAACATCTAACATCTAACATCTAACATCTAACATCTAACATCTAACATCTAACATCTAACATCTAACATCTAACATCTAACATCTAACATCTAACATCTAATATTATTCCTGCATCGTATGATACACATTCTGAACATCATCATCTTCCTCTATTTTTTCCAATAGCTTCTCCACATCGGCAGTTTCCTCTTCGTTGAGTGATTTAGTAGCCTGAGGAATTCGTTCAAAACCAGAAGAGAGAATTTCAATCTCACGGTTTTCCAATTCTTTTTGAATGGCACCAAAGCTTTCGAATGGCGCATAGATTAGAATACCGTCATCGTCTACAAAAACTTCTTCTGCACCATAGTCTATCATTTCTAATTCTAATTCTTCAGGGTCTATGCCCTCAGCGGGAATTCGAAAATTACAGGTGTGGTCGAACATAAATTCAACTGATCCGGAAGTTCCCAAACTACCATCGCATTTATTGAAATAACTTCTTACGTTGGCAACAGTTCTAGTGTTATTGTCAGTAGCAGTTTCTACTAAAATAGCAATACCGTGCGGGGCATAACCTTCAAAAAGTACTTCTTTAAAGTCCCCCAAGCTTTTGTCCGAAGCACGTTTAATAGCCCTGTCAATATTGTCTTTGGGCATATTTACGGCCTTTCCATTTTGGATAACCGCACGTAATCTAGAGTTGGTATCCGGGTCTGGGCCACCTTCTTTCACGGCCATGACAATATCTTTTCCAATACGTGTAAAAGCTTTGGACATGGCTGCCCAACGTTTCATTTTTCGCGCTTTTCGAAATTCAAAAGCTCTTCCCATAATCTGTTGTTATAATGTGAATACCCACAAATTTAGCAAAATCGGTTTCAAGTACAATTATTGATGCCCCCTTGTCGGTTTATAAGCTTAGTTTTAATTTGTCCTGTTCGTTAACCAAAAACAATTTTCTTAATAGTTTCCGCTAGTTTAAAGTCCTTTTCGGTAATTCCATCTACATCATGGGTGTTTAACCGAATGTTCAACGAATTGTAGACATTGCTCCAATCAGGATGATGGCCTAGCAACTCGCACTCAAAAGCAATTCTAGTCATGGTTGCAAATGCTTCTTTGAAGTTTCCGAATTCAAGCGAAGTTTCGATAGCACCGTCACTATATTCCCAACTATCAAGATTTTTTAATTTTTCCTCGATTTCGGCAGTGGTCAATTTTTTCATAATAATTTTAATTTAGAATATGAGCGTCGATTATTTCTTGGTAGCGCACTTGAAGATTTTTGGGAAGCTTATTTTCCTTTGCTAAAACCGCCAAGTAGCGTTCATCATTTGTAGTGTAAACTCTCTTGTAAATAGGATTGAAACTTCCTATATGTTCCATCACTTCCTTGATGAATTCCTCATGTGGTACCAAATCAATACTACCTAAATGAAAGATACCGCCTTTATTGCGATTGATCAGGTAATGTATTTGTTGTGTTAACTTATCATCATTAGTTACGTTAATAATGAGATTTGGGAAAATCTCAACAGGAACATTGTTCATTACATTTTCTTTCATTGTTTTGATTCGTGGCGATTGCTTGCCAAAAACCATGGGAACGCGCAAAATGCCCATTTTCTTTTTAGGCAAACGCAATAACATGTTTTCGATTTTTATCTTCAATCGACCATAAATACTGTCAGAAAGTGTTTTATCCAATTCATATGATGGATACTTGGTGTAGGTGTCAAAAACATTTGCAGAGGAGATAAAATACAATTTGCAGTCATTTTGTTGTACGTATTCTACCAAATGCTGGTGTGCTTGAATTTGAGCAGCAAAATTACCACGTAGGGCAGAAATAATGATTTGTGGTTTTATGCGCTCAACGATGTCGTAAATATCGTCTTCTTGCATATCGTACTTAACAAATTGCTGGTTACTTTCAAAAGCTTTTATGGCCGAAAAATAAGTCCCGTAAGTATCAAAATAAGAACAGAGTTCTTTGTAAAGGGCATTTCCTAAGAAACCGCTTCCGCCTAATATCAATATTTTTTTTCCGCCTTTCTCCACCGCTCTTCATTTTGTAAGGTTGCGTTTACTCAGAATAAAAGGGCAGTTTGATTACCGTAGCCGGCACTGCATTTTTACGAATCTGAACATTGATTTTACTACCTACTTCAGAAAAAATCGTTGGCACGTAGCCTAACCCGATTCCTTTTCCAAGTGAAGGCGACATTGTACCAGACGTAACAATACCGATTTTTTTACCTTGCCCGTCTACGATGTCATAATCATGCCTAGGTATTCCCCTTTCATCCAATTCGAAAGCAATTAACTTTCGTTCTGGCCCACGTGCTTTTTCTTTTGCCAATGCTTCTGAATTGACGAAATCTTTTGTGAATTTGGTTATCCAGCCGAGACCAGCTTCAAAAGGAGAAGTGGTGTCATTAATATCATTACCATACAAACAATACCCCATTTCTAAGCGAAGGGTGTCTCGAGCAGCCAAACCTATTGGTTTGATACCAAAATCAGCGCCTGCTTCAAAGGCTTTGTTCCAAATTTGTTTTACATCGTCGTTTTTACAATAAATTTCAAATCCGCCAGACCCTGTATATCCAGTAGCGGAAATGATCACATGCTCGATTCCTGCAAAATCTGCTACTACAAAGTTGTAAAACTTAATCCCGGCCAAATCAACAGAAGTCAGTGCCTGCATTGCCTCCACGGCTTTTGGGCCTTGAATAGCTAAGAGTGAATAGTTTTCAGAAATATCACGCATTTCAGCATTAAAATCGGCATTGTATTTTGAAATATGGTCCCAGTCTTTTTGGATATTAGAAGCATTCACAACTAATAAATACTGTTCTTCTTTAATGCGATATACGATGAGGTCATCGACTATGCCACCAGTTTCGTTGGGTAGACAACTATACTGCGCTTTTCCGACGCTTAGTTTGGATGCATCATTCGAAGTCACTTTTTGAATGAGTCCCAAGGCATTGGGCCCGCTTATCAAAAACTCTCCCATATGAGACACATCAAAAACGCCTACGGCTTTCCTAACTGTTTCATGTTCGGCATTTACACCTTCATAAGAAACAGGCATATTGTAGCCTGCAAACGGTACCATTTTAGCACCTAAGGCTTCATGGGTTTCGGTCAAAGCGGTATTATTCATAACTCCCGATAATTTAGTTGTACAAAGTTATTGAATAATTTAGGGATGGAAAAAAGTAGCGGCTATTGTTTTCTGGAATGTTTTGAAGTTGACAATAGGTCACCTATTTAGAAGGAAGTCTTTTAAATGCTCATAGGTCTGGATTGAGATGGATTCTTTCTTTTTACCCATCACTTTTTGAATTTGGGGTGGAATCGATAATTTCTCTGGAATGGTTTCTTCAACCACATCTAGAAACTTTACAGGATGTGCAGTTTCTAAAAAAATGCCATACGTATCTGGATTATTCTCTTTATATTTTTTTAATCCCAAATACCCTACAGCACTATGTGGGTCTGTAATGTAGTTTGATTTATCATAAATTGATTTCATTGCTTCCTTTGTTTCTTCATCGGAAAAAGTAAAGGAAGATAGATTTTTGGACAATGCTTCAAAATCGTCGTCGAAAAGATGCCTGATGCGGATAAAGTTGCTGGGGTCGCCAACATCCATAGCATTTGAAATAGTTGCTGTAGAAGGTTTTGGCTTGTACTCACCTGTGCTCATAAACTCGGGAACAGTATCGTTAACATTGGTCGCCGCTACGAAATGCTTCACGGGCATGCCTAATCTTTGCGCGACCATTCCGGCGCATATATTTCCGAAATTTCCACTTGGAACGGAGAAAATAATATCGTTTCCTTGTGATTTTACCTGCTTGTACGCAAAAAGGAAGTAAAAAAGTTGTGGCAGCCAACGTGCGACATTAATCGAATTCGCCGAGGTCAACTGCATTACTTGTAATAGGTCTTGGTCGATAAAAGCGGTCTTGACCATTTTTTGGCAATCATCGAAAGTGCCATCGACTTCTAAAGCAGTTATGTTTTGCCCAAGGGTCGTTAATTGACGTTCTTGAATGTCACTTACTTTTCCGCTAGGGTAAAGGATAACTACTTTTACGCCCTCTACGCCTAAAAAGCCATTGGCCACTGCGCCGCCTGTATCCCCAGAGGTTGCCACCAACACCGTAACTTCATTTGTAGCATCTTGCGAGAAATACCCGAGGCAATTGGCCATAAATCGCGCTCCAACATCTTTAAAAGCCATTGTAGGACCATGAAAAAGCTCAAGCGTTGCAATATTTTCTTCTACAGAGACAACAGGAAAATCAAAGTCCAGGACCACAGTCAAAATTTCTTTTAATTTTTCGTTCGGAATGTCATCACTCACAAATTGATAAATGGCATTGAAGGCGATGTCTTGGTTCGAAAGGTTTTCAATTCCATTAAAAAAAGAATCGGGCAACTGAACAATACTTTCTGGAAAATATAATCCACGGTCAGGAGCTATACCTTTGACAACAGCATCTTTGAAAGATACTTTTGGGGCTTGTTTGTTTAGGCTGTAGTAGTTCATTTCAATTTAAGATTGACGGATGAGGGATGACCAAATCTGAATTTATTTAATGTTTTTTCTAAAAGCAATCATCATGTTCATAAGATGGTAAGCTTCATCCTATAAATCGGTAAATTTTGTTTCTTTAAATATAGGTTCTACGTTTTGCTTTAAACAAACATGTTACTATTCAGCTAAAGAACGTATTGAATATTCCCATAATTTTTTTTGTTCAGGATTTGATTGGCCAATGGAACCTTCTGAAATATTTAAAGCGACCGAATCACAAGCTCTACAAATTTGTGAGGCCAAATTGAATTTCTCTCTATCAGGGAAAGTCGAGGAAAGTTTATCAATTACTTCTCCGAAATCCATGGCTTTTTGCCAAATCAGAAGTTTTTCAAATTTAAATTTTTCCATTTTTTTAATCCTTTTTAGTTTCCCGATTGAAGTGGTCAACCTATATCAAGGACGTACATCTGTCATCTGTTACCTGTCACCTGTCTTCTGTCAAATCTCACTAACACCTTTTAGAGTTATACCTGAAACATGTACATCAAAATCAATCCCAATCTTTTTATAAACGTCTTTCATTGCTTCTCCAACTTTCTTAGCGGTTTTTTCACCTTTACTAAATGCAAAAATTGAAGGCCCTGAACCTGAAATACCACAGCCTAAGGCACCTGAATCAATTGCAGCACTTTTTACGTTATCAAACCCTGGTATTAAAATCGACCTAATTGGCTCCACGATATGATCAACCAATGAACGTCCTATCAAATTATAATCGTCTGTGAAAAGCCCGGCAATTAGGCCACCGACATTGCCCCATTGTTTGATGCCGTCTTGAAGTGTGATATTTGTTTTTAGTATTTTTCTGGAATCTGATGTCTTCACTTCAATCTGCGGATGAATAACTGTTGCATATAATTCTTTGGGACTTGGAATCGGAATTACATCTAAAGGGTCGTAGCTGCGCACTAAGGTAAAACCTCCGAATAGGGCAGGGGCTACATTGTCGGCATGGGCAACTCCGCTTGCTAGTCTTTCGCCTTCCATGGAAAATTTGACTAAATCTAAGGTTGAAAAAGGTTTCCCTAATAACTCATTCATTGCCCAAACAGCTCCGGTTGAACTTGCTGCGCTACTACCGATGCCGCTACCGGCTTTAATTTTTTTATAGATTTTGATTTCAAATCCACCGTTATAATCACTCTTTTCCAATAAGGCCAATCCTGCTACTCCCGCGACATTTTCAAGTGTTTGCAGGGGGAGGTCTTGCCCTTCTAATTTGGTGATGAAAATTCCTTTTGTAGACACTTTACGAACCACCATTTCATCTCCTACAGCATCTAAAGCAACACCGAGTACGTCAAAGCCACATGAGATGTTGGCGATGGTTGCCGGGCAAAAGACTTTTATTTCGTTTTTCATTTTTGTTTTTCAAGTCCCCTCTACTTTGGAGAGGGAATTTAAGGGTGGGGTCTAAAAGTTCCCTATCCGTATGATATCTGCAAAAATACCCGATGCGGTTACGTCAGCGCCTGCACCTGCGCCTTTGATTATCATTGGCTGGTTAGGATATCGCTCTGTATAGAACAAAACAATATTATCACTTCCTTCTAGGTTATAAAAATCATGCCCCTTAGGAATTTGCTGAAGGCCTACGCTTGCTTTACCAGCCTCGAACTGGGCAACATATTTAAGTTTACTATTCGCGTCTTGCGCAGATTTATATAATTTTTGAAAAGCAGCTTCATTTTTTTGAAGCGATGCGAAGAAAGCTTTGTTATTTGTTGTAGCTAGACCTTCTTTGGGTAAAAAAGAATTATTGGCGATATCATCTATTTCTAGATGATTACCACTCTCACGTGCTAAAATTAAAATCTTTCGCATTACATCTACACCGCTCAAATCAATTTTAGGGTCTGGCTCGGTATAGCCTTCTTCTTGCGCCTTTTTTACAACATCATGAAAAGTGCTTTCGGTATTAAAGTTATTAAAAATAAAATTTAGGCTTCCCGAGAGAACGGCCTGTATTTTTAAAACCTTATCCCCAGAAACAATCAGATGTTTTAGTGTGTCTAAAATCGGTAAACCTGCCCCTACATTGGTTTCAAAGAGAAATGGGGCATTATATTTGCGCGCCAATCGTTTTAACTCACTATAATTCTCAAATGCAGATGAACAGGCGATTTTGTTGCAGGTAACGACTGAAATACTGTTGCGTAAATAGTGATGATAAGTCTTTGAAACTTCTGCACTTGCCGTATTGTCTACAAAAATGCTATTTCTATAATTCAGCTTATTTACGCGATTCATAAATTGCGCTCCATTTGCCTTAGTTCCTTTCTCAAGGGCTTTTTGCCAGTTCTTAAGGTTGATACCATCTTCATCGAATGCCATTTTACGGGAATTCGAAATACCTATTATTCTGATGTTCAACTTTAGATTGTCTTTTAAATATTTTTTTTGATGTCGTACTTGCTCCAAGAATTTTGAACCAACGTTACCGACACCCATTACAAAGAGATTGAGTTGTTTAATGTTCTCCTCGAAAAATTGTTCATGTAATGCGTTCAGTGCCTTTTTAACATCGTCCTTATCTATTACGGCCGAGATATTTCGTTCTGATGCACCTTGGGCGATTACTCTAATATTTACATTGTTCTTGCCAAGGGTGCTGAACATTTTTCCACTAAGACCTTGGTGATTTTTCATATTGTCACCAACCAAAGCGATAATCGCTAACTCTTTTTCAGCTAGGGCAGGTTTAATTTTTCCTTGTTCTATTTCGTAAGCAAAAGCGGTATTTACAACTTCCACGGCATTATCGATATCAGTTGCGGAAATACCTACACAAATCGAATGTTCCGAAGAGGCCTGTGTAATCAAAACTACGCTTATTTCGGCCTGAGAAAGCACTTCGAAAAAACATTTTGATGTTCCCGGTATACCTACCATACCAGAGCCTTCTAACGAAATAAGGGCAATATTTTCAATACAACTAATGCCTCGAACTGTCTTTCCTTTTTCATCTTTTGCCTTTGTAATAAGAGTTCCTTCGTCTTCTGGGGCGAAGGTGTTCTTGATTACGATATCAATATTTCTGGTAAGTACCGGTTGAATGGTTGGTGAGTACAAGACCTTTGCTCCAAAGTGTGAAAGTTCCATCGCCTCTTCGTATGAGATATGCGGAATGGCTTTCGCCTGTTTTACGATTTTTGGGTTTGCGGTATACATACCGCTGACATCCGTCCAAATTTGAAGTTGTTTTGCCTTTATCGCAGCCGCAATAATTGCAGCGGTATAATCAGAGCCTCCTCTTCCCAGCGTTGTTGCATTTCCTTTTTCCGAAGAAGCGATAAAGCCACCTAAAACAATTATTTTCTCAGAAACATTCTTGAAAAAAGCACGACACTTTTTATCTGTAACCGGAAAATTTACGGATGCTTTTCCGTAGGTTTCATTAGTGGTGATAAGTTCTCTACTATCTTTATAAAGAATATTTAGCCCTTCGGATATAAAATATTCACTAATAATAAAGGCCGATAACAATTCGCCGTAACTTACTATCTTGTCGGATAGTTTGGGGGTGATTTCCCCGATTAGATAAGCTCCTTCGAGCAGTGTTTCTAGAGTATTAAGCTCGCTTTTTACCTTACTTAAAATCGCACTTTGTTGTTTTATAGGAATTAAGGCCCTTATCGTTTTTATATGCCGCTCTTCAATTTTTTTTAGAATACCTACGTACTCTTTGTCTTGCGATGCGGCCAGCGCAGCACTATCGATTAACAAGTCGGTAACGCCACCGAGTGCAGAAACAATTACAATGGTTTTATTGGCAATTGATTTTGAGACTATTGCCTTAACTAAGGCTATGTTTTTTGAATTGGCTACGGAAGTACCTCCGAATTTTAAAACTTGCATAATGCTTATATATTGAATGAACCTTTTTGAGGAAGAGCGATAAAACGCATGAACGGAAAACTATGATTATTTACCCCACAGGGGTTGTTGTACCAAAGAAGGTACGACCGAAAACGGTTGCAGTAGTGAAGAACGAAATTTGAGTTTGTGTGAACAACATACCTCTTTGTATAACTCAAAAGTAGTACTTTTAATGCCCTAACCCAATCTTTGCAATCATTTTTGAATAATCTGTAATATTTCCTCTTAATAATTATTAAATGAAAATTTTTTCTGCAGAACAGATTTATGCCGCTGATAAATTCACAATACAAAAACAAGCTATCACTAGCGATTCCTTAATGGAACGTTCTGCGATTCAGATATTTAATTGGATTCATACCCGTATGCAGGGCGCCCCCGTTAAAATTCATTTGTTTTGTGGAATTGGTAATAATGGCGGAGATGGTATAGCCCTTGCGAGGCATTTGCAAGAACACGGTTATAATATTGCCGTGTACGTGGTCAATTACAGTAAAACCCGTTCGCCCGATTTTCTGCTGAATCTTGAGCGGTTGAAGGACAGAAAGATATGGCCCGAGTTTTTGGAGTCGGATTTTGAATTGCCTGAAATTGGGCGTGATGATATAATAGTTGATGCTATTTTTGGTATTGGTCTAAATCGAGCTCCAGATGCATGGGTGGTCAAATTAATGCAGCATTTAGATGCAACGGAAGCATTTATACTTTCGGTCGATATTCCTTCGGGACTATTTACGGATAGGTTACCTGCTGACAAAGACTCCGCTGTCAAATCGAATTTCGTACTTAGTTTTCAGGCACCTAAATTGATATTCTTTTTACCGGAAACGGGTATTTATATAGATCAGTGGCAGCTGCTTGATATTGGGCTAGACCCCGAATTTTTGATGACCACTGAAACAGAGTATCATCTTATCGGCAAGAATGAAGTGTTACCTATGTACCAGCCTAGGCGAAAGTTCGATCATAAGGGTACGTATGGCCACGCTTTGCTGATTGGTGGTAGTAAGGGAAAAATAGGTGCCGTTCATTTGGCAGCGAAGGCATGTTTGTCAATTGGGGCAGGTTTGATTACGGCTTATGTTCCCGAATGTGGGGTAATACCGTTGCAAACAAATCTACCGGAGGCAATGGTTCTTGCAGATATAGGGAAAGACATTATTTCTACCATTGATTATGAAATTGAACCTATCGTAGTAGGTATTGGAGTAGGAATGGGGCAGGATGAGCAAACCATTAAGGCATTTTCGACTTTTATAGGAAAGCATAAATCAGTTATGGTTATTGATGCAGATGCCCTGAATATTTTGGCTAGTAAAAATACTTTGTTAAAGAAATTGCCCAAGCAATCTGTTTTAACCCCACACCCTAAAGAGCTTGAAAGACTCATTGGAAAATGGAAGGATGATTTTGACAAATTAAAAAAGGCAAAAGCATTTTCTAAAAATTATGATTGTGTTTTAGTGATAAAAGGTGCACATACCATAGTTGTTTATGATGGTAGAGGTTATATAAATACAACTGGCAACCCCGGAATGGCAACTGCAGGCAGCGGCGATGTATTAACAGGTATGATAACAGGGTTGCTTGCACAGGGTTATAACTCGCTCAACGCGGCTGTCTTCGCTGTTTATTTGCATGGTCGTGCAGGTGATACTGCGGTAGAAGAATTCGGGTATCAGTCATTGACAGCTTCTGGCATTTGTAATGCAATAGGAAAGTCTTTTATCGATTTGTTTGCGATGCCAGAACAACCTCCTCAAGCGCAAGAGGCACAGCAACAGCCCGAAGAAGAGGCTAAATAGCAAGGCCCGAAATAGGTATATAATCTTAGAAGCTATTTTTTACTATCTCTTAGTCTTCTTTTTACCCATTTTAGTGCATTATTGTACTCAATAAAAAATTTCATGGGTTTTTTATAAAAGAGCTTTTCAATTTTAAAATTGTGCATATCCACCTCTTTTAACGATACAATGGCAAGTGCCTTTAAGTTCTCTAATTCTCTAAGGTAATCATAGGTGGCAGGGTCGATGGCATAATTATTTTTACGGAAGCTAATAAAGCCAAAATTCTTATTGTGAAAATGTATTTCAGATATTCCTATAATCTGGTATACCCGTTCTAAGGTTAGGGTGATACCTTCCTTAAAAATGGTTACCAAGTAATTATCGAACACCTGTACTAGGCCGATATCTAATTGGTATTCTTGAACGACTATGGTTTTCTTCGGTTTCCCCACTTTTCCTTAACAGTGTTTATACTCGTAATAAACAACGAAAGTAGGTGTACCCTTAGTTTTTAAACAATAAATTAGATTAAAGGATGAAATACACGCCTGTTCTGCATTTTATTAAGGTTTTAAACATTTCATCGACGAAATTAAAACAAAAAAAGGAGCCGTTTTGGGACTCCTTTTCGCTATTACTAATTAATAAAACTATTCTGCTTCGGAAGATTTTTTCGATTTCTTGATTTTAATCGTTAATTCCTCTTTGCTTTTGTCCAGATCCATATGAATGCTATCGCCTTCTTGAAGTTTAGAATTCACGATTTCTTCAGCCAAAGCGTCTTCAATATATTTTTGAATTGCCCTTTTCAATGGTCGAGCTCCGTATTGCTTGTCAAAACCTTTATCCGCAATATAGTCTTTCGCCTTATCTGTAAGACTAAGGTGATACCCTATATCTTTTATTCTAGCGAAAAGTTTCGCCAACTCAATATCAATGATTTGGTGAATATCTTCTCTTTCTAATGGATTAAACACTACAACATCATCGATTCTGTTCAAAAATTCGGGAGCAAATGCTTTTTTAAGTGCATTTTCAATCACACTTTTCTGATTGGCATCTGCCTGCGATAATTTTGCGGAGGTTCCGAAACCTACACCAGAGCCGAAATCTTTGATTTGTCGTGCTCCAATATTAGATGTCATGATTATAATACTGTTTCTAAAATCGATTTTACGACCCAGACTATCGGTAAGATATCCATCATCCAATACTTGTAAAAGCATGTTGAAAACGTCTGGGTGCGCTTTTTCAACCTCATCCAATAAGATGACAGAATACGGCTTTCTTCTCACTTTTTCGGTAAGCTGACCACCTTCTTCATAGCCAACGTATCCCGGAGGTGCACCTACTAATCTTGAGATTGCGAATTTCTCCATATACTCACTCATGTCAATGCGAATCAACGCATCTTCAGAGTCAAATAATTCTTTAGCTAAAACTTTGGCTAACTGTGTTTTACCTACTCCAGTTTGACCTAAAAATATAAACGAACCAATTGGCTTGTTAGGATCTTTTAGGCCTGCCCTATTACGTTGAATAGCTTTTGAGACTTTAGCAACAGCTTCATCTTGCCCAATTACATTGCCTTTTATCAAATCGGGTAGTTCAGCAAGTTTGTTACTTTCTGTTTGTGCGATTCTATTGACGGGAATTCCGCTCATCATCGAAACCACATCGGCAACATTATCTTCGCTTACTACTTCTTTATGCAATTTGCTATCCTCTTCCCATTTTTCTTGGGCGATTGCCAAATCTTTTTCCAATCGTTTTTCGTCGTCCCTAAGTTTTGCCGCTTCTTCGTATTTCTGTTTTTTAACGACACTATTTTTCAAATCACGAACATCTTCGAGTTGTTTTTCGAGTTCGACTATTTGCTTTGGAACATCCATATTAACAATATGAACTCTAGATCCGGCTTCATCTAAAGCATCAATAGCCTTGTCTGGCAGAAATCTATCGGTCATGTACCTGTTCGTCAACTTTACACAAGCAACTATAGCCTCATCGGTATAGTTGACGTTATGGTGTTCTTCGTACTTACTTTTAATGTTCTGTAATATTTCGATAGTCTCCTCAACGGTAGTCGGTTCTACGATTACTTTCTGGAATCTTCTCTCTAGAGCACCATCTTTTTCGATGTACTGTCTGTATTCATCTAAAGTGGTAGCGCCTATACATTGAATTTCTCCTCTCGCCAAAGCAGGCTTGAACATATTCGATGCATCTAAACTACCCGTGGCACCGCCAGCGCCAACGATAGTATGAATTTCATCAATGAATAAGATTACATCATCGTTCTTTTCAAGCTCATTCATAACGGCTTTCATCCGCTCTTCGAACTGACCACGGTATTTCGTACCAGCTACTAATGACGCAAGGTCAAGGGTTACGACCCTTTTTCCATAAAGAATACGAGATACTTTTTTGTTGATAATCCGTAGGGCAAGACCTTCTGCAATCGCACTTTTACCAACACCGGGTTCACCAATAAGTAATGGATTGTTTTTCTTTCTTCTACTTAAAATTTGCGATACCCGTTCTATTTCCTTTTCGCGACCAACAACAGGATCTAATCGATTTTCCTCTGCCATTTGAGTTAGGTCACGACCAAAATTATCAAGTACCGGAGTCTTTGATTTCTTATTGCCTTTTTGATTACTTGTGGTGCCGAAATTTCCTTCTTTACTTTCGCCAGTCTCCTCTGGCTCATTGGGGAACGACTCTGCAGTAGGGGAGTCGACTATCTCATCATCACTGGTTATCATAAACTTAAATTGTTCTTTTACACCATCATAATCTACCTTGAGTTTGTGAAGCAATTTGGTAGTTGGGTCGTTCTCGTTTCGCAAAATACATAGGAGCAAATGCGCCGTATTAATCGAGGAACTTTGAAATAGTTTGGCCTCTAAAAAAGTTGTTTTCAATGCACGCTCAGCTTGTCGTGTAAGGTGAAGGTTTTTCTTGTCTTTTTGAACATTACTTGGGCTAGGGTTGCTAGGACTTAAGATTTCCACCTTTCTTCTTAAATGGTCCAAATCCACATCCATGGCATCGAGTATGCTTATCGCTTTTCCGTTACCGTCTCTCAAAAGCCCTAACATTAAATGTTCGGTACCTATAAAATCATGGCCTAATCGAAGTGCCTCTTCCTTGCTGTACGCAATTACGTCTTTTACTCTTGGTGAAAAATTATCATCCATAAAAATCTTCCTTAACATCTATAAAATTACTAAAACTACATAAAACTTATCCAAATACCGTACCCAATATTCACTTAACTATTGGTAAATGTCTAAAAAAGTAGAACACCAATGTACAACACCCGGTTTTTTTCATGCACAAACTACTTTAAATAGTGTTGATAAATTGTTGAATAAAACAATGTATATATGCATCAAAAGGTATCATTTTTGGTATATTGGGCTACTTTTTTAACGATAATAAACACTTATTATTTTACATGGCTGAAGGAGAAAAACTGATTCCGATAAATATAGAAGACGAAATGAAATCTGCGTACATCGATTATTCGATGTCGGTCATAGTGTCACGTGCTCTTCCCGATGTTAGGGATGGCTTGAAACCAGTACACAGAAGAGTACTGTATGGCATGTACGAATTGGGCGTTCGCTCAAGCAGTTCGCACAAAAAATCTGCCCGTATCGTCGGGGAGGTTTTGGGTAAATATCACCCACATGGTGATACTTCTGTTTATGACTCGATGGTTCGTATGGCGCAGGAATGGAGCTTGCGGTATATGTTGGTCGATGGTCAAGGTAATTTCGGATCTGTTGATGGCGATAGCCCTGCAGCGATGCGATATACCGAGGCGCGTATGCGAAAAATTGCCGACGACATGTTGGCAGACATAGATAAAGACACGGTTGATCATCAATTGAATTTTGATGATTCGTTGGAGGAGCCAACGGTATTACCGGCAAGGGTGCCCAACCTTTTGGTAAACGGTGCTTCTGGTATAGCTGTAGGTATGGCTACGAATATGCCGCCTCATAATTTGACCGAGGTTGTTGATGGTACCATTGCTTATATTGATAATAACGACATTGAAATTGATGAACTGATCACTCATATCAAAGCTCCTGATTTTCCTACTGGTGGAATTATTTATGGATATGATGGGGTTAAAGAAGCCTTTCACACGGGTCGTGGTAGAGTAGTCATGCGAGCAAAAGCCACTTTTGAGGAAGTACAGGGCAGGGAATGTATCATCGTTACTGAAATTCCATATCAGGTGAACAAGGCCGATATGATTAAGAAAACGGCAGATTTAGTAAATGACAAAAAAATCGAGGGTATTTCTAGTATTCGCGACGAGTCGGATAGAAAAGGAATGCGCGTCGTATACATTTTAAAGCGTGATGCGATTCCGAATATCGTTTTAAACACCCTTTACAAGTACACTGCGTTACAGACTTCGTTTAGTGTAAATAATATCGCATTAGTAAACGGGCGACCTAGATTATTGAACGTTAAGGAAATGATTCACTATTTTGTGGAACATAGACATGAGGTTGTCGTTCGCCGAACCAAATATGAGTTAAAGAAAGCAGAAGAAAGGGCTCACATCTTAGAGGGGCTCATTATTGCTTCAGATAATATTGATGAAGTCATCAAGATTATTCGCGCTTCTTCGAATGCCGATGAAGCTCGTACCAACTTAATAGCGCGTTTCAAACTTTCTGAAATTCAGGCAAAGGCTATCGTTGAAATGCGATTGCGACAATTAACCGGTCTGGAGCAAGATAAATTGCGTGCAGAGTATGATGAAATAATAAAGACCATTGCCGATTTAAAAGACATTCTTGATAACAAAGAGCGTAGAATGCAGATAATCAAGGACGAACTTATCGAGGTTAGAGATAAGTATGGCGATGAAAGGCGTTCAGAGATTAATTTTGCAGGTGGTGATTTGAGCATTGAGGATATGATTCCGGATGAGCAGGTCGTATTGACCATTTCACACGCCGGATATATTAAAAGGACACCGCTTACCGAATACAAAACCCAAAATAGGGGCGGAGTAGGTCAAAAGGCATCCTCCACTAGAACTGAGGACTTTTTAGAACATTTATTTGTTGGCACGAACCACCAATATATGCTGTTCTTTACCCAAAAAGGGAAATGCTTCTGGATGCGGGTTTATGAAATTCCCGAGGGAAGCAAGACTTCCAAGGGTCGTGCTATTCAGAACTTGATCAATATCGAGAAAGACGATATGGTCAAAGCCTTTATCTGTACACAGGATTTAAAGGATGAAGAGTATGTGAACAGCCACTATGTAATCATGGCGACAAAAAAAGGCGTTGTTAAGAAAACATCGCTTGAGCAATACTCGAGACCACGACAAAATGGTATTAACGCTATCGGGATTCGAGAAGGCGATGAACTGCTAGAAGCAAAATTGACTACCGGTACTAGCGAGATTTTCTTAGGTCTTAAATCTGGTAAAGCTATTCGCTTTGAGGAGAGCAAGACAAGACCTATGGGTCGTAACGCATCTGGTGTAAGGGGTATAACTTTAGCCAATGATGACGATGAGGTCGTAGGTATGGTGTCTGTTCATAATTTTGAAGACGATATACTTGTAGTGTCAGAAAATGGATATGGTAAACGATCTAGTATTGACGACTACCGCGTAACTAATAGAGGAGGTAAGGGAGTTAAGACCATTTCGGTAACAGATAAGACCGGTGGTTTGGTGGCTTTGAAAAACGTATCTGATTCAGATGATTTAATGATCATCAACAAATCGGGTATCGCTATTCGAATGAGCGTTGAAGATCTTCGTGTTATGGGACGGGCTACCCAAGGGGTTAAATTAATTAACATTAAAGGAAGCGATTCTATCGCCGCAGTAGCCAAGGTCATGAAAGACGAGGATAATTTAGACGAGGTAGACATCAACGATATTGAGGTTGATACAGAAGATGGCACGGCTCTTGATAATGAGGGTACTGAAGAAACAAAAGAATAATAAATCACACACTAATTTTAATTTAAAAAAGATGAAAACCAAATTTTTAATTCTTGCGGCCTTATGTCTTTCGACAATAGGTTTCGCACAAAAGAGTGAAATCAAAGCTGCGGAGAAAGCCTTAAAGGGTGGAGACGCAATGGCGGCCAAGACAGCTTTAGAAGCAGCTGCAGGCAGTATAGATGCTGCCGATGCAAAATTACAAGGGCAATATTACTTTGTAAAAGGTCAAATCAATGCCGAGCTTGCTAAAAAAGGTGACATGGCGGCAACAGATGAGGCAGCTGCTGCCTTTCAGAAAGTTGTTTCTGTGGAAGAGCAAAGCGGCAAAATTAAATATTCAGAAGAAGCTAAAGCTGGACTGAATACGATCAAGAACGATTTAATCAATGGCGCGGTCAGCGATGAAAAGGAGAAAAAGTATAAAGAAGGAGCGGAGAAACTTTATAAGGGATATATGTTAAGCCCTACGGATACTATTTACCTTTATTACGCTGCTAATTATGCCATCAATGGTGGAGATTACGAAGATGCGTTGAAATATTATAACGAGCTTCAAGAGGTTGGCTATGATGGTAGTTCGGTTGAGTATAAGGCCACCAATGTAGAAACAGGGCAGCCAGAAACTATGGCAAAAGCACAAAGAGATTTGATGGTAAAAGCAGGTACTCATAAAGATCCAGTTGACGATAAGTCCCCTTCGAAAAAAGCTGAAATCGTAAAGAATGTAGCTTTAATATACCAACAGTTAGGTCAAAATGACAAAGCACTTGAAGCGTATAAGAGCGCCAGAGCCTCTAATCCCGATGATGTAAATCTATTGTTGAACGAAGCCAACTTGTATTTTACAATGGGGGAAAAAGATAAGTTCAAGGAATTAATGGGTCAGGCAACTGAAATGGCACCTGATAATCCAGATTTACACTATAATATAGGTGTAGTTAGCATGGAACAAGGAAACTTGGAAGAAGCTAGAGCTTCTTATAACAAAGCCTTGGAAATCAACCCAGGATATACGAACGCTACTTTGAACCTTTCCACCACGTATGTTAACGAAGGTAATGGTCTAATTGATGAGATGAATACCCTTGGGACTTCTCGAAAAGATGCAGCACGTTACGATGAGTTGAAGCAAATGAAAGATGATCTTTTTGGGAAAGGAGCTTTGGTCTTAGAAAATGCGCTAAAGAACGACCCTGAAAATAAAGAGTCTTTGTTGTCCCAGTTGAAAAACATTTATGGTGCAATGGGAGACAATGAAAATTTCATGAGAGTTAAAAAGTTATTGGGAGAGTAATTGCCCCAAGAAATCATATAAAAAAACCTGATGTGAAACATCAGGTTTTTTTATATGATTTTTTTAATAACCCTGAGCTTATGGGTGTAATTTCCTTTTTTGATATTGAAAATGCCAGTGTGGTCGATACGGTCAATTCGAACTTTACCGTTTACATGAATGATGTAGTTATCTTCCATAATTATCCCAACATGGTCTATTTCGCCATCTATATTATCAAAAAATGCAAGATCGCCGGGCTCACTTTCTTCGATAAAGCTTAGTGGTTCACCTTGGGTAGCCTGCAATTCTGGAGTTCTGAGTAAACGATGACCGTTAATGCGATATACCATTTGTGTAAAGCCGGCACTATCTATTCCGAATGGGGTAAGGCCACCGCTTAAAAAAGGAGCTTCTAAATAGTAAGAGGCTGTAGTTATGCAAGAGGCTTTTGATTTTAAGTCAGCTATGAAATTCCCCTCGAAAGTATGTTTTAAAACTTTCAGACTGCCTACCAAAGAACCCATTAGAATTGGTTGAAGGGTCTCTTTTTCCGTTTCTATGAAAGATACTAGGTCGGTAGAATATGATTTGGAGGAAGTTTTCAAACTGTGATAAGTATCCGCGTCGACCATCACAAATTGCTCGTTTTGTACCCAACCTTCGAAAGAATCAAAGGTTTTTCTAATTTTACTAAAATACTTGCGGTGCTCAAGTACTTTGAAGTATTCTCCATATAACAGCTGTGAGGTCATTTCTGAATTTGCATCTGCAGTAATGCGAACAGAAACAAGACTTAAAGGACAAATACCGTATTGCATAAGTCGTTACGGAAAATTAATTGCGTTCTAAAATAAGCGCCGAAGCACCACCACCACCGTTACAAATTGCAGCAGCTCCTGTGTTTGCATTCTTTTGCACCAGAATATGTATTAAGGTAACCAATATTCTAGCACCAGAGCAGCCAAGTGGGTGCCCTAAAGAAACTGCCCCACCGTTTACATTGACGTTATTGTCTTGGAGGCCGAGTAACTTCATATTTGCCAAACCAACCACAGAAAACGCTTCATTGAATTCAAAATAATCGACTTTATCGATAGAAATACCGGCTTTGCTTAATGCATTGGGTAGGGCTTTCGCCGGTGCAGTAGTAAACCATTTTGGTTCATGCGCAGCATCAGCATAACCCGTTATAGTTGCTAATACTGATAAGCCCAATTCGGCTGCTTTTTCAGCACTCATAAGTATCATTGCCGCAGCACCGTCATTAATGGTTGAAGCGTTTGCGGCCGTAACCGTGCCGTCTTTTGAGAAAGCGGCCCTAAGGGTGGGTATTTTCTCAAGAATTACATTTTTGTATTCTTCATCTTCTGACACTAAAATAGGTTCCCCTCTGCGCTGAGGTACTTCGACGGGAACTACTTCATTTGCAAAATTTCCATTTTTCCAGGCTTGAGCTGACCGTCTATAGGACTGTATGGCGAAGTTATCTTGATCCTCACGACTAAAGTTATGCTCTGCTGCACAAGCATCTGCACAAACGCCCATCGCATTTTGGTCGTATACATCTACCAAGCCATCTTTCTGCATACCATCTATCATCGGAGCAGGACCGAATTTTTGTCCTTTTCTTAAGTATGCGTAATGGGGGATAAGGCTCATGTTTTCCATTCCGCCGGCTACAACAACAGAAGCATCGCCCAAAGCGATAGATTGTGCCGCTTGCATTACCGTCTTCATGCCCGAGGCACAGACTTTGTTTACCGTTGTGCAAGGCACGGTATCCGGAATTCCGGCAAAAATGGCAGCTTGCCTAGCAGGGGCTTGCCCTGTTCCTGCTTGAACAACGTTTCCCATCAATACTTCTTCCACCAAATTAGGATCTAAGTCGATTTTATCTAGTGCACCTTTTATCGCTATAGCGCCTAATTTAGTGGCGGGTACAGTGGAGAGCGAGCCCATAAAACTGCCAATTGGGGTGCGTACAGCAGCAACAATAACAACCTTCTTCATAACAAATTATTTAACCTTGTAAAACTAAGAAAATTAAGAAGAACAGTAAGGCTTCAACAAGCAAAAGCCTAAGTAAGGTTATAATTTTCTATTTTTGATTAGATATTAGAGCTTCATGCGGAAATTTCTCAATTCTATCTTCAAAAATCAATCCCTCATTTACAAGTACTTTTTGTACTTAGCTTGTCTTTGTGGTATTGTATTCTTTTTCCCAAAGGGAGGGCAATTCAAATACGAATTTCAAAAAGGAAAACCTTGGCAGTATGATAGTTACTATGCGCCCTTTGATTTTTCGATAAATAAGACCACTGATGAAATATCGAAGGAGAAACTGGCTTTAAACAAAAAAAAGAGCAGCTACTATCAATTTGATCAACAGGTAGTCACAGAAGTACGGCAAGAATATGAAGTGTTGTTCCCACAAGCTTTTTCGAGTAATGACTATAGTCAAAATCAACTAGTAACTCTTCACGAAACGGGTAGTGAGATCCTGCAAACAGTTTACAAATATGGTGTTGTAGAAGGAAGTCTGAAAAAAGACCCATTAGACCCAATATATCTGGTCAAGAACAACGAGGCTACGCGAACGACTTTCGGAAAACTATATCAACAAAAGGATATCGTAAAGACGATAGACGATTTGTTACGAAAAAAAGGTCTTCGAAATTTTTCGAAGCGGTATCAAGAACTTTTTGGAGGCTTGTTTAAGCCTAACCTTACCTTCGACCGAGCACTAACAGATAGGGCTTTAGATGGGGAGCTTTCTAAAATATCTACTACACGAGGAACCGTGGACGAGGGGAAATTGATAATAGCCAAGGGTGAGGTTGTTGAGGCTGAAAATCTAAAAATACTAAATTCTTTAAAGCAAGAATACGAGTCTGAATTATGGGCGGCCAACAATTACTATTTTATTCTGTTTGGTTACACCGTACTTGTTGCATTAGTATTGATTATGCTCTTTCTTTTTTTGAAACGATACCGCCCATTGGTGTATCAGAACAATGTAAAGGTCACGTTTATTTTTTTCAATATACTGCTGATGGTGTTTATAACCACTATGGTTGTTAAGTATAATGAAGCCTATATTTTTGTGGTGCCATTGTGTATGTTACCGTTGATTTTAAAGACTTTTTTTGACGCTCGATTAGGCCTATTCGTGCATGTTTTGACTGTTTTGATTCTAGGTTTTGTGGTGCCCAATAGTTTTGAGTATATCTTTCTTCAGATAGTTGCGGGTATAGTTACCATACTAACAGTGACCCAACTTTATAAGAGGGCGAATTTATTTATCTCTGTGGGGCAAATCACTTTTATTTACGTGATAGGGTTTTTGGCATTTCATATAATTCATGAAGGAAATCTTGACAACATCATTTGGTCTACCTTGGGACTCTTCTTGTTGAACGGTATGATCACCCTTTTCGCACAACCCTTAATATATGCTTATGAAAAGCTGTTCGGATTGGTTTCAGATGTATCGTTATTAGAGCTCTCAGATACGAATTCAAAACTGTTGAAAGAGTTATCGAACAAAGCGCCTGGTAGCTTTCACCATTCTTTACAAGTTGCAAATTTGGCGGAGGCAGCAGCCAACGAAATTGGTGCGAACGCAATGTTGGTCAGGGTAGGGGCATTGTATCATGATATCGGAAAAATCAATAACCCGACCTATTTTATAGAGAATCAAATTACAAATGTGAACCCTCATGATGAACTATTTCCGCGTGATAGTGCCAAGATAATTATAGCGCATGTAATTGAGGGTATTGAAATTGCCAGGAAGAATAACCTCCCTGATAGAGTTATCGATTTTATTCGTTGTCATCACGGTACGACCCTGGTCTATTATTTTTTTAAAAAACAAGAAGAATCGGGTGAAGTTGATGAAAAAGAGTTTACCTATCCAGGACCTATACCCTTCTCACGAGAAACGGCGATATTAATGATGGCCGATTCGGTAGAGGCTGCCTCTAAAAGTTTAAAGAATCCAACATTTTTAATAATTGATGAATTTGTAGATAAGATTATTGCTGGTCAGATGGCTGCTAACCAATTTCTGAATGCTGATATAACCTTCAAGGAAATTGAATCGATAAAAAAGATTTTCAAACAAAAGCTGACCAATATTTATCATTTACGGGTCGAATATCCTGAGTAGATGTTCTTTAAGTAGGTAGCAAAAAAATATAATTATTTCTTGTGTTTTAGTATTGGAAAAATGTACATTTGCAACCGCTTTCGAGCGAAGTTCATTTAAAAAATTAGGAGAGGTGCCTGAGTGGCCGAAAGGAACGGTTTGCTAAATCGTCGTACTCCAACAGGGGTACCCAGGGTTCGAATCCCTGTCTCTCCGCAAGAATAGCTGTGAGAAGCAGAAAATTAAAATATTGATAACCGTATCGGGGTGTAGCGTAGCCCGGTTATCGCGCCTCGTTTGGGACGAGGAGGTCGCAGGTTCGAATCCTGCCACCCCGACAAAATGCCTTCTAACCTTACCGTTGGAAGGCTTTTTTATTTTATTAACTTATATGAAAATAGGATTAGCTCTTTCCGGTGGTGGCGCAAAAGGTAT
>Ga0114957_1001791_pt1 | contig 22151 bp, 17 predicted proteins | sample BantaG_FD_87175 | JGI IMG/M metagenome (GOLD analysis project Ga0114957, IMG submission 87175) | Marine algal microbial communities from Bantry Bay, Ireland - BantryBay_4 metaG | ecosystem: Host-associated > Algae > Red algae > Unclassified | place: Bantry Bay, Ireland | collected 2014-11-21 | reverse complement strand
TTTCACGTATCAATATCCCCGTCAGCCTCAACATCCAGCAAATGGAAACAGCGCTTAACGATGAAATAGATGCCATCTTTGCAGGCGATAACCAACTTTTTGGCGGCAACCAAAAGGATTTTGATCTCAAAGTCTCTAAATCTGAACGCCTTACACTGGATATAAGTCCCAATATCGTCTCCTACTCTGTCCCACTAAATTTATTGATCAAAAAAGATGTCGGTATCGCCAATCTTAATGCGGATGGCTCGATTACATTAGATTTTACCACTAATTTTACCATCCAGCCCGACTGGACGCTGGCGACAGAAACAAAACTAGCTACCTATAAGTGGATTAAAAAACCACAATTAGACCTTGGTTTTATCCGCCTGCCCATCGAATCCGTCGCCAATCGACTAGTCGAACAGAGTAAGGGAAATATTGCTAAAATCATTGATGCCCAAATCCGTGAAAATTTTGTGCTACGTGATTATGTGAATGAAGCTTGGCTGAAATTGCAACAACCCATTCCCGCTTCAATCGAAAATCAACTCTGGGTTCGTATGAAACCCCGCTCCATCGGGATGACCTCCATCAATAAAAAAGACGCACGCATCAACGCCACGATTGTTATCGAGACCATTGCGGAAGCCAACATGGGCCAGCGTCCTGTCATAGATACCATCCTTCCGCTTCCTGCTTTTACACCGATTACCAAAACAGGAGGGGATTTTAAAATTAACTTATTTACGTCCATTCCAATGGATACACTCCGCAACCTGGTCAGTACACAAGTGATCGGCGAAACCTACACGGGAGGGAATCGCACCGTAACAGTTAAGGATTTGGAACTCTATGGACAGGGTAATAAAATCGTGGTCAATATGTCGCTGACAGGAGATTACAATGGGAATGTTTATATGATTGGAACACCTTTTTATAATGAAAAGAAAAATCAACTAGAAATTGATGATCTGGATTATGAGCTGTCTTCTAAAAATTTTATGCAAAAAAGTCTGGGATGGTTATTCAAAAAAAATATTGAAAAAAGGATTGAATCTTCGCTAAGATTTCCACTGGATGAAAATTTGGAAATAATAAAAGAGACACTGGATAAATCGCTGGAGCATTATCCGATTACTTCAGGAATTGTGTTGAAAGGTAATCTTGAAGATTTGAAACTAGGACAGACCTATGTGAGTGAATCAGCTATCCATGTAGTCATCAGTTCGGGAGGACAACTGAACTTGGAGTTAAAAGACTTAGCAAAATTGAATGAACTATGAATTCAATCAATTTCGCTTTTGCCTATTTAGGATCAATTAAAGAACAAGGAATAAAGGTTTGGGTAGCTTATTTTTTAATTGATCCTTAACAATCGGTTTTTGGAACGGCCTCTAAGGAATGTTGATAAAATAAATTAAGACACTATGCTTCCTCTTTTTAATCGCCATTCCTAAAACAGTTTACTTGTAAATATTTTCGTAAACTTCCTGTAGATCGTATTCCTTGTCTTTTTGGTGTATCAGACAAATGCAGCCATTGATACGGCGTCCTTTGATCTGACCAAATTGGATATTGAAATCTGGATCAATATTAAAAAATAATTCAATTACTTCTGGTGGAAATTTACTGCTGATATGCTTACCAAGTACAAACGTGATATAATCACTTTGGATGCTGGTCGCACTGATACAAAAATTTCCAGACTCATTGAGTAGGTCAAATGGGTTGTCATCTAAAACACACAAGGGATGGTCGTTGATGTACGCTCCAAGATCGTTGTATAAATACACCAGATCTTCTGTTGGTGGATTTATCATCGCTTCTTTTACCTGATCGTACGTAATCATATTCAATTTTTAGAATGAAAAAATTGGGGGTTCACTAAATGGTGAAGCAATTTACATTCCAAATCAGGGTAAAACATACAAATAAAAAAAATCAACCACTCGTAAGTGATTGATTTTCAATGAAATAATATATTATTTTTTTTCTCCTCAAGAAGGATATTTATCTCATTAATTTACCTTCTTCAGTCCAAGATATTGAGGCGTACCACTGCTATTCATCTTTAGCAGCATTGAATCAGCAGATAAATATTCAATCCAGACTGACTTTTTCGTTGCCTCATTCAGGGTATCCTGACTAACTAAAAACTTGCCATCTACGAAGTAGGTGCCTTGCTCTCTATAATTGACATTGCTCGTATATTCATACCCTCCTTGCGTAGAGAAAGTAAATCCAGTTTCCGATAAATCGAATGCCTTCGGCTCACCGTTTTCCTGCATAGAGGTAGCTTGCCACTTGCCATGTAAGAGCGATTCATCAATAGAAGCGCCACAAGAATTAAAGATCAACGGCAGTAGCAGTAGCGCAATAACCACTACCTTTTTGACTAGAAAACGAAAGCATATCTTTTTCATATTTTACAATTTAATGCGCTAGCACGTTTGAGGGAAGCCAACTGGCCAACAAGCTAATTAGCCACGAGCAAAAATAGGCACAAAAGAAGCAGCCAAATGTTATAAGTTATTTTATCAACATTCCTAATCTGCATCCAAACTACCTGAACGAATCGCATCCAAATAAATTTTCAATTCATCCTTCACTACTGGAGCCAGAATAACCAGACCAACCATATTCGGGAAGATCATGGCAAAAACCATCGCATCCGAGAAGTCCGTCACTGCCGACAATCCAGCGGCCGCTCCTATAATAATGAAAAAGCAGAACAATAATTTATACGTTATTTCAGCTTGTTTGCTTTTACCAAACAAATACATCCATGCTTGCAATCCATAGTAAGACCAGGACAACATGGTAGAAAAAGCAAACAAAATGACAGCAATGGTCAGTACAATAGAAAATCCAGGTATCGCACTATCAAACGCAGCGCTGGTTAGGTTTACACCACCTACTCGCACACCATCAATCAGTACTTGATCATTGACCACATCACCATATACAAAAGCGCCATCACCTGTGGTATTAAAAATAATAATCACCAATGCCGTCATGGTACAAACCAAGACCGTATCAATGAATGGCTCCAACAAAGCAACCACCCCCTCACTGGCAGGGTACTTGGTTTTTACCGCAGAGTGTGCAACGGATGCACTACCCACACCTGCCTCATTTGAAAAAGCAGCACGTTTAAATCCTTGGATCAAAACACCAATGATTCCTCCCGTAATACCTGCACCAGTAAAGGCACCATTCACTATTTGTCCAAATGCATTAGGTATCAATGAAAAATTCATGATTAAAATGATAAGTGCAGAAATAACATAAATAGCAACCATGGTCGGTACAATTCGTTCTGCTACCTTTCCAATTCGCTTGATACCCCCAAGGATAACAATTCCTACTAACATCGACAGCACCACGCCAAACAAGGTGCCTACCATCCCGGATTCATTTCCAACCAAAGCCGTAAACTGCGCAGCCGCCTGATTGGATTGGAACATATTACCACCACCAAACGAACCACCGATCAACATGATGGCATAAAAAACCGCAAAGACTTTCCCGATTCCTGCATATCCTTTTTCTGCTAATCCTTTACTCAGGTAATACATCGGACCACCATATACCGTTCCGTCCGGCCCGATCTCACGATATTTCACCCCTAATGTACATTCGGTAAACTTACTGGCCATTCCTAAAAATCCAGCCAAAATCATCCAAAACGTGGCGCCAGGTCCACCAATCGCAATCGCAATGGCTACCCCGGCAATATTTCCTAGCCCAACCGTAGCCGATAAGGCGGCAGTGAGTGCCTGAAAGGGAGTAACTTCCCCAATGCCTCCTTCTACCCGAATCGTATCGGGAATATCTCCATCACGAGTAATCATATTGGGATCAACCTCTTCTTTGGTATTATCATATTTCCCTCGGACTACTTTGATCGCAAGTCCGAATCTAGTGAAATTGGGAAAACCAAAATAGATCGTAAAATAGGTAGCTGCCAACAACAATACAATCAACACAATAGGAATACTCAACCCATTCCCTACCGGAATAGCAAAAAATACAACATTCGAAATAGCGGTGGTAATAGGCTGAACATAGTTATTGACCTTATCATCAAAGCCAAGGGCTTCATCCTGTGCGAAAGCCAGCATGGGGAATAAAAGGGTGGCGAGAATAGTCAGAAGTTTCTTCATAGGTCGGGTTTATGTTTTTATTTAAACCGTTAAGGTATTGAGATATTTGGATTTTACCCAACTTATTACCAAAAACTTTACGCCAGGGACAAAAATTAGCGCTCTGAATTGGCATGGTTTTTTAACACTAATGGCCATTACTTAACCTGCTAAAGGTTGTATTAGAAGTGGCCTTTAGCCTAAACTTTTTTATTATGAGAGAGCTAAAAGATGTAAAATCAATTCAGGATTATTCACATGAATTTATCATTCCTGAAACACTTTTACAAAAAATTAAAGGAGGATCTGTAGTTGATCTAGAGTTTCCAGGAGAGTAATTTCCTTCTATTTCATTAGGAATGGCGATTAAATAGATTGAGATAAAAGGCGAAATATTTTATCAACATTCCTTAATTTACAATTTTGGAACTATTACCTAAAAAAAAGAGAATACCGCTATTCGTTTAGCGATATTCTCTTTTCTATTTTACAAGTTATTATTTTATTAATCCTAAGGTTTTACCATTTTTTTAGCCGACTTTTTCACTTTCTTTTTTCCTTTAGTTACCATCGCTTTTTTCACGGCTCGATACGCATTTACCACTCCACCAGACTTACTTAAAGTATTAAATTCGACAAGTTCATCACCATCCTTATGCCCAGGTTTTTTCACCTTCATAGACAATGGTGTAGTGGTACCCATCAGGATCTCTTTGACTTGTGCAGCAGTCAGTGTAGGAAAGTAAGAACGCAATACTGCTGCTACTCCAGCAGTTACCGGAGAAGCCATTGAAGTACCACTCAGACTTTGATATCCTTGGTCGGGTGTAGTAGAATTGATATGATGCCCTGGAGCAAATAAGTCAACATTACCTTTCGCATAGTTAGAAAAAGAAGCAACCGCATCATCACCTTCTTTCCAGGACAAAGCGCCTATCTCCAACCAGTTCTTTCCACCTTTTTTACGAAACCAGCCACGCTTCTCATAGCGGTCATTAGGAAAATTGGCTTCCTCATCCGTATTCAAAGAACTATTACCCGCAGCATGCACCAATAAAACATCCTTTTTAGCAGCATATTTCACAGCCTTGTCTACCGCTTCTTTATCCCAGCTATAGCCTTTACCAAAACTCATATTGATAACAGAGGCTCCATTATCAACAGCATAGATGATCGCATTGGCCACATCCTTATCTCGCTCATCACCATCAGGAACTGCACGTATAGACATGATACGCACGTTGTCTGCCACTCCTTTAATTCCTAAATCATTATCCCGAACAGCACCAATGATTCCAGCAACGTGTGTACCGTGCATTGCATCAGGTCCCTGAACATCTGCATTACCATAATTACGCTCATAGCTATTGCTGTAATCGTCTCCAATCACAGATCGTGGATCATATTCTACATTATAGTAGTAGTTCAGTTGATTATTAAAATATTCTGCTCCACCAGCAACTTCTCCTTCAATTTCTTTAAAGGAAACGCCCTGCTTATCCATGATCGTCATCAACCGATCTGCGGTGCCTTTTACCTCCGCATCATCTGTTTTTAATTCTTTTAAATCAGCAGTAGTGATCTCGTCCTTGCCGATCATTTCCTTGACCTTCTTCAGGTTGGTAGCAAATACCATATAGCCAGCGCCCTGATCCATCAGTTCTTTGCGTTTGTCCTCAATTTTTTTCTCAAGTTTTTTGTAACGCATAAACTCCTTCTTCTCCTTACCGGATAGACTGCTAGCATCTTTGCCCTTAAATTTTTTCTGATAATTGGCAACCAGACGGGTAATCTCCAGCGTTTCATGGTTAACGTTTTCTCCGTTTTTTCCACCAATAAAATTCCAACCGTGAATGTCATCAATGTATCCGTTCTTATCATCATCAATGCCATTATCAGGAATCTCATCTTCGTTGACCCACATCACCGATTTCAGGTCTTCATGATCTGGATCAACGCCAGAATCAATAACAGCCACCACCACCGTCTGTGATGCGCGATCTTTAAGTAATTCTTTATACATTTTTTCTGTACTCACTCCAGCAACCTTGTCCGATCCCTGATCCAAATTGAACCAATTCTCGGGCGCAGCAGTCTGAGCTATTCCTGTTAGACCCATTGCCATTAAACCGGCAAGTAAAAATGATTTGATTTTCATTATAAGTTAAGTTATGATATTTGAAAAAATTGAATTTTTATTTAAACACAAGCACTTATAGTAAGGTATAAATGCATAAAATTGACTAAAAGTCGCAAAATTAACTATAATATTAAACGTTTAGGGACACTTCTTTCGTATTTATAGTATAAATTGCAAAAAATCATCTCTACTACCAAAATTTTTGCACCCTACCCCAATTATGTCGAATTTTGCTTAATTTTTTAGTTAAATTAGATAACAATTTATCTCTAAAATCCGTTTTGCACTAGGCGCCAATAGATAAAACCAATAACATCTTCTTTAATAATTGAAAATATCCATGAAAAATCTGCTAATTATTGTCCTGTTCCTCGGTCCCTGGATCAGTAAAGCCCAACATCTTGAAGTTGGCGTAAATCTAGGAGTTACCTTTTATGAAGGAGACCTGACTATTACCACTGTAAAAGACCGCCTGGGGGAAATCAATCCAGGTGGAGGAGGTTTTTTACGTTATAATATTAATGACTTTCTCGCGGCGCGATTCTCTATTAATTATGGTAAAGTAACAGGGGAAGATGGTGGAGACCGAGCAGAAAGAAACCTGAGTTTTTCCTCAAACATCCTTGAATTTGCACTGACCGGAGAAATAAATATACTTGGTTATCAACCCTACAACTTAACCCGGGTTTTTTCTCCCTATGTTTTTGGTGGAATCGCTCTATTCAAGTTTAATCCACAGTCGGAACTCGACGGCATTACATACGATCTTCAGCCTCTAGGAACCGAAGGACAGGGACTGGCAGAATTTCCTGATCGCCAATTTTACAACCTCACCCAATTTTCAATTCCCGTTGGATTGGGATTAAAATATGCCCTAAGTGATGCGTTGAATATAGGTATTGAAGGTGGTATTCGAGTAACCTTTACAGATTACCTGGACGATGTAAGCCTAACTTACCCCGGGTCAAGTGTCCTTCTAGAAAACCGTGGTGATATTTCTGCTGCACTTTCCGATCGCTCTATTAATGGTCTGAATCCAGGTCCAGGTGCTGTCAGAGGAAATCCCAGTGTAAATGACTATTACTTATTTGGTGGACTGACCATTTCCTATAATTTTATGGACAATGGGTTAGTTGGCTTCAGAGGTCGCCGAGGCAGCAAAACAGGTTGTCCTACCTTCTAACTAAATTTCCTACCTTCCATTATCTTATTTTATGCCTAAGGAATGGCGATTAAATGGATTGAGATAAAAGGCGAAATATTTTTTCATTAATCAAGGCACTAAAATGGGCATTATGCATAGCATAATGCCCATTTTAGTAACGAAGCGTGATGGAAAAACAGGAAGCATAGTGTCTTAATTTATTTTATTAACATTCCTGATCGCTGATAAAGGCGCTTTTTTATGAAAAAGACTACCTTTATCAAGGATAGTTGTGACATTTTTTCGCACTGAAACACAGAAATGGAACACAATTTGAATATTGTATTTCGTAATCATCTTTCATGCTCCCCCTATTACAGTTAATCACATTATCATCATTTTCAATGAATCAGCTTTAAAGTGGATAAAAGGTTTCTACCTCCATTTTAAATCTAATTCCTCATTAAACCAATTATATAATGAAAAAGAGCTTATCTTTTTTAATCTGCACAATAGGAGTAGTATTCAGTATTTATGGACAAAGTCTTGAGGCAGGCTTTTTCCTGGGAGCAGCCAATTATCAAGGAGATTTACACCCTTCAAATTTCGTTTTTGGTGAAACAAAGGTTGCCTACGGAGGATTTGTAAGATACCCGCTCAAGGAATACTTATACCTGAAAGCATCTATTACTAAAGGAGCTATTTCAGGGTCTGATGCTAACTCTACTGAAGAATCCGGTCGAAAAAATCGTAACTTAAATTTCCGCTCCGATATACTCGACTTTGGGATACAGGCAGAATTTCACCTCTTTCCTTTAATTTTTGGGGAACAAAAGTTTATTTCTCCCTATTTTGTAACTGGTATAAATGGCTTTACTTTCAACCCAGAGGGTTTCTACATTGACCGCTACTACGACCTGGCTCCACTAGGAACGGAAGGCCAATACCTCGAAGGAAGTGGGGTATCACCGTACAAAAAATTCCAACTCTCTATCCCAATGGGTCTCGGATTAGACTTCCGAATTTCTGATTATAATACCATCGGACTGGAATTTTCTATGCGTAAAACTTTTACCGATCACCTGGATGATGTAAGCGGAAGCTATCCTGACCTGGAGGCCCTTTCAGCAACCAATCCACTGGCAGCTACTTTGTCATTTCGCGAAGTAGACGTCAACGGAGAATCCTCTTCTCGTGACAGATCAGGTACACAACGAGGTATAGCAGAAAATAAAGACTGGTATTACTTCGTAGGGCTCAACTTTGGTTTTAACCTAAATAATATCCTAAGCCTAGGTGACGGCCCAGGCAACTACTCTGCCTTCTAAGGAAGATTGACAAAATAAAGGAATACTCGCAATATCTTTTAGGAATGGCGATTAAATAGATTGAGATAAAAAATTCACGCCAAATCCCCCTACAAATGCCTAGCTTTGTCTCCGAACTAATTCGCTGACCGTGAACCACCGATCGGGCATAGAAGCCACGCTTAAAAAACACTGGGGATATGATAGCTTTCGTCCCCTGCAAGCCGAAATTATAGAATCAGTCCTTGCAGGAAAAGATACGCTCGCTTTACTCCCTACCGGAGGTGGAAAATCAATCTGCTTTCAAGTGCCAGCACTTTACCAAGAAGGCATTTGCATTGTTATTTCTCCACTTATTGCACTGATGAAAGATCAAGTCGCCAACCTCGTCAAACGGGGTATTTCCGCCGTAGCTATCTACAGCGGAATGCGATATACCGATATTGATCGTATCCTGGACAATTGCGTTTACGGCAACACCAAACTTCTCTATCTATCTCCTGAACGACTCACCACCGAACTAGCCATCCAACGGCTGCGCCTCATGAAAGTCAACCTCATTGCCGTAGATGAGGCTCACTGCATTTCTCAATGGGGATATGACTTTAGACCCGCTTATCTAAAAATTTCTGAGTTACGAGAACACCTACCCAATATTCCTATCCTCGCATTGACCGCCACCGCTACACCCGAAGTCGTAAAAGATATTCAAGAAAAATTATTATTTAAAAAGGAGAATGCGCTACAAAAAAGCTTTACGCGTAATAATCTGGCGTACGTTGTCTTTAATGAAGAAGACAAACTCCGGCGGATGCGCGAAATCCTCAACAGTGTCCCCGGTACTGGAATCGTATATGTACGGAGTCGCAAACGTTGTCAGGAAATTGCTACTTATTTAGTTAAAAATAAAATCTCCGCTACTTACTACCATGCTGGTCTGGAGGCAGACCAACGGACAAAAGTACAGGAGGCATGGATCAGCAATAAAGTACGCATCATCGTAGCGACCAACGCCTTCGGAATGGGAATCGACAAACCGGATGTACGCATCGTTCTACACCTGGAGTTACCAGAAAGCTTGGAGGCTTATTTTCAGGAAGCAGGACGTGCAGGACGGGACGAAAAAAAAGCGTATGCTGTTTTGTTATACACCAAAAATGATCGAGAAAAATTAGAATATTATTACCAAATTTCTTTTCCTCCAATCAAGGAAATCAAACGGGTCTATCAATCACTGGCTGCTTATTTTCAGCTGGCAACGGGTAGCGGATTAGGAGATAGTTTTGATTTTGACCTGACAGAATTTGTGGAAATCTATAAGCTAAATATGCTGACAGCGTATAGTTGTTTAAAAGTATTAGAACAGTCGGAATGGCTCGTGTTGACGGAATCAGTGTACACGCCATCGACAATTCAGTTTGTGCTAAACAAAGAAGAATTATACGATTATATACTCCGTAATCGAAAGATGGAAATGATTATTAAAAGAATTTTACAGAGCTATCAGGGAGCGTTTAATCATCCGGTCATGTTCTTTGAAAGTAGGCTGGCAAAGCTACTGAACATTGAAGTAAAGGAACTAAAAAAATACTTAGATATTATGGCACAAAATGCCGTCATTGATTATCAACCGCACCGAGATAAACCACAGCTTATTTTTACCCAGGAAATAGTAGCCGCTAAAAATTTATTGATCAATAAAAAACAATACGATTTTCGTAAGAAAAGATATTACCAAAAAATGCAAACTGCGATTGCCTACGCAGAACGCCCCATCTGCCGCAACCAACAATTGCTCTCCTACTTTGGCGAAACAGCCGAAAAATGTGGCATCTGCGATGTCTGCCTCGGTCGTACCAAAGTAGATATTCACCCCGATGAGTACCTACATTTTAAAACCAAAATAAAAGAAATCTTGTCCGCCTCGCCCCTTACTCTAGAGGCAGTCGTCGCTCATTTCCCCGTAAATCGCCGAGATAAAGTATTGAAAACATTGTCATTTTTGGAAGACGAAGGATTTGTGCATACCGATAAGGAAATCCTCCACTGGAAATAAGAAACTACTTCAAAAAAATTGTCTAACTTTGATTTACTATGTCTATTGCTACTCCCCGTATCATACTTACCGTTACCACTGATCTGACCTATGACCAGCGGATGCAGCGTATTGCCCAAGCGCTAACTGAGGCAGGCTATCGCGTAATCTTGGTCGGTAGAGAACGTACTAATTCGTTGCCATTGGAAGCACGAGATTTTCGTCAATATCGCTTATCCTGTTATTTTCAAAAAGGAAAATTATTCTACCTGGAATATAACTGGAAATTATATAGATACTTGTTATCACAACAAGCAGATGGAATTTGTGCAGTGGATTTAGACACCATCGTCCCCGTATATCTGGCTAGCCAGCGCAAAGGCATTCCTCGTTTTTTTGATGCACACGAATATTTTGAGGAGGTACCCGAAGTGGTCAACCGTCCCGCCGTTCGGTCGTTTTGGAAAAAGATTGCTCAATGGCTAGTTCCTCGATTTGATCGCGGATATACCGTTTGTCATAGCTTGGCCGATATTTTTCAAAAACATTATCAACTGCCTTTTAGCGTCATTCGTAACCTGCCAATGACTACGGAATTTCAACCAGCAGCAACATTAAACAATCTATTAATAGAACGTATTCGCGAACTGTCCACCACAAAAAAAATTATCCTTTATCAAGGAGCATTGAACGCAGGTCGTGGACTGGAACCCATGATGGATGCCATGCAGGAGATCGACGGCGCAGTACTCGTATTGGCAGGAGACGGCGATTTAAGTTCGCAGTTAAGAGCAAAAGCAGCTCGGGATTTTTTACATAAAAAAGTGTTCTTTCTAGGCTATGTCAAACCAGATACGTTGAGAGCAATTACTGCGTACGCGACCTTAGGTCTCAACCTGTTAGAAAATCAGGGACTGAGCTATTATTATTCATTGGCCAATAAAGCCTTCGACTATATTCGTGCCGGAGTACCTGCGCTTCATCCTGATTTTCCTGAATACCAGCGCCTGATGAATCGACATCAAACAGGCATTTTGGTAGAACGACTCGACCCTTATTATCTCGCTACCCTTATCAATGATTTACTAAATAATAAACCTCGTTATGCTGTGCTACGCGCCAACTGCCACCTCTCCAAAGATATCCTGATCTGGGAAAAAGAAGTACCTAAACTACTCGAAATCTACAATGAAATTTTTGGAAAGAATTAACAATTCTACAAGAAACCTGTTGTACCGATACATAGTCAAAAGGTCAAACCCATAAACTATAGTTATTAAATAAATTAATTCTACTTTTTTTATTTAAAAAAACTTACATAAACTCTTTATGTCAACAACATCTATTATTACCCCAGCTACCCTGAAATTTTTAAAAACACTTAAAAAAAATAACGACCGAGACTGGTTTGCAAAAAATAAAAATCGCTTTGAAGCGACAAAAGAAGAAATGAAAATACTTCAGGCTACGCTAAAAGATGAGTTGTCTCACCACGACGAAATTGCGCAAGTAAAAGTATATCGTATTTATCGGGATGTCCGTTTTTCAAAAAATAAAGCCCCTTATAAAACCCATTTAAGTGGATATGTTGAACGAGCTACAAAATGGAAAAGAGGAGGCTATTACTTCCATATTGAACCTGGCCATTCATTCGCTGGTGGTGGATTCTGGGCACCGGAAAAAAATGATCTGTCGAGGATTCGTCAGGATATTTCAGTAAATGATAAACCCTTGCGGAAAATTATTACAGCCAAAGGATTTCGGGATGCTTTTGGCGAACTTGAAGGCGATCAGCTAAAAACAGCACCGAGAGGATTCGCAAAAGATCATCCCGCAATAGATTTACTTCGGTATAAACAATTTTTGGTCACTCGACCTTTTACAGACAAAGAAGTATTGTCGCCGGATTTTGCAAAAAAACTATCATCGGTATATAAAAAAATGAGACCATTTTTTGACTATATGAGTGAAGTATTAACGACTGATGAGAACGGAGTGCCCATTGAGTAACACGCGATTTTAAAAAAAATAATCAAGAGTATGAAAAATTTAAATTCACTATTGTTAATAACAAGCTTACTATTGCTAAGCAGTTTATCAGGATGTAAAAGAAATCCAGTTACCGGAAAAAGGGAGCTGATGCTGATGTCGGAGAAAAAAGAAATTGCATTAGGTAAGGAAAGTGATCCTGCCATTGTAGCCAGTTATGGTTTGTACGAAGATCCAGACTTACAAAAGTTTATCGACGAAAAAGGACAAGAGATGGCTAGAATTTCTCATCGTCCAAATTTGAATTATGAATTCAAAATTCTGGATTCTCCAGTCGTCAACGCTTTTGCAGTGCCAGGAGGATATGTCTATTTCACCAGAGGCATTATGGCTCATTTTAATAACGAAGCCGAATTTGCCGGGGTACTCGGACATGAAATCGGACACATCACTGCACGTCATTCGGCCAAGCAATACAGCAAGCAAATGGTCGGACAGGTAGGACTGGTTGCCGGGGTCGTGTTATCACCGAATGTGAGAAATAATTTCCAGCAAATTCAACAAGGAATGGGTTTGCTGTTTCTTAAATTTGGTCGTGACGCAGAGAGCCAATCAGACAAACTCGGTGTCGCCTACTCTACTGAAGTAGGATATGATTCTAAAGAAATGGCCGGATTTTTTAATACCCTAAGCCGTATGCGAGAAGGAACAGGGGCGGAATCCATCCCTACATTTATGAGTACACATCCTGATCCGGGAGACCGTTTTCAAAATGTAAAACAGCTCACCGTTGCAGAACAAGCAAAATATCCTCAAAAAGAATTCGCTGTAGAAAGAAACAACTATTTACGAATGATCGATGGGTTGGTTCATGGCGAAGACCCAAAGGGAGGCTATGTTGAGAATGACCGTTTTTATCACCCAGTAATGAAATTTCAATTTAAAATTCCAAGAGGTTGGAGATCTGCCAATTCTCCTAGCCAATTCCAGATGGCCGACCCAGATGGAAAGGCAATGATGGCCCTTACCCTCGGTCAGGGAAAAACAACGGAAGAGGCTGCGCAAGCTTTTATTAGTAATAATAAATTAAGGCTGCTGTCGTCTGAACAAGGCAACGTAAATGGATATAAGGCTATCGCACTGGTTGCAGAACAAGTTAATGAACAAAATCCTGCACAGAGTCTGCGTATCCTCAATTATGTAATTGATTTTGATGGTCAGATTTTTCAAATTTATGGGGTGACGCTGAAGTCCACTTTTACTAATTTCAGAAATACTTTTCAATCAACAATGAAGAGTTTTGATAAGCTCACTGATCCTTCAAAAATCAACGTAAAAGCAGATATTCTTCGGATCAAAACCGTGAAGAAAACCGGTACCCTGAGTAGTGTTTTAAGTCAGTACAACGTAGCTGGTGATGATAAAAGAGACCACGCAGTGCTGAACGGAATGAAGTTAACCGATCAGGTAACGAAGGGTATGTTGATAAAAGTAGTAGAAAAAGGGCGATAAATAAGAATAATGAAAAAAATGATTTATATGGATATAGAGTAAAGGCGATTAAATAAATGCAGATGCTAGGCGAACTATTCTTTTGCCAATCAAGGACGTAAAATGGGCGTTATGCCCAGCATAATAACCATTTTATGGACGCAACGTGGCGGAAAAAGAGGAAGTATAGCATCTGCATTTATTTTGTCAACATTCCTAAGTATGGGTTTTAGAGAAGAGTTGAAATATAGTGAGTGCTTGGCCACCAGACAAGTGTGATAAATTAGGGGACGTAGTTTTTCGTTCGCTCGCTGGTTGCTTCACTCAAATTTAAGACTGCATCAGCAATAAACCAACCAGCTAACTAACTGGCTGAATTATTTTACGCAAACTGACACAGCACCCCACAAATCAATATCAGCGTCACCAACCAATACCCAGTATGTACCATCACATATTTCCATCCCCGTCTTTCAAATAATGAATTAATCGCAATAACGGGTAATACAATAAAAAGGGTTCCCACTACTCCGTGCACCGCACCATGTCCAAAGGAGCGATGTAAACTCCCGAATTTTTGATGAAATTCTTGAATAAATTCAAAGTAAATACCGGTACCTTCTGCAAAACCAGGCTGGGTAGCGAACAAGCCTTCAGTACTAAATTGATGAATACTCCAGGTAAGCATCGCACCACTCAAAAAAACACCCAGCACATACGTCAATCCAAAGATCAAAGCCATGTTTCCGGATTGTACTTTTTCTTCCGTCATACCAGATACCCGCATCCAGGTCTTCCCAAACAAGGCATTGCTGTACCAGATGGCGCCTACGATAAGCGGAAATAATGCAGTAATAAATACTAGATAAAATTTGACTTCCATAGTAAGTTTGTTTTAATTAAAAAAAATAATATTGGAAGGTAGGATTTTTATTTGAACTTTTTCATAAGGATCAATTAAAAAAGCACCCCCACTCATTCGTGAAGATGCTTCGATCTATTTAAACTATATTCTTATCTCACTTTTACCTCATTCTTTACAAAACTTACTCCTCCTCTTCCCGCTCCTTATCATTCGCTTCCCGAAAAACCAACCCTTCTCCAAAGGAATCTACAATCACTTTAGTCTTAGGTTGTATTTCATTCAACAGTATCTTTTTAGATAATATATTCAATACTTTACGCTGAATGACGCGCTTGATCGGCCTCGCTCCAAACTGCGGATCAAAGCCTACCTGCGCCACATAATTCATCGCCTCGGAAGTGAAGCCTAATCTGATTTCATACTTCTCTTTCAAGGTACGTTTCACATCCGCCAAATGTATTTCTACGATACGTCGAATATGAGTATTACTCAATGGCTCAAACATCACCACTTCATCTATCCGATTCAAAAATTCAGGTCGAACCGTCTGCTTCAATCTAGCAAAGACCATACGCTGTGTCTTCGTCATCACTTTCTCAAAATCCTGTTCTTCCATCTGATCAAACTGATCCTGAATAATATCTGATCCGATATTGGACGTCATAATCACAATGGTATTTTTAAAATTCACTACCCTACCCTTGCTGTCCGTCAACCGTCCATCATCCAGCACTTGCAATAAGGTATTGAACACATCGGGATGTGCTTTTTCGATTTCATCTAGTAGCACAACCGAGTATGGTTTACGTCGGACGGCTTCGGTGAGTTGTCCTCCTTCATCAAATCCTACATAGCCCGGAGGCGCACCGATGAGTCGGGAAACCGCATGTTTTTCCTGATACTCACTCATATCAATTCGCGTCATCAGCGTTTCATCATTAAAAAGATATTCTGCTAACGCTTTTGCCAATTCCGTCTTTCCTACCCCGGTAGTGCCGAGGAATAAGAAGGAACCCACGGGACGTTTTTCATCCGACAAGCCAGTCCGGCTACGACGAATCGCATCCGATACTACATTGATCGCTTCGTCCTGTCCCACAATTCGTTTATGCAATTCATCTTCCAAATGAACCAGCTTCTCCCGTTCCGTTTTCAGCATACGAGTTACCGGTACGCCCGTCCACTTACTCACAATCTGTGCAATGTCTTCTGCATCCACTTCCTCTTTTAACATCAATTCTTCTCCCTCCTGCATTTCCTGTAATCGTATTTTATAATCCTTCATATCCTGTTCCAGCGCAGGGATTTTTCCATAGCGGATTTCAGCGGCTTCACTGAAGCGACCTTCCCGCTCTGCACGCATTCCTTCCTGCCGCAACTGCTCAATGGATTCCTTCGCCTTCTGAAAACCTAGCACGACTTCTCGTTCGCTTTCCCAACGTGCTTTAAAGGCATTCCGTTCTTCTTCCAGATTCGCCAGCGTCTCATTGAGTAGCTCAATCTTCGCTGCTTCTTTTTCCCGCTTCATCGCCTCTCGCTCAATTTCCAACTGCCGGATTTTTCGTTCCATCTCATCCAGCGCTTCTGGCATAGAATTCATTTCCATCCGCAAACGCGCCGCTGCTTCATCAATCAAGTCAATCGCTTTATCTGGTAAAAACCGATCCGCAATATAACGGGTAGACAACTGCACTGCTGCTACAATCGCTTCATCACGAATATTTATTTTATGATGCGATTCATACCGTTCTTTCAATCCTCTAAGAATACTAATCGCATCTGCTTCATTCGGTTCTGCGACCATTACATTTTGGAATCTGCGTTCCAATGCTTTATCAGTTTCAAAATATTTTTGGTATTCGTTCAACGTCGTGGCACCGATGGCACGTAGTTCACCACGCGCCAAAGCAGGCTTTAAAATATTGGCAGCATCCATCGCGCCTTGCCCTTTTCCTGCACCGACTAGCGTATGGATTTCATCAATAAATAAAAACATATTTCCTTCCGCAGAAACAACGTCTTTTACCACCGCTTTTAATCGCTCCTCAAACTCGCCCTGGTACTTTGCACCTGCAATCAACGCGCCCATATCGAGTGCGTAAATTTCTTTATCCTGTAAATCTTCAGGTACATCTCCGTTGACGATTCGATTCGCTAAGCCTTCGATGATCGCCGTTTTTCCTACACCGGGTTCGCCGATAAGGATCGGATTGTTTTTGGTACGTCGCGCTAAAATATGCAGCACCCGCCGAATCTCTTCATCTCTTCCAATGACCGGATCAAGTTTTCCTTCTCGTGCTTTCTGATTGAGATTAACCGCATATTTACTAAGGGCATTATAGGAACCTTCCGCGCTATGCGTGACCACTTTTTTTCCTTTCCGCAATTCCTTAATCGCCAACTGCAAATCTTTTCCAGTCAGTCCACTGTCCTTAAGCATTTGCGCCACAGGATCAGAAATTTCCAGCATCGCCAATAATAAATGTTCGATTGCGACATACTCATCCCCGAGTGTTGTGGCCTGCGCCGTAGCTCGGGTCAGCAAGTCTCCAATAGTACGTGCGGCATAAGGTGTACCGCCGGTTACTTTCGCGTAGCCATTCACAATGGCCTCGGTAGCCTGACGGATAGCATCGGTATTGACCCCTATTTTTTTGAGTACATAAGGCGTTACCTGTTCGTCGATTTCAAGTATTCCCAACAGGACGTGTCCGGCTTCAATCGCCTGCTGCCCTCGCTGAGTCGCCAGAAGTTGTGCACGTTGTAGTGCCTCCTGAGATTTGATGGTGAGATTATTAAGATTCATTCTATTTTCTTTATCTGTTAAGTAGATTACTTTTTTATTCTATGCTTTGTGAATCATCATTGTTCACAAGTATGGTTTATCAAAGGGTGTTCCATGCCGGAAAAGGTGCCAAAAGGGGAATATTTTGAGAAAATCGGATGACACAATGGCAATTAAATCGAAAATAGCACGACAGGGTGGCAGTCAGAGCGGTTTTAATTCTGCATTTTTTGGAATAAATACTATTAAAATAGCTTAGTAAAGTATAAAACCTACCCCAGAAATCAACTTAAGGACACCTAATCCATCTTTGACATCATTTTTGTTTATATATTTGTTTAAGATTCAAAGAAAAAACGAATATGACATTTCTAAATAAATATGGCTTTTTATGCCTTTCCTTAGTACTGATGCTGGTTACCGCCTGTTTACCTGACGTGCCTGGTGAGGAGGAGCCTGATACCGAAATTGGGCCGCTTGATTATAAGGAAGGTATTTATGTGGTCAATCGGGGGTTAACCCAAAATTCGGATCAGTCTGGTTCTATCACCTTCGTGGAACGACGGGAAGGAGGACGTACGGTTCCCGATATTTTCCGTAGTACCAACCTGACACGAGACTTGGGTAATCTTACCAATTCCATGTATGTACATAATGGTCTGGCCTATATCATTTCTACCAATGCGGATCGGATTGATGTGGTAAAACTCGATGATTTTAAGTTCCTCGGGCCTATCCTTGGATTGAAAAAACCCCGCTATATGGTGACGGTGAGTCCTGGTATTGCCTGGGTGAGCCAATGGGGAGAAAATGGAGACGAAGGGTCTATTGCGGTAATAGACTTGTCTAGTAATAGTATTCTTCGTGAAATTCCGGTACGACCCGGCCCAGAGCAAATGCTACTACAGGATGAGGTCGTGTATGTGGCCAATTCTGGGGGTTTTCTGTTGGATTCTGTGATTACCAAGTTAGATATCGAATCCGAAACCATCCTAAAGACCATCGAAGTAGGCCTTCAGCCGCAGTCTTTCCAGATGGATGCGAATCGTTCGATATGGGTCATCGCTCGGGGTAGCCAAACATTCGACCAAACGCGAGAAGGAAGACTCACACAGTTAATCAATGATGAAGTTTCACAAAGTTTCCCCATCGACCATGGTGCGGGTAATCTATCTATTAATAATGCCAGAGATCGCCTGTTCTACACTATGCGAGGGGCGCTTTTTAGCCATCCCATCAGACAGTCTTCCATCAGCCTGGCACCTTTTATTGATTTTCCATATCTAACTGCAGCTGTAGATCCCCGGACAGATAATATCATCGGTACTGATGCCCGGAACTTTCAGGTCAAAGGCCGAATCGTTATTCACAGTCCTTCGGGAGAGGAAATAGAAGATTATCAGGTAGGCATTGTTCCAATTAGCTTTTGGTTTCAATAGCTGCTTTTGTAAGGAATTACACTAAAAATTTTCTAGTCAGATGCCTACCGAAAATTAAATTAAATTAATTTTGAGCAGCCTTTTAAACCTTTCTATGTTTAAGGCGTCTAATCTTCCGTATGCCATTGCTATCAACGATAGTTTCTGGCAATTTTAATCAAAAAAAATTATCATCATGAAAAATCTATTGAGCTTAATTTTTGTTTTTGGTATGATTGTAACTGGTTTTGCCCAAAAAGAAGCAGTCCCTGTCCAAGCGGATAAGGCTGAAAAAGCAGTCCAACGACTAACCAAAGAACTGGATTTAACAGCAGAACAACAAACTAAGGTCAGAGCCCTTTATCAGGAAAAAATGAGCGCCCGCACGGATCGTAAAGAAGAGGCTAAACCCGGACGCAAAGCGGCCCGTATGACTTTTCAACAAGAACTAAATGCCATCCTTACTCCTGAGCAGGTAGCTAAAAAAACAGCACTAAAAGAAAATCGTCGGGAAAACGCTCGCGCCAATCGTGGCAAAAGTCAGCTACAGCGTAAAAAGCAGGCTAAAGGAAACAAACGCCTTGGCGGTATGACGCCTGAAATGGTGGAACAACGCGCTCAAAAAGCAACCGATAAACTCGATCGTCAGGTGAAGTTATCCGAAACACAGCAAGCTTCGGCCAAACAAGCATACCTTGATTTTTACCAAAAAAATCAAGCTATCGCCAACGATCAGTCTGCTACACCAGACGAGCGAAAAGAACAATTTAAATCGCTTAAAAAATCACACCGAGAAGATTTAGATGTCATCCTTACCCCTGAACAACGGAAAGCTAAAAAGGCACATAAAATGAGCAAGAAAGGAAAGGGCAAGAAACATGGCAAGCGTTCAAAAGAACATAAAGGGCAGCAGCAACACTAGCACCTTCGACTTACACGACAATAGTATAATCCAAAAAAAACCCTGACAGCGGACATCCGTCGTCAGGGTTTTTTACTATTTTGCTATTTAAAAAATACGTCATGTCCGTCTCTTTCTACACCATCCCCTTTTATGCCACCGCGCTCTTGCTCATCGCTACTTGTTCCACCCCCGAAGCAACGACCGTGACCGAGGCAGATACACCCGCTCCACTTGAGCTTTCATTAGTATCCAATGATTCCTCTCTTCAGTATGATTATCACCAAAGCGATACGTTAATTAAGGAAACTGATTTTGTCTTAATCGCCCATCCCAAACAAGCAATGGATATTGCTCCCAAAAGCATACGCGCGCATATTCGTAACGGACAAAAAACGGTTCAAAATTTTATCGGAACCGATCGCGCCTTACCCCTGCTCAATCTTCACTATTATCATCGGGCAGAAGACAAAGGAATGGTATTAAAAAACACCAATCAATCTCAGATTGATTTTACAACGAATACTATTCACACCATTATTAATTCGGCCTATCCACTAGGATTTTCCGCTGCGGACTATCGATGGTATTGTCGGCAATGGCTAGGGCAACCTGCCACGGAAATATTAGAAGGAGGGCTCGCCGTACGATTTGCCCCCAAATGGCAGCTTTTAGGCTATCAACATTGGGCTGGAAAAATACTACAGGCCGAAGGAAGTTTATCGTTGACGGAATTTTGGGTGTATTTACAATCCGAAAATATTTCTCCTATTTTCCAAACAGCATTAGCAGGCATATTTGTTGATTTTTTATTAGAAAAAAAAGGTAAAAAAGACTTTCTAGCGAACTATAAATTTTGGAAACCATCCCCTGCCCAGCTATCCGAATTAGAAACAGAATGGTCTATTTTCTTAACCGCCTATTTAACTAAAAAAGCAAGTCAACCGACTACATCAATCCGTACCATTGTTGAGCAGTCCCCTTATTTTTGCGGATTTAATTTTGCCCATGAAGGCTATCGAATTCACAATGGGTATGGCTCCCGAAAAGCGAAGCAATCCCTGAAACGGATGGCCCAGATTAATACCAACGCCATTGCGATTGTCCCCTACTCTTTTATGCGGGACCCTCGTCGTCCCGACCCTATCCCCATTTCCAACAATGCCGGAGCAGAAAATGACGAAAGTATTATTTGCACTAATTATGACGCTCATCAGCTCGGCATGATTACCTTGCTCAAACCTCAGATTTGGATACGAAGTAGTTGGCCCGGTGATATTGATATGAAGTCTGAAGCAGACTGGGATACCTTTTTTCATTATTATTCAAATTGGATACTTCACTATGCACTACTCGCAGAAATCCACCAATTTGATTTACTTTGTATCGGTGTCGAACTAAGTGAGGCTACCCTTCAGCACCCAGATCGCTGGCGCAAGTTGATTCGGAAAGTACGACACGTCTATTCCGGCCCAATTACCTACGACGCCAACTGGGGAAAAGAATACGAAACGCTGGCTTTTTGGTCCGACCTGGACTACATGGGACTAAGTTGTTATTATCCTATTACTCAAAATAAAAATCCCAGCCGCCAATCACTACAACATTCTTTTGATGACATTGTAAAAAAAATAGACAAGGTTGCTAAAGAAAATCAACGCCCCCTACTACTTACAGAGATTGGCTTCCGCAATGTCTCGCATCCCTGGACACTCCCACATGCTGCTGCCGATGGCCGTTCGGTCAATCCCGTCCATCAGGAACGCGCCTACCGCGCCGTCTTTGAAAGTTTAAAAAAGAGTACCACTATCGCCGGTTTATTTTGGTGGAAATATCCTACTTTCCTTACGTATAATAGCCATAATCCTACTGGATTTACGCCGCTGGGTACACCTGCCGAAGCAACTGTGAAGCAGTATTTTGGAGCAAAAAAATAGTTCGCCTAG
>Ga0114957_1001788_pt1 | contig 22173 bp, 12 predicted proteins | sample BantaG_FD_87175 | JGI IMG/M metagenome (GOLD analysis project Ga0114957, IMG submission 87175) | Marine algal microbial communities from Bantry Bay, Ireland - BantryBay_4 metaG | ecosystem: Host-associated > Algae > Red algae > Unclassified | place: Bantry Bay, Ireland | collected 2014-11-21 | reverse complement strand
TGAATGACCAGACATTTGTAGATTTTTTTATTCTCCCGAATTTAGAAGAAAAGACACAAGCTGTTTCTTATAGAACTAAGATTGAAGAACAACAACGTTACTTTTCAAATGATTACTTCAAAAAATATGACAAGACTACATTGGCTGAAGCGTAAGGAATAGCAACTACAAAAATTTCAAGAGAAATAGATTAGAGAGACATATCTACCTGATAGCAAAAAGACTGACCACCTTTATCTTGCTTTTCAATTTAAGATTGAAATGAAACATTAGGCTTAATCTAAAAGAATGAATTGGTTCAAACTTGTTGACATCAAATTCATAGACTCCCAAATTGAGAGGTTTGGAGAGGGTCGAACAGGTAAGGCTGAGATAAGGATCCCTAAGTTCTTTCACTAACTATTAAAAATAAATGAGTGCTCGCCTCAGCTGTCGCGGAGGTTCCTTCTTTGTTTTAATATGTCGATTGTTATTTTTCGCTAAAGCTTAACCAATCAGTCTTGCTAAAGCGTAACCAGTGAGGCAAATTAACATCTGACTTTAGCTAGAAGAGTTCGACCATCATCCACTTTTAACACTAAATTGTCGAGTTAATTTTTTTAACTCTCTTAAGGTGTTAAAGTTTGTATCAAAACATGTAATTTATGCGTCTTATAGATGCGACTCGATAATTCAAGTCGGTAAACCAAAATCGAATTTTAAACACTCAAATTACAAACACCCTAAAGTTTATGAGAATTACATTTACATTATTTGCAATGCTATTATTTGCAATCAGTGGCTATTCACAGGAAGCTACTTACGGTTCAGTTTCTGTTAAAGTCACTGACCTAGAATCCAAGACTGTTGACTCTAAAGTCATAAACGTTAAGGATATCAATCAATTTGACCTTTCATCTTATATCACAGAGAATTCATTAAAAGGAATCGTCACAGCATATGGTACATATGTGGTTGATGGTGAGCAGACTACAGTGTCCTTTAGTAGTAAGTCCTACCAAGGTGATGACTCAGTTGACTCTTACTGCAGAGTAGTTGAGTATGGACTCAAGCCTATCCTTGGTGTAGGAGTAGAATCTACAAAGCACTTAACAGGAGTAATTGTTAAGAGATTAGAATCTAACAGTGCAGCAGAAGATCTTGGAATTGAGATCGGAGATGTCATATTCAACGTTAATAATGAAGAAGTGAACTCCTGGTGTGACTTGAGAAGAATAATCTCTCAGACTCATGTAGGTCAGTTAGTCCCAGTAGAATATAGAAAGGATGAATTAATAATTTCTAAGTCTACAATCATTGGTGGCAAGACTATTGAAAAGGTAAGTTTTGAACCTTGTGTGGAGGTAGTAGATGTTGACAATGATGAACTCCACAACAATGGAATTAATACTACAAGTAATATCGAAATGTCAGTGTATCCAAATCCAACTCAGAGAGTTGCGAATGTGAGATATACAAGTGATTCTGATGAACCAGTAAAGTTTTTTGTTATGGCAATGGATGGGTCAATCATCTTAAGCGAGCAGCACCAGGTAATCAATGGTGATGTCTTTATTAGTTACAATTTTCAAGAAAATCACACAGGAGCTTACCAGTTTGTAATACAGCAAGCAGATAGGGTCTATGTAGAACAAGTCCAAGTCGTTGACTAATAGGTTGAGTTAAGCCCAAGCTGTAAGGACGATAAAAATCTTTGCGGAAATTTACATCATGTAAGTTTCCGCATTTTTTATTTTTTATCTTAGATTAAAATAATAAAATGAAAGTATTGAAGATTTCTTTTTGCATAATAGTTGTATTATTACTGACTCAATGTACAGCAATAGTAGAGGGCGGATTAAGATCAAGTCTCATCGGAAGCTGGGAAGCGTATCAAGTGATTGATCTAGAGACCGGAGAGGAAACACTTACTGATGAAGGCGACTTTATCTTCTTTATTTTTGAAGATAGATTTTGCAATAGCTTTACACTTGAGGATGATGGAAGTATGGACACATACTACTTTGATGGATCTACATCAAGTGATGCAAGTGATGGTGAATGGGAGTATGAGTTTGGTGATATTACCTTCATCTTCAATGACGGAGATACCCTAGTTCGTGGATTCTCCCAAAATGAAGATGTATTAGTTCTTCCAGATACGATTGCAGGTAAGGCTAAGTCAATTAGTTTTCTCAAGGTACAATAAGTCAATAGTAATTCCATAGATGGGACAACTCAATCGTATCTCTCTCTGTATAAATACTGAAATTTAGTCTGTAGCGTTAGTCCTTATAAGTGAAGAGTATACATTATCTAGTTGTTGGAGCATTGACACTTATCCTGTCGTCTTGCAATCTTGCCTTGAAGGTAAAAGATGGCGATATGGCATATCAACTCAAACACTACGGACTAGCAGCTAAACTCTATATCGCAGAGTATGAGGCAAGCAATGATCCTAAGGTCAAGGCATATAAGGCGAGCATGGCCTCTAAGTCATACACTCAGGTAAATGATTTGGACAATGCTTATCAATGGATAGTCAACAGAATGTCAATAGATAAGTCGATTGATGACTTACCACAACTTGGTACTTTGGCTCTCTCTCAAAATGAATTAGAACTCGCAACTAAGGTATATCAGCAACTCTATAAAGCAACGAATAATCTCAACTATAGTAGACAGCTCTCATATATTGAAGGTCTCAACTATGATCAAGAGAGATTTAAAGTAACATCACAAAGCTTTAATACTGAAAGCTCGGAGTATAGTCCACTGAAATATGAAGGACGGTATATTTTGTTTTCATCTGATAGGCCATCTGATGAAATCAATGCCAATACATTTACTGGGAGGAATACAAGTAACCTTTACCTAGTATCTGAATCTAATGCATCTGTATTTCCATTTGATAATCCAATCAACACAACAGCTGCAGAAGGTACTGCTACATTCAATAAGACTTTTAATGAAATGTACTTCACACGTTGTGTGGCAATTGATGAGAGAGATTCATATTGTAGGGTCTATCAATCACGTCGAATTCAAGGTCAATGGCTAGAACCTGAACCAATCTTGTTTTTTGATGAATCAATTAATGTAGGGAACCCTGCATACATGGATATAGATAGTACTCTTTTCTTTTCAGCTAGAGTTGATGACAATCATCAGATCTACTACTCCCGTAAAGTCGAAGAAGGTTGGACATTACCAGAGATGATGCAGGAATCCATCTCAGGTCCATTTGATGAAAAGTTTCCAGTGGTAGAAGAGGATACACTCTACTTCAGTTCTAATAGAATTCCTGGATATGGGAGCTTGGATATCTATAAAACTTATATCGATGATCGTGGATATTGGAAACAACCAGAGTTACTTGAGTCTCCTTATAATAGTGGAGCAGATGATTTTGGATATACAACTCTCGAACAATACCCAGCAAATAGTGATAAAGTCAAATCTGTCTTAGTTGCAAGTAATAGAAAAGGAACCAAAGGACTAGATGATATCTTTGCAATTGATGAGTACAGAGTCAATCCTGATATTCCAGTGACGACTGACCCAAAGAAAACTTACAAGATTTATCTTGCAGTTAAGGTAGTAGATAGTAATGATCGTTCCAAACTTGAAGGAACTGTGACACTAATAAATAGCAAAGGAGATAAAGATCAAAACTCTCTCAAAAAGGGGTCCTATATTACAGAGTTGGAATCAAGTGAAAATCTCTCAATCTTAGCTGAAAGTTATGGCTATTTCAATAAGACAAATCAAATTAATATTCCCAATCAAGCTAGTTTGGTTGCTGATACAACATTGAATGTGACAGTCAACTTAGATCCAATAGAAATAGGGAAGGAAATCATACTTGAAAATATCTACTACGATTATGATAAATCTGACATTAGACAAGATGCAAAGCCATCACTCAATGCATTGATTGATCTTTTAAAGACCAATCCATCTATCTCTATCGAACTTGCATCTCATACCGATTGTAGAGGGGACTTTGATTACAATAGAGACCTATCAAAGAGACGTGCTGAGTCTGCAAGATTGTACTTGGTAGAGTCAGGTATCTCAGGTATCCGAATTATATCTAAGGGCTATGGTGAGTCCTTACCGCTTAATACTTGTAGCTGTGATGACTGCGATGATGACCAACATCAAGAGAATAGAAGGACGAGTTTCAAAGTGACTGGAATATAAGAGTTACTAAAGAGTTTATCCTTCTGAGATGCAACCTTTAAGAGTCTCAGTAAGTCTATTATTTAAACAAACTTTATTTATAATGAAAAAATTTAATACATTACTTCTCTCGGTAATTCTTTTACTTTTTATTTCTACTTCGTTAAGTGCAAACGCCAATACACAAAATCCCAAAGAATTAGGATTTTCAATGACTCATGTTTTACAGGATACTGCACGAATTAGTAAGCAAGAAAAAATTAAAAAGACTCGAGTAGATAGAAAAGTTGGAATCCAAGCGGAACTCGGTTATAAGACAATAGTTGGAGGAGGGCTTTTTATATCTTATTATCCAACACCAAAAATGGCAATTGATGCAGGGTTTGGTCTTGGAGCTCAAGCCTTCAACCTTGGAGCACGTTACCGATATTTTCTAGTAGATGGTCGATTAACGCCATATGTTGGATTAGGCGCTTTGTATAGGCCTTTATCGATAGACAATACGGATGAGATTGAAACTCCTGATGGTGAATTTGTAGAATTTGACTTAAATTCAAATTTATTCGTTATCCCTCAATTCGGATTAGAATTTAGAGGTAATAGTGGATTCATTATTGGGTTCAATGTGGGGTATGCAGCATTAGTAAATAAGGAAGCCTACACCGCTGACAAACCATTAAGTACAGTAGATAGGACCTTCTTTGATTTTATTTATGGTAGTTCTTTTAGCATTGGGAGTTATATTGGCTTTTATTTTTAGATTACAAAGCAGCAGTTTAATTAGTAAATTGATTTAAATTAGAAAGCCGTTAGAATACAATTCTAACGGCTTTCTTATAGCTTAAAGTAAAACGAAGTTTGACCTTATTTTACAGTTAATTTTGAAGTAGAAATTCCATCTTCTAACTTTGCTTTAACGATATACATTCCACTATTAAGAGCAGAGATGTCTAAAGTTTGGCTAGTAGTATTAATTACTGGCGCATTTAAGATTATTTTTCCTTGAATATCAGAAATCACGATGCTTTCAATCAAAGAGTTATCTGCAGCAACTGTAATGTTACTTGAAGCAGGATTAGGACTAATCGTTAATTCTGTATTTGACAACGGTAGGTTTTCAACACTTGATACGATACAGTCACCAAGTCCAAGAGATACACATGCTCTTGGCAATACAAAAGCCATCACATCAGCGATATTAGCTCTTGACTTCTCAGCAGACATCCCTTCGTTGAGTACGAGACCATTCTCGTGGAATGAAGTCTCACCAGTTGGATCACTTGGGTGTGGAAGCATATTCCAAGGGATACCCATTCCTTGACCATCAGCTGGAGATGGTCCTGCAGGATCCCACCAATTAAGCACAACACCTTCTGGAATACCACCAGAGTTTACTGGTCTAATAAAAGGAAAAAGTCCTTCATAGTAATCGTGATCTGCTGTTGCAGCGTTTGCTTTAGCAGTTTCTGTAATAACATCTGTATAGTTTTCTTGATCAAAAGTTGCATTATTCCCAAGAAGATCTTGGTTTCCAGCAACAAGAAGACTTCCTTGGACCCTCACTATTGGATCATTTGTAGTAGGTACTACGAGTACCTCATCAGCGTAAGGAGCAAAGATGTCAAAAGGTGATTGAACTGAAATCGTAGGAGTACTTTCTTCGTCTAGCCATGAAATATCTCCAAGTGCTCCTCCAATATTGACAGCAAGTGCAAACTTAGATGAGTAATCAGGAAGGTTAGCATAGTTAGTTGTATCACCCAGAGTAAGACCAAAACCATTAGCAGGTACAACGGTAGTATTCTTTCCTTCAATGTCACCATGGTATGATTGAACGACCATAGGAGTCTCAGGTGTACCATCACCATCTGTATCTAACAAGAACTTACCAGGTCCATTTGTAGTAGTTAAGATTTCACTGTATGATGTCAATGTGTTAGTTGATGCGTCTTCATTGTTCAGTGTAGCCATTGCAAGTGTTACATAACCCCCTGTACCGACACCCCAGGCAACGATTTTGTCAGGGTTGATTGCATACGGATTTCCTCCATCAACAGTTGCCTTAAGATATCTTACTGCAGTAGTACCATCCTGTACACCTCTATAAGCGGCTTGGATAAGTCCTAGAGCTCTTTCTGGTTGTGTTGGAGCTAGTGGATTCCATCCTAGTCTATAACTCACTGTAGCTGCAACATACCCTCTCTTGGCGAGTTGAGTTGCAATCTCTACAACAGAACTATCTTGTCTCGTTCCACTAATTTGACCATTAGTTACAGGTGGTAGGAAGTTACCATTATGGAAAATAAGAACAGCAGGTCGATCTGTTTCAGTATCACCTTCTGGTTGATAGATATCCATTTGGAGTGCCTGAGGTACTACCTCACCTAATACAGGGAGGAATAAAAGTGTACCGTTGACACCATAAGTGACATCTGCTTCTACTGTTACATCAGTAAATATTTCATCGATATATCTATTCTGTGCATTTAGGGCAGAACTGATAAAGAACATTGAGAAGAGTAAACATGTAAAAATTTGTTTCATAGTTTAATTCTTTGATTAAGTAATTTGTACGTTTAGTTAGGTTGGTAGGTCATTTGAATATATGCAAGTCTGCCTATCCTTGGACCACCGTAAGTTTGAAAACTTCTGTTATTTAATAGATTGCTTGCTCCAATTTTGAACGTTGTATGAATTTTAGGTACTAAAATATTAAACTGTCCATCAAACATATCATAGGATGGAATAAACCCTGTAAATTGAGGTGAACCCTCAAATAGGAAACCTTCTATCCACTTATAGTTAAAATTGAATCCGATATTTTTAAATGTTCGTTCGCCAATATTGAAGATTAAATTCCGACCACTGAAACCAAGGTTGAACTTGTGCTCTGGGGTATTAAATGCTGGAATTATTGGATCATCTTCAACTGTCTTAACAAGATTATTCCAAGAATAGTTACCATTAATGGAGTAATTTTTAGCGACATAATAATTAAGTCCTATAGAAGCTCCCTGAGTATTGACTGTATTATTAGAGTTGGCTGCATATCTGAATGCTTGAAGTCTCGTAGGTTGCCCATTATTAGGATCAAAATCTGCATCTACACCGATTTTATAGCCAATAAAGTCATTGTACGAACTAAAGTAATAACTGAGATCAGCATATACCTTCTCAAAGAGGGTAGTTCGGTATCCAACTTCGACTGTTTTTACTCGTTCTGGTCTGATAGGATCGATGTCAAAAAATCGAAGAAATGAAGATTGAAGATTATTTGAAAAGTAGTCTCCCAATGACTCAACAGTAATTAAGTCTTGTGCTCCATTGAGATTCCCTGCCAATGTAGCTCTTCCAACATTGAGCGATAGATATTGATCAGATAAGGTTGGATTACGTATTGCTGAAGAGAATGAAGCTCTTAAGAAATTATTATCCGATGGATTATAGACCAGTGAGGCAGCAGGGGAGAATAACCAATCAAAATTCTCATTTTTGTCAGTTCTAAAAGTTGCTTGAGCTTTCAGTTTATTATCTAGGAATGACTTTTCTAATCCTGTGTACATTCCAAATTCTAAATTGGTAATCTTTTCATCGCCATCAGAAAAGACTGTTCCTCTTGATTCAGGTGTATAGAGCCTTGCGTTAGATCCTACGATGATTTTATTCATCCATGTAGGTGTAAATGTATACTCTCCATGCACATGGTAGAGAGCAGAATTGTCAAAGAACCTTGTACCTACTTCTTCCCCATTTGGATCTCTATAAGCTGAGGTGATTTCATTGAATTTTTCATTGAACCTGTCTGTTCCTGGTTGATAGAAAGGAACAGATGTCGAAATAGGCCCACTTTCATTGTTAGCATAATTTTGAGCCTCTGTATGCCACTCAGTTACTAAGTCATTATTATCGATTAACCATTGTTCAGCTCCTGGTGCATCAAATTCAGTAGTTAATTCGTTAGTTACTGGGTCGAAAGTAACAATCAATTCTGGGTAGTCACTTTCGTCTATTCTTGGTTGGATAGTATTGAGCCAATACTCTGTATAATCCTTGGTCCATTCAGTATTATCCTTTGCTGCACCCTGAAGTGCTAATGCTGTGAAGTATGGATCATATGACTCGCCAGCTCCTGTCCGAGTTGTATAAGCTCTAAGAAAGTACTTGTTTGTTTTCCTGTATTCTAATCTGTTTTGTATAAAAGTAATCCCTTTGAGACTAAATCTATTGTCACCCTGATACACTGTAGTTCCTGTTCCAAAGTTGTTACTAAAGATTATTTCTGGAGATTGCTCAGCTAGATCTGGCTGAGTTCTAAAGTGAATAGCAGCATTTGCTTTAAAGTTTCTTGTGGCATAGTCTACAAGGTCTTCTTCTGCATAACCAGTTCGGTGCCATTGTCCAAGACCTTTACCATCTTTACTTAGATCTTGCCCTGTAAAATCGTTTCCGCTTTGATATTCATCTCCATAGATATTGACAGCATCGAATCTTCCTGGATTACTTGCCGATACTTCTGATCCATCGATTGGTGAAAAATTATCAGCAACCCAGTCATCTGCTCTCAAGTACTCCAGGTTAAACTTGTATGCGATATAGTCTTTACCATCTTTATTCTGAAATTTATCTGCCCATCTCACCGCTGTTTTAAGCATATTTCTTTCTGCAACTTTAATCGAAGCAGAGAGTCCATCATGGAAGAACGGATCTTTAGTCTGCATGCTGATTACACCATTGAAGGCATTGGGACCATAGAATGCAGAAGCAGCACCTACAATGATCTCTACCTTGTTGACATCTAACTCTGAGGATCCTAGAAAGTTACCAAGTGAGAAGTTGAGTCCAGGCGCCTGATTATCTGTGCCATCAATGATTTGTAGCGATCTGACAGGACTAGTACTGTTGAAGCCTCTTGTGTTAATTACTTTAAACCCTAAACTTGCTGCAGTCAAATCAACTCCTTTGAGAGCACCAAGACCATCGTAGAAATCAGCTGCAGGAGTCTCTTTAATTGCAATGATGTCTAATGCCTCAATCGTAAGGGGTGATTCTTTTTGTTTTTCAGATATTCTTGTTGCTTTGACCTCTACACCGTCAATAATTACAGCATTTTCAGAGAGAGTCACTACTATTCTTGAGTCATCTAAGACTTCAATAGTTTTAGATGTGTATCCGATATATGAGATTTCCAATGTAGTTGGAAGATCAACATCTAAACTGAATGTTCCATCCCAATCAGTTGTTGTACCAATTGTTGTATTCTTTATGAGAATAGTTGCCCCTATAATTGGGTCTTGAAGATCTGCATCAGAAACAATTCCTTTGACGATTGTCTGTCCAGTTATCTGGACTATATGACCGAAACTAATCAAGAATACTGATATTAAAATTCTTATCATCATATTGGGTTGGCAGTTAAGGTAAATATAAAGGATTAAATCCGTTTTCGATCTAAGCTTAACACAATTTCATTCTTTAAATTTAGGAGAAACATGACTTTTATATTACAAATAGCCAACCAATTGCCCCTTTTAATAGGATAATGCCATCTAAAACACCTGTGAAGTAAAAGTCTCGCTTGAATGATATATGGACGTTTAAAAACCAAAGTAATGCGAGATAGAGAATACTATAAAACATAAGTGGCAATGTCGATAGAGAATAGAAAAATACGATAACTAAAGTAAGGGAACAAGAAAGAATAAGAAGGATGTTTGTCAATCTTAAAGATTTGGCTTTACCTAAGAGTGTTGCTAATGTTAAGACTCCATCATTGCGATCAATACTCATATCTCTCATGTCAAATGGGAGAGTGATTCCGAGTATAAATAAGAAGTGTTCAACTGTGATCAAGCCAAGTAGTATACCTTCAATCTTCCCTACTAGGTACCACATGGAAAACCAAGTCCAAGTCAAGGCAATTACGAAGATTTTGATCAATGAAATGTCTCTTAATCTTCGTCCATTCGGTAGAAATGGAATCACATAGAGGACTGATAATATAAGTGGCACAAGTAGTGTAGGGAGTATTTGCAATCCAGTCTGAAAGAGAAAATAGGTAGAAAGTCCTCCAAATAGAATACCCAAATAAGGGTAATAGGGTATCACTTTATTGATTGCAAGATAGCGAGAGTCAATACTTTGAGCTGCTTTGACTTTGGCTAGACCGATAGAGCGATGGAGGAGGTATAAGGCTACGGTACTTGTGCCTATGAAAAAGAAATATGAATAATCCACTTTCTGATTTCCAAAACCAGAATACTCCAAACAAAAGAATAAGGCACACAGTCCAATGTGAAGATTGGAATAGAGGTAAAATCTACCAATGGAATTTGCCCACTTCGTTACATGATTAGAGATACTTGAAATTATGGTTTTTCTTAATTGCTTTGAGAGTTGCTAAGTAGAGTTTTATCACATTTTCGACATCATCTTTGTGAGCCATTTCCACAGTAGTGTGCATATACTTGAGTGGAATAGAGATTAATGCGGAAGCCACTCCACCACTTGAGTATGCAAAAGCATCAGTGTCAGTACCTGTTGACCGAGATGAAGCACTTCGTTGATAAGGTATTTTGTTTTTGTCTGCTGCTGCAAACATTAAGTCAAGGAGTTTATTATGGACAGCTGGTGCTACTGTTAATGATGGTCCGAGTCCTGCCTGAGTTTCTCCATAGATCTTCTTGTCAATCATTGGAGTAGTAGTGACATGGCAAACATCAGTAACTATCGCTACATCAGGTTTAATAGATGCAGCTATCATTTCTGCTCCTCGGAGACCGATTTCTTCTTGTACAGCATTGACGATATACAGTGAGTAAGGCAGTTTTGTTTTATTCTTTTTAAGTCTAGATGCTACTTCAGCAATACAGAATCCACCCATCCTATTGTCTAGAGCTCTTCCTGTATAGTAGGTGTCATTCATCATATGGAACTCGTCATCGAATGTGATCACATTTCCGACATTAATCCCCAACTTTAAAACCTCTTCCTTATTACTAGCTCCTACATCGATAAAGATATTACTCATCTTAGGACTGAGATCTGAATTCTTTCCACGTCTTGTGTGTATTGCGGGCCACCCAAAAACTCCTTTGATTTTCTTTTTCTTAGTATGGATGAAAACCCTCTTAGATGGAGCTATGATATGATCTGATCCTCCATTCCGGATGACATAGATCATTCCGGTGTCAGTAATATAGTTGACATACCAAGCTATCTCATCAGCATGTGCCTCTATTACAACCTTAAATTCTTGTCCTGGATTGATAACTCCTACGGCAGTACCATACTTATCAGTATAGGTCTCATCTACATAAGGTGTGATGTAGTCCAGCCAAAGTTTTTGCCCACTCGCTTCGAATCCAGTAGGTGAAAAATTATTGTGATATTCGTATAGGAACTTTTCTGCTTTCTTTGTGAGTTTGCTCATCTCTTAAGGGTTGTAGTTTTTTCTTATTTAGTATTAAGTAGAGATTGGATGGATTTATTGAGTCCAGTTATGAGGATCAATTCTCCAATCTTTAAGTGTTTGTATTTCTGAGCTTGAGATATACTCTAACTCTGAAGCTACATCTAGTAAGACGCCATAATCTGTCAAAGTTGCAAATCCAGTATCTTTTTTATTGAATGCCTCTAAGGCAAATGGAAATCCATATTGAAAGATTGCTAAGACTATGACAGTCTCAACCCCACAAGTCTTAAGTGCATCTACCGCGGCTAGTGATGAACCACCAGTAGAGATAAGGTCTTCTATCACTATGACACGACTTCCAAGAGGCAAATCACCTTCAAGTTGATTTTGCCTCCCATGTGCCTTACTCTTACTCCTGACATAAGCAAATGGGACACCTAATATCTGAGCTAAGAGCATACCATGAGGTATGCCCGCTGTGGCCACACCGACAACAGCATCATACTCATAATCTGCACACAACTCTGCAAATGATTCTGCGATATAAGTTCTAATCTCTGGATGAGACAAAGTCACTCTATTATCACAATAGATTGGAGATTGAATCCCAGATGCCCAAGTAAATGGATTCTTTGGATTAAGTTTTATTGCATTAATTTCCAGCAGGCTTTTCGCTATCTTTGAACTTCTACTTGCTTCCAATTCATTAGATTTTAGAAAACAAATGTACAAAATATACATCAAAGAAACTCTGCTGATTCTTACCTCTGATTTGAGAGTGAATATGGCTAAAATGAAATATCCAGAAGCTATTCATTATCCCTATCACTTCAGTGTAAAACAGCTTTTGAATATTATAGATAAATGTGAGAAGTCAAAGTCGGTTAAGATTGTCATAGTGTCATCCACTGAACTGAAGAAACTCAAACAAGACTTTAAAGGACTGTATGTAGAAGTACCTGCTGCTGGAGGAATAGTTATCAATGAACTTGGTGAGGCTTTATTCATCTATAAGAGAGGCAAGTGGGATTTACCGAAAGGGAAAATAGAGAAGGGTGAATCCATAGAGGAAGCAGCAATCAGAGAAGTCAAAGAAGAGACAGGACTTAAGTCTGTAGAAATTACAGCTAAATTGTGCAATACCAAGCATACATTTCGCAATAGGAAGAAAAAGAGAGCAATTAAGAAAAGCTATTGGTATGTCATGGAGGCAAAGAAGCAAGCAGTCAATCCACAGGTAGAAGAAGAGATTGAAAAGGTAGAATGGTTACCACCTGAGACAATACTACAAGGTGATAGAATCTACTCTAACTTAATCAAGGTGATTAAAAAGTATCAAGCGCAAGCGTAACACTTCTTAATTCAAATTAATTGAATGCTATTTATGGAAGACACAAAGATCTTTTGTTTTTATTTACTCAGCTTTTACTTTCTTACTCTATAATCAACATTTGGCTAGACTGATTGACACTTAACAAGTACGACCCCGATGTTAACTGAGAGATATCAATAACTTCTGATTGTTGACAGTCTTGCTTGAGCACAACTTGTCCAAGTAGTGTAGAGATGCTAACTCGATAGTCTCCTTTTTGATTAACTTTCAAAGTGATTGCATTAGTTGCAGGATTTGGAGTGATCGAATATTCTGCGAAATTAAGATCATCAAGACCACTTACTGTCTCTTCATTGTTAAATCCAGGAGTTGCATTTTTGATAACAAAGTCTCCCGTGCCATTTGGTATTCGTGAGTATGACTGATCAATAGTTTGCTCATCAAAATCTACACGATCGACTTGACCACCATCTTGATTACTTAAGATGACGGACTCACCACCACTCGAGAGTTTGAAGTCAGCATGATATGCACTTTGCTCTATGTCTCCATCAGCCCATACGAGGAGGTAGTCATCGCCTTCAAGTATCGTATTTTCAGGAAACTGGTATTTTAATAGGTCGTTTTCACTATCAGTTAAGTAGTATCCAGAAAGGTCGACAGCTTCATCACCAACATTATAAAGTTCTATCCAATCATCAAATTCACCTTCTTCATCTGCATTGACAGTGTCGTTGACTGCTAGTAGTTCATTGATGACGACTTGGCCATCAGCTACAGATGCTTGTGCCACTTGATAGATGTAGATGTCGTGCTCTGCTCCTTTAGGGAGGTAGGAAGAAGTTTGTTGAGAGTTATCGGCAACGGCTTCGATATAGTATCTGACATATGCTCCTGCTGGAAAACTAGCGATGGAGGCAGTATAAGTATTGTTTCCTTGGTCAGCCATTTTCACTCTTTCGAATGCTCCTTGAATTCCCTGACCATAATAGAGCACTACTCTGTTGATTCCTTGTGATTCTGTATCGTTGATTGTTACAGAAATCTCTGCTTCTTCTCCACCTGCGGGAGCTTCTTCAGTTCCATTTCCTGACGAAAGTGTTGGTTCATTGATGACGAGTTCAGTTTGATCTACATCATTATTGTTCATAAAGAGTGCATGTCTGTTTTCTACAAATTCTTTTAACTCATCTAGATCATTGAGATATTCATTGTAAGAGTAGATAGCCTTGGGATCGGCTTGTACTCTTGCATCTAAGAGAGCTGCATAATTATCTATTGCAGGTTCAAGAATTTCAGAATTGAAATTTTCCTCAAGGATGACTCTGACATGTGAGAGATACCGTTGCTTGAGTTCTTGATTTTGGAAGAGTCTATTTTGTAAGACATATCTACTATCATTTTCATTATAGTAAATGCTCCAATTTACATTTTCAGTATACATCACAGAGTTGCCATCTACCTCGAGAGGAATCAATCGATCTGTATCTGTATCGAAGTAGGCATAGTAGTCGCTCCCTCCTTTATTGACATAGCTATCATCATCAGCGAAAACGATCTCTTGAGCTAAGAACCAGAGTGCTCTATCAATATCTACTTTCTTAGCAAGATTGTAGAGTTCAATTGATGGTGTATTATTGAGTTCATCACATGCATCAATGAGATCTTGCCAAGGGTCATCTTTATTTGTATTTTTTAATGAATATGCTTCTTGGTACTCCGCACTCTCAGTACCTAACCAATTGAGTGTCGATGATCCGAGTCCAAATTGTGTGCCACCGCCACCTGGTCCTCCACCTCCTCCAGGTCCTCCACCTCCTCCAGGTCCACCAACACCTTCAGGACTGACACATCTCCATCGTGTACCATCATTGCTACCAAACCATTCTTTGATATATGTCCCTTCGATTTGTTGCACGTTGGTATAAGGTCCCCATGACTCACCATTGATATAGAGGTCAACAATGTTTGCTTTCAGCGCTGGTGCAAATGATCGAGTTGCATTACAATACAATACTTCTCTCATCCCAGATGGATCTTGAAATCCACAATTCAGATTGATGTTGTCATATCCCAGTAAGTCTTGATTAACTATACTATCTATGCTGACGCTAAATGATTTTTTTTCGCTGTTATTCGCAAAGTCGGATGTTTCACCTTTGATACCAATGATTACACTATCGAGTATAACTGTATCATTAAAGATGAGTGTACCCATGAGTTCGACTCCGGGATTTGAATTAGGTCCACCTCCACCAGGTCCTCCACCACCTGAGCCATCTAGAAGTGTAAACCAGTTACTTTCCTCTAAGATCAATTCTATTTTATTGACTACTGTTGGATCGTAGAGACCAGTAACTTCACCAGCACCACTGATTAGTCTATTGTCATTGACGACCTGTATTTCACTTGGTAGGTCTTGTGCGATAAGTTGGTAGTGTACTGTAGTCAATAAGAAGAGAGCGACGATATAATATTTCATTACTTGTTTGTTTGGTATAACAATGTGCTAATGTATGGCTTTTGTGATGAAAGTCATCTATACATCAGCAGAGATGAGTGCTACTGTTTTGTAAAAAAAAAGCAGCATCCAAAATGAATGCTGCTTTAATTTATTGAACTGCGAACCTAAGATTAGAATCCTGAATTCTTATTTCCTCCACCGTAGTTAGTAGCTTTCTTCTTCTTAGCCTTCGTCTCTTCTAGAAGTTTTGCTTCTTTCTCAGCTGCTAATCTTCTTTCCTCTGCTTCTGCTGCCACTCTAGCTGCTTCTTCTTCGGCTGCCTTCTTCTCAGCTGCTATTACAGCTGAGTCTTCAACAACTTCAGTTTTGACATCCTCTATTATTGGAGCTACTGCTTTATCACCACATGATTTCCACATAAACCACAACAGACCTAGTAACAAAAGTAGTGGAATTAACCACCAGAGATATTTAAGACAACCTGATGCTCCAGCTCCTCCAGCTGCTGCTGCTGTTGCTGTTTTTTCAGTTGCTGCAACTGCAGCTACCTTCTTTACTGGTGCTGCTGCAACTACCTTCTTTTCTATTTTTTTCGCAGGTGTAATTGCTGCAGCTGCAACTGCTGCTACTGGTGCTGCTGCTTTCCACCAAGCAACTGGCTTGCTAGACTGAGGACAAGACCTTGCTATCTCTTGCTTATTACCAGCCTTGAGTATCCCGATGTGTTTTCCTTTTTCTTGGATAGAACTCCATCTTTCATCAATGTTCCTATTTTTCTTGACAGATTGAATCCCATTATCTCTACCACTTTCAGACTTGTAAGCCTGTGATCTCAGTGCTACACTATTATCACCATTGAGCATTGCAAAATAATATCTTCCATCTTTATTGAAAGTAGAGAAGTCTTTATCTGCACCAGATAGTCTCTTATGACCCTTATATTCACTGCATGAGAGATACTCATCTTGATCTCCACCAATACTAACAGCTGCTGCTGCTGCGACGGGTGCTGCTACCTTCCACCAGTGTGCTGGTTTACTAGATTGAGGACAAGTCCTTGCTATCTCTTGCTTGTTACCAGCTTTGAGAACTCCAATATGTTTTCCTTTCTCTTCAATAGAATTCCATCTCTCATCCATGTCTCTGTTTTTCTTCACAGATTGGATTCCATTGTCTCTACCACTTTCAGATTTGTATCCTTGTGATCTGAGTGCTACTCCTCCATCTTTGTGAAGCATAGCAAAGTAGTATTTACCACCTTTCTCGAACGTGCTAAAGTCATTTTCTCCTGCTATTCTATTATGACCTTTGTAATCGCTACATTCTAGGTATTCATCTTGATCATGTCTGTTAGCTGCTAATGCTGCTGCGCTAGCTGCTGCCGCTGCTGCAACCTTTGCCTCGTTGTCAGATTTCGCCTTTGCTTCAGCTTCTGCCTTAGCTTTTGCCTCTGCTTCAGCCTTAGCTTTTGCTTCAGCTTCTGCCTTAGCCTTTGCTTCTGCTTCAGCCTTAGCTTTTGCCTCTGCTTCTGCCTTCAGCTTTGCTTCCTTCTCAGCGTCAGCTTTGGCCTTAGCTTCTGCCTCGGCTTGAGCTTTTGCGTCAGCTTCTGCTTTTAGCCTTGCTTCTTCAGCAGCCTTTGCATCAGCCTCTTCCTTTGCTTTCGCCGCTGCAAGTGCTGCTGCGGCTGCTGCTCCACCAGCCCATTTAGCTTGACTTGCTTCTGCTTTTGGACATCCTCTTCCTATTTCTTGGTTGTTACCAGCCTTCAATACAGCAAAGTATTTACCATTTTCTTCTACAACTGACCATCTTTCATCAAGGTCTCTATTTTTTAATACGGAGTTGATTCCATTGTCTCTTGATTTTTCTGCTTTATATCCTTCAGATCTTAAAGCAACTTTGCCTTGAGCATCTATCATCGCAAAGTAGAACTCATCATCATGAGTAAATAGAGTGAAGTCAGAGTTGATTTCAGACTGTGGATGACCATTGTACATGTCACAGTGGAGGTATTCGTCAACTCCAGCCTGAGTTGCTGAGTTTTCATCTCCAGTCTTTGCTGCAACTGCTGCACCTCCAGACATTAAGAAGAGACTAATCGCCGCTTCCATATCTTCAGTTGTGTTGTAGAAGAATGACTTCCCTATATTGTTACCATCCGAATTTTTGAGATAATAGTAAAACTTATCGTTCTTAGTTGTTTTGACTTCGTAATTGTTTCTATCTCTAGCAAATTCTAAGACAGAGTCTATCTTAGTCTTACCTTCTGCTTCTGTCTCAAACCCTCTCACATCACTATTGAGCATTACGCTTTTTCCTTCTTTATTTCTGAATGTGAAATAGTGCTTACCATTACCACTTCTGAATAAATGCCATGTGACATCATTTTGAGGATAACTCCCTTCTTGGAGAAATACCTTCTCTACTTTTGGCTTAGTTGATTTTCTTTTTTTACGCTTTTTCTTTGGTTCTTCTGCCTTAGCATTACCACCAGTAGTAGCTGCCGCTGTCGTAACTCCAGCTGCTGCTGCCGCAGCCTTCCCAGTGCCACTTCCACTTCCACCTTTCCCACTTACAAGCAGACCTATTGCTTCATCTGCATCACTCTCAGAGTCATACCATCTAGAAGTTGCGATTTCTTGGTTATTTCCTGCTTTTAATGAGAAGAAATGTTTTCCTGATGAGTGGATCATTTTTGAGTAGCGATCTCTATTAACCATATTTTTGGTAACAGAGTTAATCCCATTATCTCTCGACTTCGCACTTTGATATCCTTCACTGATAAGATGAACAGTATCATTAATTTGATAAGAAAAGTAGTGTTCGTCTTCTGCACTAAAAGAATCAAATCCAGTTCCTACATTCGTTCCATTCGATTGATAGAAATTGAGTGGTTTGTAATCATCGGCGCCTTCTTTAGAAGTATAAGCTTTTCCCACTACTGCATCTGATTGGTCTTCCTCTGTTTCTAGTTTAAGTTGTGGTATCAGTTTTTGTGATAAACTTATCAGATTTTCGGTGTTAACGCCGGATTCTGATTTTGCAAGTTCTACACCATTATCAGCATTCAAAACAAAATAATCTTTCCCATCACTGTCTTTTGCAGATTTGTAATTGGATAAATTACCAGCATTAGTGATTGCTGACTTAAGACCGTTTGTCCTAGCAACCTTGGAATCGTATCCTTGGCTTGTTAAGATGACATTGTCATTGTCCTTAAACTGGAAATAGTATAATCCAGATTTGGTTTTTTTAAAAAGTCTGTACCTCATTTTGTTGTTATTGAATTAGAGTTATGGTTTAATCAAGTTAAGACATAGGGTTGTCTAATAATTATGATTGGTTTTTAACCCTTTGGTCACAATTAAAAGTTGTAATTCTTTAAAATACCTATAATCTTAACTAAAATTTCCCGAAAAATGAAGTTTTTCTCCGTGTAATCTTTTTGGTAACCTTGTTTTTGGTACTATTTTTCTATTATTGAGTAACAATTAACTTTTCAACCACAAATTGCTGTGATTTCCGCTCTGATAACACGGCAGTGTAGATTCCTACTGGTAATGTACTTAAGTCAAACGCTGTTTCCTCACCAGTGAAATCAAAACTAAGCAAAGTCTCACCGTAAATACTCAAAATTTTAAGGGTGTAATTACTCTCTGAATCCACTTTAATAGAAAGCCTATCAGTCAGAGGATTAGGGAAGAATTTTACATCAGTGAATAACTGAGATACATCGTTAATCGCTGAGACAAAATCTTGTCCATCACAGTTTTCATCTACACCATTATTTGGAATGTCTTCTGCAGCGGGATTGATCGCTTCATCACTATCGTTACAGTCTGTATGATTTTCAACATAACCTTCTACCAAGACTTTACATGTGATGATTGAGAGTTCTGGGTTACCATATCCGTCTCCATCATTATCTTCGAAAAGGAGATAGGTGTATAGCCCTTCATCAATCATTCCATCACAATTGTTGTCTATCTCATCACAAATTTCTATAGCAAGTGGATTGATAAGTGCATCGTTATCGTCGCAATCTTCATCAGAGTTGAACCCATCCTGATCATTGTCAATCTGAGTGATTATCCCGTCACAGTTTTCGTCAATTTCATTATTAATTATTTCAACAGCATTTGGATTTATCAAGGGATTGGAATCATCACAGTCCATATTATTGAGAGATGAGTTAGACGGTTCTTGACAGCCCATAATTGACACTGAAGGATCACCGTAACCATCTCCATCGGAATCTAAATAATATGTATTCAAGACGAATCCTTCGTCTATCTGACCATCACAATTATTATCAATGTTGTCACAAATTTCTATGGCATTTGGATTGATAGCGGGATCTAAATCATTACAGTCTTCATCCCCCATAAATCCATCTTCATCTATATCAGTACCTTCGAAAATTCCATCACAGTTTTCATCGATTGAATTGTTTGGGACTTCTGTTGCATCAGGGTTGATTGCTGGGTCATCATCATCACAATCTATATCTGAGTTGAAACCGTCTCCGTCTTCATCAATCATCTGAGCTACACCATCACAGTCTTCATCAGTGGTGTTATTTGGTATTTCGATACTACCTGGTGAGATATCAGGATTGAAGTCATCACAATCTTCATCAGAGTTATATCCATCTTGGTCGATGTCAATAATGATTACAATACCATCACAATCTTCATCAATGTCATTATTAGGGATTTCGGCTTGACCTGGATTGATAGTGGGGTCTAAATCGTCACAGTCTTCATCAGAGTTGTAACCATCTTGATCTTCGTCTATGATAAGAATGATCCCATCGCAGTTTTCGTCGACTTCATTGTTTGGTATCTCTAAAGCGCCTGGATTAATTTGTGCATTTGTATCATCACAATCTAACGGTGATAGATACCCATCTCCATCCTCATCAGCAATAAACCCTTCTATAATACCATCACAATTTTCATCAATGTCATTGTTAGGGATTTCGGCTTGACCTGGATTAATAGACGCATCAGTATCGTCACAATCCACATCAGATGTATACCCATCTAGATCTGCATCTGTACCTAGAATGAACCCATCACAATTTTCATCTATTGTATTATTTGGAATTTCGATTTGACCGGGATTGATTTCAGAGTTAAGATCATCACAGTCTTCTTCAGAATTGAATCCATCATTGTCTTGATCTATTTGCACCATGATGCCATCACAGTCTTCATCAATCTGATTGTTGGGAATCTCTTGACTCCCTGGATTGATGAGTTCGTCAAAATCATTACAATCTACTGTGTTTTCAAAACCATCACCATCATTATCTACATAAGAGGGAACATCGGCACAGTTTGGAGCATTAGTGCAACAATAACCCCTTATCCAATCTATGCTAAATTGAGTAGAGTGATTAGAAGGATCAATCCGCAATTGAGTAATAATTTCATTAGTCCATTCACTTTCTTCATACACTTTAAATCGAATAGTTTGGTAGCCACCATTGCCTGTGTAATTCATCACCAATCGTTTGTTCCCATTGAATCCACTGTTTTCAGTTTTCCAGAAGAATTCTATTACTCCATTGATGTTTGCCTTTAATCTGAGCTCAATAACCTTGATTTCGTCTCCATCTAAACTTAAGCTCTGACTGCGAATACTTCCATCATTAGTTATTGTAAACCCTTGAAAGGCTCCGTTAATAGCACCCGTATTACTGACATTTGCTAGAGATGTCCAACCTTCAATATTGCCACTGTCGTTAAATTCATATCCAAAGTCACATGCTGAAAAAGGGTTTCGACCTAAGCTGATTTCTTCTTCGTAAGTTTTGCCATCTCCATCATTATCGTTAGTAGTGCTAACCTGTTCTATACAACTTCCTCTAATCCAATCACACTCAAAGTAAGTTTGTGTATTAATAGGGTCAATTCTGAGACCATAGATTGTATTCTGAGTCCAATTTGGAGTGTCACTTAAGTCAAATATCACCGTCTGCCAATCACCACCTCCAGAGTACTGGGCTACGGCTCTATTCGCTTGACTGTAACTTCCATTGTTATCTCTCCAAAATAGCTCAAGTTGTCCATTAGCATTAGCCTTAATTCGTACTTTGACTGCTTTGATTTCTGATCCGTCAAACTCTAAATCTGGACTATTGAAGCTTGGATCATTTGTGGTAGAGTTTGCTGAGAGGATTCCATTTTGAATTGTTACATTTTCTAGATTTGCGTATCCAAACCAATTTTCATTGTAGCCATCTGTATTCCATTCAGCAGAGAAGTCACACGCAGAGAAAGGATCTCTACCTAAAGACAGCTCTTCTATATAGCTCTTGCCATCACCATCCAGATCTGCTGAAGTATTGATTACATCCCCACATGCTCCTCTAATCCAATCTATCTCAAATGGTCCAACTTGGTTGATGGGGTCAATTCTAATCTGATAGATTGTATGATTTGACCACTGTGGATTCTCCTTGAGGTCAAACGTCAACACCTGCCAATCACCATTGCCAGTATATTCGACTGCTTCTCTTCTGATTGATCCAAAATTGCCTTCCTCGTTATTCCAGAAAAGTTCTGTCAATCCATTTTCTATTGCTTTGATTTTTAGCTGAATATAGTCTACACTCTCACCTTCAATGGTCAAGTACGGACTTACAAAGTAACCATCATTTGATGTGATATTTCCCTTATAAACTCCTCCTAATACTTCATCTTGTTCTATATCAATCGGACTCCACCATTCTTCAATGTTACCATCTTCGTTAAACTCTGAACCAAAATCACAAGAGAGATTTGGGTCACGGCC